>TARA_R110000796_G_scaffold96136_1_pt1 | contig 17307 bp, 12 predicted proteins | sample TARA_R110000796 | Tara Oceans TARA_R110000796 (sample SAMEA4397815) | marine metagenome | biome: Polar Biome; feature: [SRF] surface water layer (ENVO:00010504); material: water (ENVO:00002006), including particulate matter (ENVO:01000060) such as... | depth 5 m
GTTTGTGAAAACCCACGTAGCCAAGCCCGTGAAGAGGACATCCGAGTCCCAACCGGTCTTATCTCAACATAATTGAGTTGGGGGGCTTCGGCCCCCCTCCTTTTTAAGGAGGAAATATGAGCTTTCAAAAAGCACATAACATTTCAAACGATTTGGCTGAGGTCTTGGTGACAACGCCTCCAATTAATTTGATTACTCGACAGACAGACTGGGTTAATCCAGGGGGTGCTGGAACATACGTTGCATTGCCAAGCCCTGCTGTAAATGGTCGGTCCTATCGGGTTCTTGAGGTTGGCTGCACCATCCAGACAGCCGGCACTGCCGTTAACGCCAATCAGATTAGCGTTGGCATTGTTGGTGGCACAGCAAACTTTGTGGCTCAAAACATTGCCAACCTTCCTGTGACAACAGTAGTGGGAGAGACTTACAGCACAAGTAAAGGCGGGGCAAATGCTTGGTCTTTCGTTGCAGCAAGTACTGGTAATGTTGATGCCGATGGCGTTCCTTTTCTAAATGTTGGTGAGCAGATTGTTTTTACTGTCGGCGCAAATGTTGCAAATTCACCCCATGTAGTATTTTTTGCGCGACTTGCGCCCATCCCCGTTCGGGATGTTGATTAAGGAGAATTAAAGTGAATGATTTAATGAGAACGGGACCCCTAGGGGCCACAGCCCAAGCCTCAAAGCTTGGGTATCGTGTTGTAAGACTTTCTGCGTCTACTCATGCGACTGTTGCTACGGCAGTTGCTTTGGGTAAAGCAGCAGCGGCTTCAGGTGTTATGGGCATTGTTAAGGCAACAGGCAATAGCTATGGTTGGCTTTTCCCTACTTGCCATGCTGAGCTTATGGGCGGTGAATGGGTAATTGAAAGTCTTCAGGCTGTCTTTACGGATGATCCCGAATCTAATGATGTTACTTTTGATGTTGGGATTTATGCTCAGGCGGCTGATGGGACAATTACAGTTGTAGACGTTGATGCTATTGTTGATGGCGAAGTTATTGCTCACGGAAGCGCAGGGGATGGGACTATAGTTCAAATTCCTCTGGACGGTCTTGGTGGTGGGCTTCGGTCTTACGATACTGCCGCAGGAAACGCAGTGACTTGCTCAATTGGGGTAGGCGTAGGAACTTTTACTTCTGGAGATGCTAGTGTTGCAGGGCAAAATCAATTTTTGTACCTAACTAACGGTACCTCTATTGGTGATGGAACTTACATTGTATACGCTGTTTGTAAGCCTGTTGGCGGCTCTGCGTTTAAGAACTAAAGGGTGACTATGCTTTCTGCTATGAAAAATAGGGATGATTTGCTTCGGATGGAAATGGATTATTTCCGAAACATAGTTAGAAATGGTACTGCTGCTCCCCACACAGAGTGGGAGCAGCGGGCCAATCTTTTAGATGGCTTGCTTCCTGATGAAGAGTTTTATCTAAGATTCATTGAGAAGAACTTTGATGGTTCTTCGATTAATAAGTGGATCTTGTTTGGTCAAAAGCCAAACAACAATACATACCGTGGTGAGAAACCAATCTTTACAATCATGACGATTGAGAAGGTAGGTCAAGCAGGGGAGTTTGATACCCCACACGACTCTCACCTAGATGGGCTTAGAATGCTTGTCTTGGACTGGAGAGAGGGCCGACACGCAGCCCTAGCGAGAATGGAGAGAGAGAAAGAAAAGGCTAGCGACGCCAAAATGAAAGATGCTATGAATGAGGCTCAAGGCCGAGTTGATGACATGTTTTGGATCTGGAAGCGAGCTATGGGTGAAAGTGTTAACTTTACCCTAGGTGCAGATGGCCAGGGTCCAAATCGTGGTGGGAAGCATTTTGGATCTGCCTTTGACCGTAACAAACCAGTATCTAGGATTATTACGCCATGAATGTAAAGGAAGCTGTTCGCCGTCTAAACGGTTTTTTGCAACGCCGAGGAAAGGTGGATGGATCTGGCGGTTGGACAGAGCAGTACCTCCTTGACCTTCTTACAGATGCGAATATGGACATGTATCATCGGGCAGTTAATTATGGCCCTGAGATATTCCAGTTGTCGGACAAGTTTACATACGATGCTAATGCAACGGAGATTGACTTAAATTCAAAGGTCAGCGGATTGCCAATGGCCATTTGGTACCTAGGTGTCCTGTCTAAGGATGAGGAGCTTGGCCCTAACAACCTTCCGGTTCCAATCCAGATGGTACGAAGAACCAACCTTGATGCATCTGGAGGCGGAGGCAACTCTGTCACATCATCTACTGGATTCACTGGACCATACGGCGGAACTGCTGGTGCCATAACGCTTCCAGGTTCCTTCTCTATCGGCGGAGGTGGAGGTGGGTCAGCCTACCAGGGATACTACCTAGGCAAAGAGTTGTCCGTGCGACCCGTCCCGAGCCAAGACACCCATATGTACATGCGGTGGACTCCTGATGAGCTTTCCCCTTTGGTGGATGAGGACCAAGAACTCCTGAATGGGTTCCTGCCTCAGTTCCACCCTGCAATCGTATACAAGGCTGCAATACAGGCCAAGAGCGCCAAGGGCGAAGACACAACCCAGTTGATCGGGCTTTACCAAGATACTGTCGGCCAGCACGATGCCAACGTAAAGATGGGATGTAGGCAGCGCCAGCGACAGCAGCCACAGCAGAGAGATCCCATGCGATGGGAGTACTAAATGAGAGCCTCATCTCCTCCCATAGCCGTGTACAAAACGCCTCTAAAGGGAATGGACGCAAGAGAGGTTAAGCCTCAAGACACTCCCAACTTACTATTTAATATAGACCTTTCTAACCGAGGCTACTACCAAGCACGTCCAGGTGTAAAAAAAGTTGTGGCCCTTGCAGATCGACTTAGTGGAACCGCAACCATCTTAGGGTTGCACTCCACGCGAGTTGATGGGCAGCTTTATCTGATTGCACTATATGCAGATGATGCAACTGGTTTAGTCAAGGTATCTATATTCAATGGCCTTATGGCTGAAATTGATGCGACTAATTACCCAGGGTCTTTACGAGGAGAGCCTTTAAATAAAAGAGTTAGGTATTCTTTTGTAAATGCTGGAAGGTTTGTTTATTTTTGTAATGGATATGGGCAATTCTGGGAACTGGAAATTAAAGATGTTGCTGATATTCAACACAGAGTAGTTGATTTTGAGGTTGGCGGAAGGAGCAGCATTTACTCTTATTTAAGCGGTAAGAATATATCCCCAAGCGCAATGCATTACTTTTTTAAACAGCTTGTTATCTGTGGATTTAAAACATCAAAAACAATAAAGCTTTCCGCTCCATCAGAAATTGTAGATACAAATAAACCCTGGCCACCCTCAGAGGTACTAAAGAATCAACGCTCTGAATTTAATTTAGATGAGGGCTGTATTTTTGTGGCCGAGCCTGGGCTTTGGAGGAGTTACCCAATTGAAGATCCTGGCGGATTCTACTGGAGCTACGATGACGATGTTATCGCCACGGCGGGCATTGGGACAAATTTAATTGTTTTTTGTCAGAAAACTATTCAAGTCATTCTTGGCCATGGTGGAACAGCGCCAAAAATAACGCGCCTTGCAGATGTTACATTGGTAGGTCCTCACGCAATAGCATATTACGGAGACACTGTATTTTTTGTGGCCTTAGACGGATGTTATGTGACCAACGGTCAAACCGTTCAAAAAATATCTTATGAGATGGATCCTCTTTGGCTTGGAACAGACGAGCCTGAGACCACTCGGTATCTAGAGCAGCAAATACAAAAAACAGCTTATCCATTCCACATAAATAAATTAGCTCTTAAAAATACTTTCTGCATAAACGACAGAGCAAGACAGCAAGTTATGGTTGTTTTACCTGCAAATGACTCGCCTGTTTGTAATATGGTATGGGTGTATAATTATGCAGACTTGCAGGAAAAAATTGGTATTGGAAAATGGTCCATCTGGGCAGGGGCAGAAGAGCCTACGTTTACAGGAACAAGCCTAGGCCCCAGCCCCATTGGCAAGCCATCTAGCCCAACCCAATCAAACTCCACGTCAGACCTGTTCCATTGGAATTGCGCGACTTCCGATATTTTTGATGGAGTTCAAAGTATTTATGCGGGCACAAACGATGGGAAAATTTTGCAGTTTGGAGTCACCAAAGAAGATTACGTTCGATATCCCACTTTTGATCGAGATGGGGACCCAGACGTTACTGCGGTTATAGTCCCATTTCCTGCTTCAATCAGTCTTGGGAGAGTGGGACGGGCTGATTCTGATGGTAGAATTATTTGTACAGATATTGCTGTTAGAAGGAAGCAGCTTTCAAAAAATGTTGCCGATTCCTCCTCTTCAACAAAGCTGCTAGCTATTGTTCGTTCTGAAGGAGAGGGTCTAAAGCACTTTGATGCCACTGAAACAGATGTAGAGTTTTCTGATGCAATATTAAATGCACAACAAGGTGTTAGTGAAAACACAAAGTCTACTCTTAACACTATGGTGCTAGGGGCCGCTCCTTCTGGAAGTAGCGCCCCTCTTATGCAATCCGAGTACTTTGAGGCGTATGCTCGTGTTAATGTCCCTGATGAAGAGGGTAGGGCTGCCTACGTTGATCTTTACTCTATGCCAACAACAGAGCCCCATCGTTTGCAGATTTCTGAAATAAGAGTGTATGCAAATGTAAAAGGTGGTTCACAAAGAGAGCAATCTTAAATATAGTTTAAGAAAGAGGATAAAATAATGGCTTTGATTACTTTGACAGGAGATAGCGACGGAGATCTGCATACCGCAGCTTTGCACAACTCTAAGTTCGGCGCGATAGCTAGCGTTCTTAATGGGAATGTGGATTTAGATAATTTATCTAAACCGAAATCAACTGGTATTTTGCGATTTGGATTTAATGGGTACCGAAACGCTACCCTTGATGCAGACCAAGAGTTTTACCAACTTGCATCAGCCACGGCTGGAACAATCAATGGGCTTGGGTGGCTAAATTCTGGGTCTGGGGATAGCGTTCTTGTTAAAAGCTGGATAAGGATTCCAACCGCAATCACACTTGTAAGTGCAGTGATTATTTATCCGACAGCCACAGTGAATGCCAGTGGGGAAAATTTTAATGTCTACCTCCAGAAATCAAGCTCTACAACAATAACAGACGCTTACACTACAATGGGTACATTCACTGATGATTTCTATGCCAGCGTTGGCATAAATCAATCTACAATAAGCTTGTCTCCTTCTACGGTTGGGGCCAATTATTACATGAGAGTTGTTGTAGAGAATCCTGCGTCTTTTGCTGGAACGGCAATACCTCCGATTGGGTTTCAAATTATTGTACACTACAAAACAGATCATACTGCATAGGTGAGCCATGGCTAATGAAAACAGAATACCAAAGGGACCTAGCAATTCCAATCAACTTGCTGCATTCCCAGGGACACAGCAGACGGCTGCCCAGAACACGGGTGTCTTTAGCCCGAACATAAATCCCAATATGCCACGCGGCCCACAGCTTGCGCGACAGGGGCGGAGTAGTTATCAGGGGTCCATTACGCCAAGTCTGGCCAAGCCACCTATTGCGGGTGCGCCTAGGATCCCAGCCCCAGGGGCCCCAGTTGCCCCGAAGAGGGCTGCTCCTGTTCGTCAGACACCAGTTGTTAGCCGTGCGATGCCAATGGACCCTGGTAGGGGGTATAATGTTTTCTCTGGGATGGATGCAGATCAGATATCTGGGATGAACCAACGCATGGGCATGTCAAACATGACAGCCCTTCCGTCTCTGGCTCGATCTACCCCGTCGTTAGACCCTGCGCTGACTGGAAGCTTCATGCCTCCAGTCCGACAGATACAGCGGAACGTCATGGATACCGACTACACTGATGCTGAAGGTGCGGAACACGACCTAAACGACACAACAAAGACTGTTTTGGTTACCGGAGGAAGCAATCCAGGGGTGTATTCCTATGCGGAGTACACCGAGAGGTTCGGCGGAGATGAGGACAACTACTTCGTTTCGGACACGATTCCATCTGTAACGCAGCAGGACCTAGAAAAGGCCGAAGGGACTGACGAAAGCGCCTACGCTGTCGCTGGAGGGGAAGATGTTGGGTTTGATGCCGAGGAAAAGGAGGCTTTAAAGCAGGAGATAGATGACGAGTATTCTAGCGCAAAAGATCATTATGAGCAGGCCAAAGAAAGTATTGATAACGAGTATGCGTACAAGATTGATGGATTGCTTGCCGGTCTAGATCGACAAATGGCCATGATGGGCACGTTCGGCTCAGGCGCTCACTCAACCAGTATAAACAATGTAGTGGCAGGAGCTTTGGCAGATATGGCCGATGAGTACGCTGCAATTGAAAAGGGAATGGCCGACATTGATATACAGCATGCACAGGACTTAAAGCAGATTGGCCTATCGGACTTGGCTGCTGGCGAAGTGGACTGGCAGCAGAACTATATAAACGCCATGACGCAAGCAGGGTTCGATTCGACAGAGATACAGGTGGGTCTGCAAAACGCACAACTCATTGACCAGAATTTAGTAACATCTGCCTCTGGGCTTATTGAATCCCTTAAAGATGAAGGCACGAAGTCAATGTTATACGGTCTTCTGGGTGATGCCACAACGGGACTATACAGTTCTGCGTATGGCACCAACGAAGACCAGGTAGGTGCAATTGCGGCGGTTGAGGCGGCTATCGAGATGGTCGGGATAATGGCCGAAGTTGAATCTGGGTCGTTGACAGTCGAGGAAGCGAAGGCGCAAATCGACAACGGCGGTTACTTTGGTGACTTCGGAGAAGATGTGATGTGGGCTCTAGAAGAGTGGTTCACGCTACCCCTGACGACGCTCGGGGCCATAGGCGATGTTGTTAGTTATGCGTGGGACAAAGTAAGTGGCTGGTTTAGCTAGGCGGGAGTAAGAAATGGCTTTTTATGATACAGACAATGAGATCAAGCGCAGACAGATGGCTCTTGCAGAGAATGACTTGCGCCTCAGGAATGACCCAGGCCGCATATTTATGCGTAACCTTGCGTCGGCTGCACCGCAAGCCCTGTTCAGCGCCCTCGGCAACGTAGGGGTAAATCTTGCAAAAGATGCATCCGGTTATCATATGTTCGGCGGCAAAGACCGCTCTGAAGCCACAATAAGAGCGTCAGAGGCAGGGGTAGCCGAGAAATTCCCCATGCTAAGGGGAGGGTTCATGGCCGACAACTACCCTGGGGCACTTGGCCCACAGGTAGACACGCCCCCTCAGGGCAAAGCTATGGCCCCTGGGCAAGCCCCACAGCAGGTTACGCCCACAAGTAAGCCCACCGTGAGCGAAAGCCCTTACAAGGCTCCTGAGTCATATGCTTCTGGTCTAGAGAAGCAAGAGTATATTGATCTTGGCAACGGCACGTTTGCTGTTAAGGTTGACCCTGGTGAAGGTGGAAGTGCGATATCCATGCTGTTGCAAAGCCCTGATGGGTCAACAGATATCAAAAGGATACATGCTCTTAACAAGTCATTGAAAGAGCAAAATATCATCGAGAGTGATGGTGGTCTTTATAGAATTGTTAGCAAAGAGAACAAAGAAAGACAGCAGAAAGAATATGGGAAATTTGCTTCAAATAGAATGCAGTATGAGTCTGATGCTGAAGAGGCGAAAGCCCTTGGTACGGAATTTGTTGCACCAGAAGACCTCCCGGAACAACTGCCAAGGCCATCCGAGTTAAGGCCATCAGGGGCAGCGCCAAGCCCAACTGGAGCAGCGCCAAGACCAACAAGGGAGGTCCTGAGACCAGCACAGGTGGCAAGGCCAGTGCGAACGCAAGCGACCGTTAAGCAAGCAACGCAAACTAAGTTAGCTCAATTGACCAAGCAGCTTGGCTATACGCCAACTGGCACTGAGGTCATGGAGGCCATTAAGTTAGATGCCCAGAGGCAATTGAAGATGGAGGAGCTTGCTTCCTTGGAGATGAGAAAGACCCAGACCCTTACCTCGATGGAACTCCGAAAGAAACAGGAGCTACTTAAGAGTGTCATCCTTGATGAGGTCCAGAGTTCTTATGACTTCTTGGGCATTACTACGCCAGAAGACCTACAGGCCAAAAGGGACGATCTAATAAGGAGACACAACGAAGAGAGGGACCCGACTACTCGTGCTGTCCTCTCATCCGCAATAGATGCTATGCCAACCCAAAACAATTTGCTGGAGGCGAAAAAGCTCTACGCCAGTGGCAAAAACGTCAGAGTCTCAAAGGTCAGCATCAGCGAAGCAAACAAGTTCATAGTACGCGCAGAGAAGCCATCCTCGAGAGGGCACGAGAGAGCGGCCATTCGCCTTCAGCTAGAAATAGAACAGAACAAGGTCATTATTAACAACCCCAGCGCATACACCGAAGAGCAAGTAGCCAATGCCCGTGTTACTATAGAAAGAAACAAGGGCAAATTATACGAAATGTCGCAGTCCAAGGTCGTTGCAACCCAAATCCAACTCACTAAAGAAGGTGAGTTCTACCTACAGGACACGGAGAGAAGGGCCGGCCTCGGTGAGGGTGCCCCCGGTGGAAAGCCGGACATACTACACCAAAATGTCAAAGACCACCCAAAGGCATACAAGCAAGTCCTCATAGATAACCCGAAGGCAAAGGCGGCTCATGCCAGGATAGTGACGGAACAAATAGCCAAAGGCTTTACTGTCGATGAGGCCGAAAGGGTTGCAAATGGCGAGGTGTTTGACGAAACATCTGACACCCCCGCTGTCAAACCAGTATTCAAAAAATCAGCCAAAGGGAAAGGCACTACCAAGCCAGCCTATCCGAACCTTACTCAGGACCCTGACTTTAAGAGAGCCGTGGTGGACAGTTCATTGACCCTTGAGGAAAAGGCTTCTATGGATAAGCTTATGTTTGGGAAAACCCAGGAACAATACAAAAAGTTGTTTTATGACGCGCTAGCACTCACGCCGACCAAAGGCAAAAATAGAGTCGTCGATCAAAACCCCAAAGAATAGCACGACCAGCAGAAGGATTTACGGATGGCCAGCAATTTATCCACAGGCGTTCCAGATGATGGATTGATCTTGGAGGACGATGAGTCCACACCAGAAACCGCACCAGTGAATATCCCTGGCTATATGTTTAACGATGAGCCAGACCCAGCATCTGCCCCTGATGATGTGCTTGACGATGAGCCTGCACCAGTGAATATCCCCGGCTATATGTTTAACGATGAAGAGCAACCTCTTGATATCGATGCAACAGAGACCCCGTTTATCGTGCCCCCGCTGGGGACAGACACTGGATTGCTGCAAGATATTGAAATTCAGGAATCATTGCCATCTGGGGACTATTCAGTGACGGAGTCCGGGAGTTTGGAGCCGGTGCTTCAGACCCCTGCATCGGCCCGTGATTATGCGGATTCATCCATAATGTACCCGCCAGATTCAGATGAGATAGACAGGCAGGAAGAGCTAAGAAAGCAGCAGACAGTTGTTTATGACCCTCCCGTTTCACCATCTGCTGCCGCTGCCCCCACTCCAGCACCTTCCCCCACTCCACCGTCAACGTTTGGGTCAATAGTCCCAGGTGAGCCAGGTGTGAACCAAACCCCAGAGGTAATCCCTTATGAGTCAGCCAACCTAGCGTATTCTGCTTATATGAATAAGCTGAACTCCGAGGAAGAGCCAGCGGGAGAAGGAGACCTAAAGGACGCAGAGGTCACGTTGGCGCAGTTGATCGTAGCAAATGTATTCATAGATGCTACGTCTGCAATGGCTGGCGAAAGGACCTTCGATGATATCGCAAAGAAGATAGGTGCCCCCGCTGGGGACAGAGACTATCGCCAGTCCGTTGACATGAGTGACTTCAACGAGATGCTACCCATTGTGCCCCTTGTGGACAGAGAGGATTATGCAGATTTCGCCCTAAACCGGGTAGTAAGGATGCTCCATGAGAACAAGGCTCCAACGTCCCTAATGAGGGAGGTGATGGGCGTTTACGACGGACTCAAGGACGAGTTCGACAGCATGACAGATGTTGATGTATTTTATACCGGGGAAGCATTAAGATACCGATCAGCAAAGACATACGCCCAGCTTCTTTCTATTCCTCTTAATATGCTCCTAACTCCCGCCGCTCTGGTTGTGGCAAAGGCAGCAGGTAAGACCCGGAACCCTGGTGAGCCGCATGACAACCTTGGGTTCCTAAAGGAAGCAACTGCAAGAGATATGCGCCTTCTCAACGGTGAGCTTGATGGCATTGGAATGGCGGAAGCTGCCAATAGAATCGCAAACAGGTCATACTACCCCATTGTTGAAGAGGATGGAGAACAGGGGGATTGGTTTAAGCTTCAGACCTCAGATGTGATGTATATAAATCAGCCTAAGATAAAAGGCCCATGGTTAAAAGGACTCAAGAAGCACATCAAAAAAGTTGTGTCTGAGTTGCCACCACTTCCCACGTACCCGTCTGAGAAAATTCGGGATGAGATGCACCAGCAGAGAAAGCAGAGAGGATTTGATTCAAGAGATCCAGATGTGATCTATAATAGCCTAAAAGACATTGCTCTGATGTCTTACTCAGACGTGGATCAATCTGAGATCTCTTCTGGTTATGGGAGGTATATGAGGGGCTATCCCCCCATTAGACCACCAAAGGGCGGATGGGCATTTGAAGCTGGGTCAAGGAACGCATCTGGACGTGTGGCAAAGCGAATGAAGGCGATGGGCTTTATAAGTGACTTCGAGCCGGGTGAAGAAGGGGAGGGTCCACCTGGGCTTTGGGAGATACTTGGATCAATTGGCCCCAAGGATTATGCCAGAGCAAGTTCCCAGCAGATGATGGGAGGATCACTCGTGATTTCGGCCATGTTTGACAGGGGAGACTATCTCCCAGAGGAAGCCTCGGCTGAAAACAGGCTACGACTTATAGAGCAGATAAAAGCAGGTGCATTCGGGAAGACAGACAACGCAGAAGCTTCTTTAGCGATACTCGAGAAAGGGTCTATCAATCACGCCAGATACGGGTCGATGCTTAAAGAGTTCACCAGGAACATGCTTACGATGATGGGTCCAAAAGAGACTGCTCGTATGTTGGTTATGTCCCTGGCTGGGTTCAAGAAATATGGGCTGCCATCTCTGTTGCCAGGTGCTGAAGTGGGCGGGATGTTCTCTGGAGAGGACCTTTCTCTCTTTGGAAAAGAAGACGTATGGCTCACGCCTAGCTGGCATCCAATGCTTGAGGCCCTTGATATAACCAGGGAAGATATAGACGTTTTCTGGAGAGACAGCCCTGGGATTGCTGCGATTATGATACCTGGAATGACCAAGCCCCTTGGAGTAGTTCTGGGCGGAGTCGTGAAGATGTCCGGGGCCACAGCCAGGGCCATCGGTAAAGCAAAAGCAGGGGCCGGTCCAAAGAACTCGGGAAGCTGGAAGGCCCGTAAAAAGAGTGTGGTTGAGCTTATTGTAGATGGGATAAAAATGGAGTATGGCTTTTTGACCGAAGAGTTGGCTTATGCTGAGAAGAATCGCGCAGCGGGAAAGCCAAAGACGGAAAAGGTCGTAAGCGCAAGCACGGATTATGTGGTGCCACCGGAGCAGACGGCAACAGTCCTGAGGGCAGAAGCAGCAACAGCAGAGGCAACAGCAGCCAAGATGGACCCTGCTGACACAGGAGCGAAGGCGCACAAAGAGGTTGCAAATTCCTACAATGCTGCGGCTGATGCCCTAGACAGCATGAATAGGGCTGAAGAGTTAGCCAACATGGCCTCCAAGGAAAAGCAAACAATAGTTGATAGCCTTTTGTCCACAGAAGACCGCGCTAGGATGTATGGCCCTGAGCCCAAAACTCCAAAGCCTCCTGTAGAAAGCCCAATAATCAGAGCCAGAATAGAAGAGATGAGAAAGGTTGATGAATTTGACACAGGCCTGATTAACCAAAACAGCACCAACAAGGGGTACAGGTCCCCAGGCAGAAGAGCCTTCACCAAGGCCATGAGAAGGGTTGCCCTGGAGATGGGATACACAAAGGTGAGTCAGAAGTTTAAGGACGAGGTGGTCTTTGGCAAGGAAAGAGCTTTTGCAAACAGGCTTGCGAAAGATGGCATCACTGACCCAAGGGTGTATCGCCATTTGCTTCCAGAGGCATCTATGGATGGGCCTAATGGCATTGCCTCTCTTGTGTTTAAGGCGGAGAGGTCTGTGACTGCGAATGCGAAGGCAGCATTCCATTCCGCCATGGAGGATGTGGCTCGGCTAAGAAATGTCGCAGTGGAAGAGGTCTACAGTGCGACAGCGGCTCTAAGTGTTGCTGATGACTTCATCGCAAACGGGGTCACAAGCCTAGCGACATACGCCCTTCTCGGCCTTAAGGACCTTGCTGCAAGGAAAGCCGTGCGTGATGCCAAAGCGAGGCCAGAGCGGCCCGTAGTTAAGCCTAAGTCTTTTGCAGATAAAGTTATTTCAGTTGTAGAGGAGGTTGCAGTCACGCCTCCCCTCACTACTAAGAAGGTCTTATCTGACTCCATGTATGGTGCTGGAAGGGCTGTTCTTGGCAGGAAACCGGCGAACATACTAAGTAACAGACTCAATTCAGTCAGGGGGAAGGGCAATACCATATTGCCAATGTCTGAGGCTAGCTTGCTTTCTGTTGCTGAGTTTATGAAAAGCCCATTTGCATTTATTAATTTTCCATCTTGGTTTGGGGAATTCACTAATTATATGTACTCAAACTCTACTGGGAAGTCTGGGTCGCAGAGAGCCATAAGGCAACTCTTTAATATGGCTATATCCCCATCAGGAAAGCTTGGCTCTGAAATATACAATTGGGTTGTGCATTCAGAGGGCAAGAAGAAAATTGCTGGTTATGAGATAGATCAGCTTGCCAAGAGGTTTGACGATGAGTCGGCCCAGAGCGCCAGGAACTTTATCTCAGATGCGCTGGATGAAGTTGGTCTTGACCAGCACAAACCGGGCAAGCTAAACATTCGCCTTGCACCAAACAACACCCTGTCCAATGCACAAAAGAACAATATTGCAATTGGATTTATGAACATGTCAGACGACGGGTACATAAATATCCCAGAGAGCAGCCCAGGTGGTGGCTCACAGCGTCTCTACATAAAAGACGTGTTCACCCTTGAGTACAAGGTGGATGGCAAGTGGATCAACGCATGGGAAGCCGGTGACCAGATGGCAGTTCTTAAGCAGCAGGGCAAGGACTTGCGTGTGGAGCTTGATGGCTTATCCAAAAGAACAAAAGAGATCCAATCCCTAAAGGTAAAGGAATCAAACTCAAAGACAACCCCAGACGCTAACTTGACCAACGAGGCAGCCCAACTGGATGCCAGAAGAAAAGAGATTGCAGCTAAGTTAGATGAGATAAGAGCAGAGTCCGAGGCAATAGATAAGAAGTTCGGCACCGCAGAGAGTGTATTTAAGGTATCCAACGGAAGGATAACAGGGGTCCAAGACATACGGTTCAACATAAAGGAAGCATTCGATGGACCAATCGGTGACGTGGAGCAAACCGTTCTTGGTATAGCCAATGCGTATGTTCGCCCAATGCAGTTTAGAATCATGGAGATGGGCGCAAACCTTGCAGTGGGGGAAGGGGCCATGAGGATGAAGCTTAATGCAAACAGGCCCAAAAACGCTGTGACTATCCTCAACACAGAAACTGGCAAGAGAGAGCATGTAAGAACATTTAAGGCCACCAAGGGCGGAGTAGAGAAGGCGCGTGCATTTGCCAAGGACATAAACGAAAGAAATGCCAAGAGTGGCAACAAGTTTGAGTTGGCGGAGGCGGTGACAGAGGGGATCTCCACGGGTGAGGTTAGCATAACTGGCAAGAGGGACCTGAATCTCAAGGGATACGACGCAGTCGCAACCACGGCTGGGTTCATGAGTTCTTACTTCACAGAGACGGCTTTCTTGGACTTCATTCATGACCATGTACAGAAGTTTAAGAAGGGAGAGATTACAGGCGGTGAGCTTGCAAAGGAAAATCAGTTTTCAGCAAAGCTCCTTGTGAAGATGTACCCCGATAATGTAATTAAGAAATTAAGAAAGGACTTTGGTAAGAAGGGGGCTAACCTTAGCGACACCCAAGTTGCTGCTCTTATCGTAAGAGGTCTCGAGGATGGGTCAGTAGCCAAGTTAACTGCAAAGGGTTCTGGCCGATTCTTCAAAGAAAGGTTGTGGGTCAAGGCGATGACCTTTGATGAGAGGAAGGATTTCTATGCCCTCTACACAAGCGCAACCGAGAAGGCGCACAATCAGCTTATAAAGAGAACAGAGCATTACAGGATGCTACACATGCTCAGAGAAAAGGGGCTGATACTTACCTTAAATGAAATAGAAAACACTCCGGGTCTGTCCACGGAGACAAACCAATTCATTCCGCTGTCTTCGGTTGCCAAGAAGTACCCCGGTCTTGTTGATGACTTGCCCGGTGGGTACATACACAAGGACATGGTAGACGGCCTTGTGGCCCAGCAGAACCTGATAGAAGGAGTGACGAAATATGGACAAAAGCACGGTGGACTTAGTGGGGAAGGGTTTTTCTCTTGGGCTAACCGTAGAGCAAAACAGGGTGCTGTTGTTTCGTTTGTGAATGGAACCATGGTAAGGAATGCGGCTGGAGGAATAGCTGTTCAGGCCCAGATGGCTGATATCCCAGCCACAATGCGTTACACACTAAAGGCGGCAAAGGCCAACAAGGCTATAAGGAACGGGTTGCCCCCCAAAGATCTCTTGATGAGAGAACTCTCCGAGCTATTGGGTGGACCAGGCAGGAGTACTATAGAATTGGGCGTTGGCACTAAAAAGGTACAGGTTGTAGAGCAAAACACCCACCAAGCAGAGTACCTGTTCAAGGTCTTATCTGGGGACAATGACACCCCGCCCCTTGGCGTTGCCGTTTCCAGTGAGATTAACAGCGCACAGAAGACTGTCATTGGTGGTGTTGCTAGGGCGCTTGACCCAAAAAACAAAGCAAGCCTTGAGTACAACCAGAAGCTTGCACTGGACCCAAGCGCAAAGGCTGTGGCAAAACCACCAAGGCCTAGGGATGTAGGGGCTGTTGAGTCGGTAGTTGGGGCTGCCAAGGGGCTAGGTAGGGCCGTGGAGGGCCTTGGGGAGGCGATGACCGGGGTATACTCGTCAGTTGATGATGTGCTTCGCCTTGCATACGCATATGAGCTTGTTCGTAAGCACGGCAAGTCACCGGCTGAAGCCGCAGCCGCAGCCAGAAAGGTATTTTACGACTACCCGGACATCGGGCCAGTAATGCAGTTACTTCGTGACGCGCCGCTGATTGGTCTTCCATTCATTGGATACCAGCTTTGGTCAACCAAGGCTTTTGGTAGGTACTTTGAGAAGAATCCTCTCAAAGCCTCCATTGTGGGTGGGCTTGTGAATGCCCTCACAGAGAGTACAAATAGGGCGCTTAACATAGCATCTACATATGACACAGACGTGTTTGATGGGCCTGAAACGGCCAATGAGTTCGGCATGCCAATGATTGAGTCACACCCCTCGACTGATCAAGAGAGACACGCTCTAATAAGTAGGGGGGTCCCCCCGGAGGAGGCCCTTATGTCGATTGGCCAGGTCAAGGTAAAACAGTCATCCCTTGGAGTTGGTGCGTATGCAGACACATGGCTCTTTGCGCCAGGTATGAAGGCAGCAGAGACTAAGGAGATGAGCGTGACAGAGAATCTCTTGGTGTCTGGTGGTGCCATGAGATCTATGCTTGCATCTGGTGCTGGCAAATTCATTGAAGATGTAGCCAGGGGGGAAAGTCAGCAGGCTAAGATTGACAAAGAGATGCAACTCAACATTGCCCCTGCTGACGGCGGAGGTTTTCTGAGGGATGCTGCGTCAGGAGTTGGGGACTTTGTTGAGTTTAGCCTTGAGGCTCTTGGGTATGTCTACTCTGATGCAAGGGGTTTGGCAAAGATAGTATCTAACGCCACCGGCAAACCTTATGCAGGGCAGGAGAGGCCAGCCCTTGATACCTGGACGAACGTCCTCGGGGTTGCCATGAAGGTGACTGACCCAAGGCTTGCTAACCGCAACTTCAACAACAACGGACAGCGTAAGATTCGTGGCATCGGTGCGGCCCTAATGGCCCTTCGTCGCGGTGAGAAAGACGTGATATCTGCCAAGGGACAGGCATACTACGACATCAAGAGGACCATTTTACTGGAAGCTCTCCACCGGTTTGAGGTTGCGGATGATATCTTCAAAGAAAACAAGAGGAAAGACGGGGTTATGATACAGGAGAATGTCGTTCTTCTTATGAGGGCTATGCTTAAGTATGATCTAAACAACCCCAAGATTGAAACCAGCTACCGGGAGCTTTTGGATTACTATATGTTAAACCAATAGAATGCTTCGGGACAAAACATGTTGGAAAATGTTTTAATTTAAACTAATAATAGACTGAAAGGAGACAATCATGCCAGACTACGACAAAAGCTACGGGCTGACAAAGGCCACGGGCACAAAGTTAACTAGTAGCGTAAAGGCTACGACCACGAAAGACCTTGGTTCTGCAAAGGCCACGACTTCCTCTACTAGTAATTCTAGCAATATGGGTTATAGTAAGAAAAAGAAGATGGGGTATTAGCATGGACGACTTTAAGCTTCCGAAATACTCTCATACTGGCAAGGGGGAGATCCCTCTTCCATCTAAGGCCACGAGTGAAAAGCTTACCACTGGCCCTGGTGGCAAAGATAAGCACAACGCACCCACCACTGGTGGCGATGGCAAATACCCGGAGTAACCAATGGCTTCTAATTTAAGAGTTCTTGCTTCTAATGTGGATGGAAACTGGGGTCACTATATTCCAAACACTGGAGCAATAGATACAGCAAATGAGCTTGCCTCTGCCACGAGCATTTACTTTCCTCCGGGCGCAACTGGTGTCGCGCCCACTGAGTCGCAAATGTTTTTCTCGACCGATCTTTCCGGGTGGACTGGTAAATCTAACTGGATAATTCAACTTACAGGAGACTTCAACAGTCAACGTGTTAGTGTTTTTGTTGGCCGTCCTACTGGAGTTGAAGAGGAAATCATAACTGGCGCTGCCGCTGCATTAACATGGGGAGGAGGGACCAGCATTAGCATTACTGCTGGGACGCCTGAAGTTTATGAAAACATTGTCGGCCCTGTTACTTACTTTAGGTTTCAGGCGCTCGGCGCTGTTACTCGTGTAAAGTGTTACGTAATTGCATGGAACGATGGTGATATCTGTGACGCTGTTGGTAGATTAGTATAGGAGTTATTGTGGGTGTTTTATTACAAAAAAATAGATCTGTTAAGTTAGTTGTAGATGGCATGGATGAACTCGAC
>TARA_R110000796_G_scaffold231853_3_pt1 | contig 17273 bp, 28 predicted proteins | sample TARA_R110000796 | Tara Oceans TARA_R110000796 (sample SAMEA4397815) | marine metagenome | biome: Polar Biome; feature: [SRF] surface water layer (ENVO:00010504); material: water (ENVO:00002006), including particulate matter (ENVO:01000060) such as... | depth 5 m
GTCAGTTACCTTGTACTTCTTACGGAATTTACCCATCTTATTTCTAAGAGAGATAGGTAAGCTGTACTGAGTAGAACCTGATTGTTCAGCAGCTTCTTCGTACTGAGAGTACAGTTTAGCCCACTGAGTACCAGGGGTAAGATGAGCAACAGGAAGTGATAGCGCACTATCATCAGACATTAATCGAAGGGTGTAAACCCATCCATCACCATGTCTTCGTGGCTCTTCCATGATTCTACATTGAAAACGTTTGTTGGATGTACCAGGAGTGATTACATCACCTGCTACCCACCAGTTTTCGTCAAATTTTGCTTTAAAAGTCCTACGGAATTTACCAGGAGTAGTATCAGAGACAGGAACAACATTTTCCAAGATCACTAATGGTCTTGTATTTGCACCTTTCAAATCCCATTCCCATTCTGTAGCAGCGATGGTTTCTTCTGTTTTCTTCTGTCCCATTAGCATACTCGACATTGGATTGTCAGAGTAATAGTTTGAGGCTGAAAATAGCTGATCCATCTTGTCAATGAATTTATGAGGCTTCGCTAACAAAGCTCTACCCAAATGGGATTGCTCTGTCATATTAGCACTCCACTCCATTTCTTTAGTAATTAACTTACTTCCAAGAGTCGCCATAATTTAGTTTGGTTTAAAAATTTAATTTACAGTTTAAAAATAGTCAGAAAGTGATTTTTTACTTGCCGAGGTTGTTGCCTTGTCCGTTGAGGTCACGTTCTTCGAGTCTTTTTTATTTCGTCTTATTCCATCCTTCACTTTTTTCACAACTTTGGTTGTAGCTTTAGCTTGTAAAGCTGTCAGGTCAAAGTCGTTCCTTAAAAGTTTAGCGATGAATAACGCTTTATTTTCGTCTTTCAATGCTTCCATCAAATCCTTCTGCATAGTAGTGATACTACCACCGTTCTCTAATTTGACATTGCGATCCACCATATAAGTAGGTAATTCTTTCTTATCTACTTTGTCTAAAGGAAGACCATTTACATCTTCTAAATCTTGTAGGTTAGAAGATAAATCTACTTTTGCTTGGCGGAGTTGAGTTTTTCTCTGATTATTGATTTTGGTTTGATTAGCAGCCAGGGCTTGAGTTTGAACATCTTTGTCTTTCTCCATCTTGGTATGCTTTGCTTTTGCAAAAGATTCCAATTTTTTAGAGTCCTTTAAGAAGTCAATGTGAGTATTAATATAATCCTCATCATATTCTTCTGCTACTAGGGAAGCTCTTACAACTGCTTCTTGGTCAGCTTCTACTGATAAGTCCAAGTTAGCTTTGAGCTTATTTGTTGGGCTTTGCACTAGAGAACCAAGGAACTGTTTGATGTCTCCACCATTAAGTACAAACTTGTTTAAGTCTTTAACTACCTGGGGCAATTCTTCAAATAGCTCCCCAACTTTATCTTCAACACTTGCTTCAAAGTTGTCTTCGATAATGGTAGCAGCCATCTCTTCATTCAACTCTTCCCCTTCTTCAAGTTCGTAGTCAAGAATTCCTTTGTCTTTCAAAACGGCTAAAGCTCCCATATTCCCCCCAATAATAACATCTTCTTCTTCTTCTTCTTCTCCTCGTCCTTTGTTACCTTCATCTCCAAGAGATGTAGTAGATTCTGCGGACTCCTCAGTTATTCCGAAGAAATTATCATCTTCTACATTGGGTTCTTCAATAGGCTTCTTTTTGCCTTCTTCGCTACCTTCATTAAGGTTAGCTGGTTTTTCGTCTTCTTTGTTTTCCTTTTCTGTTGTACCTTCTTCTACGAGAGTTTGAACCTCAGTAGCAGTTCCAAAGAAATCTACTTCTTCTGTTTGTGGTTCCCAACCTATAAAGGTTGTCTTATCATCTCCCTGATTTTGACTTTGATTACTCATACAATTACAAATTTAATAATAAACTTAACATATTTCAAGTATAAAACTTAACTATTCTAAAACTAACAGTAATAGCTTTTTCTTATTTCGTAGGTGTCTTTTCTTTAGCAACCTTTAGTTTTTCTTTTTCTAAACTGAGTTTATCTTTGTCCATGACCTTTTGATGGTCAAACTTTGCTTGATCAAGTTGTTGTTTACTCATTTTAATATCAGCATCAAGCCCATTCTTTGCAAGTTCGATAAAGTCATTTTCTCCATCATTATCTTTATCCATGTCAGGATTGAATGATGCCCCCATTAAACTGGCCTTAATGATCTCCGTTTCTCTCTTCTCTTCTTCCTTAAGGATAGCCATATCTTTTTCATGCTGCCAAGTTTCTCTTTGGAAATCCCTTGCTTTCTCTGATTCTTGAGCAGCAGCATCAGATTGTTGTTTTTGCATAGACTCTTCAAATTCTCTTCTTTCTGCTTCAGCAGCTTTAAGAGCTTCTTCAGCTTCAACGATACCTTTTTGTTTAACAACAGCAATGACATCTGAGAATTCAACTTTCTGTGCCTGTAGAGCAGACTGAGCAAGATTCCTGATAAGGTCTTGGACTTCTTCAGCTTTAGCACTGTCAGATACAAAGATACCAAGAGTAGAGTTTTCAAGTAACCCTATATCAAGGTCAATGATCTTTCTTGACATATCATCAAGGATGTAACTAAGTTTTCTCTTACCAGAATTAGCATAAGCTATCTTAGCAGTTTCCAACAAAGCTTGTAGAACACTCTTCTTCAAATGAGAGTGTAAATCATAGTATGGCTCTAAGATGTGAGAAGATTGAATAAGCTTCTGTTGTCCAGTAGCTTTACCTTCATAAGGACTTGCTTGGCCTTCTACATCTGGTGGAATACCTACAGATAATCCAGCTTGTTGTTTTAAGTACTCAGCAAGTTCAATGTACTTACCTATATCTGAAGCTAATGACAAATCAATTGACTTAGCTAAAGTATTAACATCGTTGTATTCTGTACCTTCTTCATTGGGATCATACCACATTACAGGAGAGGCATCCATAAAATACTTCCACTTCTCAATGTCGATACCAGCACTGTCAGGGATAGCATTGATATTCATCATTACTTTCTTACCTTTATCAGAAGCTAATAGAAGCTCAAGTCTGTACATAACTATATTATAGTAGTACTGATATACTTTAAGCCTATCCATTAAGGATGTTTCTTCTGAGTTCATGTTGTCATAAATAACACCATAATAAGGTAAGTCACATTGGAATAAGTTGTCAATATCTTTGAATTGCCCTGGGATTGGCCTCATCTGCTTATAGATGTCAGCCCCAATTTTCCATGTTTCATAGACTTCAGGAATCCACTGCCATTCAATACTTAAATCCCCTGAATCTTTATCAACTTCATAATGTTCATCAACAATACTTTCTTGAGGATTACCTTGCTCATCTGTATAAGTAAGGAATCCAATCTTTCTAAGAGACTTCCAAACACAATGTAGTACTCGAACTGTACTGTTATCATCATCATCATAATCTTTAAAAGAGAATAAACTGTCTCGTAGTCTACTTTCAGTATAGTGTTTATGATCATTATATAGTTTGTCGATTTCAGCGTTGGTCATGTCCTCTCCAAAGTTACTAATAACTTCTGAAGGACTCATTCGATATTCACAAGTAGACCACTCACCTTTTTGTACAAAGGGGGTATCAGGAGACTTATCACATCTGAATCTTAGAGAATTTACGTTCCAAACTTGAGGCTCTCCATTCATCACACCAACATACATAATACCTTTAGCTGACAAAAGGCCATGCTTAAAGGCATCATTAAACTTTCTTTTTAGATCACACTTTTGAGTTAAATATTCTAAGAGTTGATGGGACATGACTTCGGCAGCATCTTGATGATCCCTTTCCATGTACTTCTTAGTCTCAGCAGGAGTTCTTGATTTTGTTTGCTCCTCTATCTGTGCCTGAATTGCTTTCTCTTCTTCTGCTGTAAGTTCTTTCCCTTGTCTCTGGGCTTGAACTTCTTTTTCAACATCTACTCTAATTGGCTGCATGATCTGGTTGATAACCCACTCTCGAATCTCACCAAACTCTGCTTGTTCTCTCCTGGTAGTTGCTTCAGGGTTAGTTGCCATCACTTTCCAAGAGAAAGACCTTTTCATTTCCATACCTAGTACAGCTTTGATCTTTCCTGAAGAGATGTCTCTATTAACCATACTAGCTGGCAATTCTCCCACTTCTGCCCCATAAGGTTGAGAAACGTATTCGAAATCAGCTAGATTAAGTATATTGTTAAAGAGGTCATAATTGACTTTCATTCTTTTATAGTCCAGAATATCACCATATCCTGTAGACCCATTTCCTTGAGTATCAAGTAGGTCAGCTTGTTCTCTATACCAGCGTTTATCGTGTGCATCTTTTTGTGTAGCAGTAATACGTTGGTTCTTGGTTACTTTTTTCATGTAGACAGATTTGGTACAAAGTTAATTCTTTTTGTGCATTTTATCCATTAATGCAAGCAATTTCTTTGCGTTTTTATTTCCTTGGTTCTTTCCATACTCTTTACCAAGGACTTCTTCTTGTACTTGGAACATACACATAAACAACGAAGATACTAAGTCAAAGTTTCCTTTTCTATTGTAAGCTATCAATTCTTCTAGCAAACGAACAGAGTAAATTTTATCTATGACCGTAACAGGGTTTCCATTTTCATCGTAGTCAAGGATGGTTAGTAACCAATCTTTAACATACCTTTCCCCTGCATCCTTTAGTTGCTCATTCATATGGCATCCAAAAACTCTCGCTACTTTTGACTTCTTGATGTTCTTACTAATAACTGCATCAGGTTGTGCTGCTAACATGTGAAGCTTCTTGTGTCTTCTAAAATAATTCTTGACACCTGTTACTTCATTCTCGTACATTATCTTAGTATTGTACAAGACAGCAAACATCTCTGCAATTCTGTCCATGTCTTCAGGAGATTCTCTTCTCCCAACATATTCAGCTACAATTACATTATGGTACATACTACCAACATGATAACTCTTATAAACTATGATTGCTGCCAGGGAAGACCCTTCATCTTGTCTTACAGGGTCATATCCAATCTTATACAGTCCTGGTGGAATATAGTCTACAGGGTATTCATATATAGTAGGTACTCCTCTTTTATTTGTAGGAACGTTATTGTATGACCAGATAGGTTCTGCTGTACCATTTAAGATAGGTTTGGCAGTTACTTTACCTTCTTTGTCATAACTCATTTCTACAGGTGTTCCTTTGTACCTTTGTAGATCACGACCTTTTACTAACCTTAATTGTTTCTTTAATTCGACAACTGGAAAGTTGTTTACTGATACAGCAGAGAAAGCTTCACTTGGGCCAAGAGGCTTCTCTTGCATCCTTTGTTGAATCTCTGTTGAAGTTGCACCATGCTTTATAAGTTCTTTTCGAGTAGCAAGTTCAGCAGCAGTAGCAGCAGCTATATCAGAGTTACCTTGATCATCATAAAATCCTCCCTCCATGTTCCAAGTAATAGGATGGAAAAAACCAGAAGTAGTATCTTCCATTTCTTTGTCCCACACATTCTGAAAAGGTAAGAGTCCAAAAGCTTTAGGTCTTGAGTGCATGTCAGCATAATCAGCAGTACCACCTTCCATATCTCCTGATGTACCGAAGATGGTAATCATTCCTGTTTTGATAGCTCCTGCCATTACACAATCTTCTGTTGCTTTGTATGATTTTTTCAGCAACCCAGGTGTACCAAATGCCCCTGACTCTTCAAAGTAAACTTCTTCTGCATCTTTTCCCCTTGCAGCATCGGCATTATCTTTAAATGTAAGTCCTTGAATTTGAGACATAAAACCATCTTCAATCTTGATACCCTTACGGTATTGAATAAAAGATGCTCGAATATGATCTTGCTTTTGTACAACATCAGAAGGCATTGCCCAACCTGTATGTTTGTTTATAAAGTTAATGTAATTTGCTGCCATTGTAAAAAGACCTGTTGGGTACAAGTATTTCTTTTCATAGGCAGCGAAGATAGTATAAGACTTTGGTTTGGTATAGTAGTTCCTAACAGCAGCAGCAGCAGATTTATAAGAATAACCTCTACGTCTTGCTTTACCTACAATAAGATTCCAACCACCAGTTAAACAATCAGCTTCAAGTTTAACTTCTAAATGAAGACTCTCAAAAAGCTTCTTTAATTTAATTCCTTGTTCAATAGTATCTAGTTCAAGAAAAGCTGTCTTTTCCTCTTCATCATCAACCATTACATCAAACACACCATACCTAGCAATTTCTCTAATCCAGAAATAATTAAAGTCACCATCCCAAAAGTCAGGAAAGCCCTCAATCTTTCTGGTTCTTGAAACTGCCTGGGCATCTTCAGCTTTCTGGATAGGACAGAAGTTAAGATAGAAATAATGATCCCCTGTAATCTTCGTACCTCCTACTGAGTAGCCATCAATACATCTTTGTCTCTGCTCAAACCAGTAATCATACCATGCAGGAGACTCCCAAGGGTCAGCACAATAATAACCATGTTTCATAAAGTGACTTCCCTCTTCTCGAAACACTTGACTATTAATCCAAATCCCTTGAGGGTTTCTTACTGAAGCCACCTTTCCTTCATCGTATGGTAATATTAATTCCTTCATTATTTGGTTGTTATGAGCCATTTACTTTCCAAACGACTTCTTACCTTTGTTTTTCTTGCTCGACTTTTCAAACGATTTTTGCATACCTTCTTCACGTTTCTCCATGTGTTCATCAAAGGTTAGGGGTGATTAGTCAAAATAGACTGAGCTTTTTTAAGTTCTTCAATCTCTTCTTTCCAAGTCCCTACTAATACGGTTTTTGCTATTTCTGCAACCGGCTCTGTTTCTATTAATTTTATCTTGCCGGTCAGCAAGATAATTTGGTTTTGAAGAATATTTTTTGCGTTTTCCATATCATTAAATTTTAATAAGATTAACAAATGTGTCGTCGTGCTGCGTTTATACGGGGGTTAGCGGTAATATTAAATATCAATAGATTTAATCAATTTTTCCAATTTTTCAAGTGCGACATCTCTAAGGCTAGAGTAGCCTCCAAGTTTGTTTTTATTTACATCCATTGTATTAGTTAATGCAATTATCATCTGTGCTTTATCGGCCATACTACCGTTAACACCACCTATATGTAATGCCTCAGCTCCTATCCCTTTTGGTGTTCCTACTATTTTCATATTATTAAATTTTAATAAGGTTAACAAATGTGTCGTTGAAAGAAAAATCCCCGACACCATAACGGCACAGGTTAGGTCATAATAAAAATTACTTAACAAAATTTGGTTTGCCTTCAAACGCTTTCCAATACAAATGCTTCCATCCATTCTGCACGTAATGGCTTTTGCCTTCTTTATCAAGTAATCTATGCCCCCCGCTTTTACTTACATTCAAGTGTGTTGGTTCTTTAATTGTAACTTCAAAGCCATCACTCCATTTGTAAGTTCTATACTCTTCGCTTTGTATTTCTGTAAACTCTAATTTACTTTGGTTTATCATATTAATTATTTATTCAAAAGTTAATAAATCCCGACACCATAACAGCACGGGTTAGGGGGTTGGTTGTTTGGTTGACACCCATAATAAAAATTACTCGGCCAAGTAAATTTCAGTAGGTCTGTCGAATACTTTGCTTTCCCCACTTCCGTATTCAAACTCTTCCACGTTGTCCGTATTTGGGGGTTCAAGGCATTTAACAGCATAGTGTATTTGGCATCCAGCTATTAGTACCCCTTTTTCTTCGCACCCCACATGGGCGTACCAATTAGTACTATTTCTATTTGTTTTTAGTCCTAAAACAGAATCTTCTACGATTCTAACATCACCCCAGACACATCGGTACTTCAGCCCGTCAGGTGCATAAAACCATTCGTCGGTTGTTATTAAATATTTTCCTTTCATAATCAAAGTTTATATTCAAAAGTTAAACAATCACATAACAAGGCATTCTAAAAACTCTTTTTTTTTCTCTCCTACTATTAAATTGATGAGTGCTGTGATCATGCTTTTGGGATTTGTATTTTCTCTACTACATTGAATTTATAGAACATTCCAACTCTTGTAGTAAAACCATTTTTATAGAACAGAGTTTCTGACCTCAACCTGAGATGTCCTTTAAAGACTCGAACTGCAAAACCAAATGGAGCATTATATCCAATTGGTTTCCAACCATCAAAAGGCATTGTCATCCTTGGGAGTATTAAACTTCCTTGTACAAAGTTATTAAAAAATTTGTGACGAAGTGTAATACCTAAATAGAAAACTGGCATCTGAAGATCGTTATCAATTCGAAGTCCAAAGTTTGTTCCAATGTATTCAATTCCTCTTAAGCCATGTTTAAAGTCTAACTCTAAACATGGGTAGAAAGTTTTACCTGTATATCTACTTCCTTCATCCTCACTTACAACAACTTGTGCATATTCAACATAAGTTCCAATACTAGGTTCAGCAAAATGGTCAGACTGAGCAAAGCTCGTAAAAGATAGTAGAATAAAAAATGATAATAATAAGTTTCTCATGATTTTGATGTTTAGTAAAAAGTATCTTGAATATACTCAATAACTCCATGCCTTGTGGCATCTCTAATTATTAAGCCACTTGCGAAAACTACATCTTTTTTTATTCCCTCATCAGGAAAAAGATTATCAACTAATTCCATATCCTCTTTTTTCAAAGAATCAATCTGTATCTCTTGTAAAGGTTCTTTAGACTCAAAAGTAAAACCTTGTGACTCCTGGTACTCAATGTATTTTCGTTTATTCTCTTCATAGATTTCTTCCTTTGTAAATTTAACTTCGGGAAGTGCCGCTTTGTACATTGCTTCTACTTCCTCCACTGCAACTGACATTGGAACTGGAATCTTTATCTCTTCTGGAACTTCTATTTCATAAGCAAGGAGTAATCCAGTATCAGGACATGTAAGAGAATATACTGTATCTGTTTCACAAACAATAAGTTCTCTACGTCTTTTAAAAAGTGAATGGTTAAATAAGTTCTGTATCATCTTTTAGTCTTGGTCTGTAAAATCGTCCTAAGATATTTCCATTATAATACTCGTCCTTTATAAGGCAATCACTCTCGAATAAGTACTTTGTCTCGTAGTAAGTCATTTCCCAATTAGTAGAACATCTTTTCAATATAGTCCTCTTTACTGGAAAAATTTTACCTTTTGCTATCTCTTTTCGTAGTTCTTCATCTTTAAATGATCCATAGTAAGTTTTCCAATCTGATTCTCTCTTACGTTTTCTCTTACGTTTCTTACCTTTCAAAGGTGGTAGAGAATAGTTGTGCCAAAGGGCTTTTCTTCCAATGTATTTTTTCCCATTATTGAACTCAACCTCATAAATGAAACCTACAGTTGGTTCAGGAAAATCAGTAATGAAAAGGATTGCTCCTCCAGGGAATAGGGGACTAGTCCAAACTGGTAATTTACTTCGCATATTAAACTATTCTTTTTAAACTATTTGCATGAGCAAAAGGAGAGATTTCTTTATCAGCCCTATTCTTTGTTGACTCATAGAGTTCTTCTTCAACTTTCTTTTCAAGAGACTTTAAACTTGTGAGTACTCTTTCTGTATCAAGTAAAGCTGAAGTAATTGCTTTAGGAGTGTAAACAGGTTTCCCTCTAGCATCTCTTTCATTCACATCTACATTTGAGAAAAACTTCTTCATATTTTCAGCAGCTTTTTTAGTAGCCATATAATATGAATACGTACTTGAACCATTTGTTTGAAATTCAATTATAACACTTTGTCCCATTGCTATTAAGTTATCAACTTCCCAATCTTCTCTGGTGATCTTAGCTTCTTTTACAACTCCATGTTTTCTTTCTTCAGAATACTGACGATAAGGATTTGATTTCTTCATCGAAGTAGTGAACTCAATATAAGCAAAATCTTCCAGAGCATAAGTTTTCTTAGGGGTTGTGTCCCTCTCCCATATCTCTTTGAAAGGAGTAATCAACAAAGTCTCTGTATTTGGAATTACTACATTCCCTTCTACTTTAAACAGGTAAGCCATCTTGTACTACTTTTATTGTAAATGTTAATCTGTCAGGAGTTTCATTTTCATAAATTACTCCAATCTTTTTTGCTGCAAGAAACCAACCTTGGGCTATCAAATGCTTAGGGATTTTCTCAGCTTTATAAACTACCCTTACTTGATTAGTTTCTGGATCAAAACTTGCTTCACTACAACCACAACTCGACTTAACTTCTTTGATTGGAGGAAGAGGAACAATGGCTTGATAAACTATTGTCAACAAAGTTCCTACCTTAATTCCTTCAAGCTTTTTAATGTCTTGAGTTTTCCATCTACTCTCCATTTGCAATGTATTTTTTAGTATTTTTACTATTTACTATCTTTCCATCAAAGTAAATATAATGATTCTCTTCTGCAAATAAACCCTCTTTACTATTCCAACCTTTTCTTCTATTAACTCTATACATCCAACCATTGACGATTTCTCCTTCTTCAACAAATTTCCTCAAGTCTGTTCTATTCATCATTGGAGGGTAACACATACCATCACAAGCTTTGTCACACATTTGTAATGCTGTAGTTACACAACCACATTCTACACAGCTTCCTTGATCGTAACAAGTTTGATTCATCATTGCAATTCTCCAATCAATCTGGTCAAGAATATGATCTCTGATTAAGAATTTGAATTTTGAATAGTACAGTTGGTATCTAAGATTCCCCTGTACATAATAGAATGGGTCTTTAATCTTCATTTGGTACTTTGGTTTTTTCTCTTGGTTGAGTTGTTTCGTAGTACCATATATGTACTAGAGGAAAATTTCTTACACTTCCATCTTCAAAGAGCAAAGCCAAAGTCGGCCCTTCTAAGAAGTGAGATAACACCTTGTCATAAAATACAGGTGTTGTAGTATCTTTTAATTTAATCTTTACTTTCATTTTCTTTTTCTTGTAGGTAAGTTTCTAACATTTTCTTAATTCTAAAATACTCAGAAGGTTCAATCTTCTTCTTATCAAACTGTTCCTTCAATCGTCCAAGCATTGCTCTCGCTCTCCCATCGTACACCTGGAATGTTCCAAAGTACTTCAGCCGAACCTTCAACAAATTCCCATCCTCCATCAATCCCCTAGTATAATTAAAAGGAGCGTAACAGATTTCTCTCACTTGTTCATAACTAAGATTCGGGAACTTCTGCAAAAGGCTGAGATGGAATTCCGTCACTAACGTTCTGCTGTCCAATCTCCTCGGTTTGGGACTCGGCTTCATTGATTCCTGATTTTTGTAGTTTAAGTACTCCTGCTTTCATTAGCTTCTCTGCCAATGTAATGATCTCTTTCATGGAAGCAGTGAATAAACAATACTCCCAATCAAGCTGATCATAGACTTTCTCATTCTTTTCAAAGTACCAGTCAAGGACATTCTTATTAAATTTACTGATTTCGATGATGTCAACTCTTCTGATTTTTTCAAGGATTAAAATTCTTTGAACAATCGTCATTGGATGTTCTGGCTCTTTCTTATTTTTGTTAGACATTCTTTAAACTGATTCTGAGAAATTCTGATTGCTTGTCGATAATAACTTGGTGAGAGTGTTCTAAATTTATTCTTCTCACAAGTCTTAATGCAAAGTCTCTTTGGACTCCTAAAAAATTCACTGAACAGTCTGGATCAAATAAATAAGGTATGTTGTCTATCTCCACCACTTCGAATCCAGGATTCTTATCAGGGATTACAAAGGGTACTTTAATTTCTCCTTTAAGAAATAAAAGCTGGATCGCTGTGTCTATCAGTCTGGTCGTCTTTCCTGATCTTCTCATCTTGTTGTTTTACAATTTTAAACATATAACCTTGAGCAGTAAGATTAGGAATCAAGTAAGGTTGAATCGTAATTCTACTAGTTATATCAGATTTTTCTAAAAAGCCTTTTTCGATCATAGTTCTAAGATAGTTACTAAGACCTCCTGGTTTGAGATTAAGTTGAACTCTCACTTTCTTTCTAGCAAGTGTATTAAAGTAGTCGTCTTCAACTACGGCCTTGTCTAAAGCAAGAAAAGCTGCAAGTACTTCGATCTCTTTCTTATTAAGTTGTTGTGGAAGCATTGGGTTGATAATACTCAAATGCTTTACGTAATATTCTTCTTTCGATAAGACCAACCCCTTTTGAATTTTTTCTACCATGATGATATACATTTTAATCTGAAACAAATTTAAGTAATATCTTAATACTATGCAAACTTTCTTTTAAGTTTTTTATTAATACCTGGATAATAATTTAATCTACTACTAAAGGTTTTGCTCCCTCATCAATAAGGCGACCAAAAATAAAAGTGTTAAAATTTTAAATAGTGTACCAAATGTCAGAAAATTCCTGTACCTTGTCACCGAAGGTTCCCTTGGTTCCCAAGAGGATTCTTAGGTATCAGAGCTACAGCGACTTTATAAGAGAATAATTCTAAGGTTTTCTTTTTGGTTCTTTTTCTTTTACCATTCACAATCCCCCTAACACCTTGTAAATCAATTGATTATGATTCTTAAAACTTTAATTTTTATCTTCATCTGCCTTCTCCTAAGAGATAGTCTACATCAACAATCAGAATTATGAATATCAAATGTCATCTTTGTGGAAAAGAAATCGAGTCTGGTGTCTTTAACCATCTTGCCCATACAGAAGTATGTGTTCCAGACAAAGCAATTATTAAAGAGAACTTAAAGAAAATCTCTAAACAGAAACTTGAAGTCACTCTTCCTATGACAGGAGAAGCAGGACAAAAGTTATTTCATACAGCTCTTGAAAAAGAAGCTAAGAAGTTCCTTGCAGAAGACAGCACAACTAAGTGGCTGAGTTTTGAAGAATGGAAAGCCCAAGAAGAGTGGCTAAGAAATCACCCTTTAAATCGTGGAATATGAAAACTATTTTTTCTTCAGAGAACTATGAAGAGAACAATCCTCTTCACAATCTTTTAAAATTTGATCCAAAGTCAGTGCCTCCCCCTCCTTCAACAGAAGAAGCAGAAAAAACTTTACAAAGATTAAAGGATGAGAATGAGGAAAAGTTTAATGAGTGGCAGAGGGAACTTGAAAGAAAGTTCTGGTATGACAAACCTGAAGATTGGAAAACAGATGAGGAAGCTCAAAAAGGTAAAACATAATGGGCTGCACAAGATGTAAAGGAAGTAATGTCCTCTTAAACCAACTCAGCTACCTTACCATTTAAGTGAGCATGGTAGGTATCGAACCTACTATCTTCTCATTATGAGTGAGATGCTTCTACCTTCTAAGCTACATGCTCATTGCGGTTCCTGGGGGATTTGAACCCCGACCTCTTCCTTGACAGGGAAGTATGCAGCCTTTACACCACAGAAACCTTTATGTTGACAAGGTAGGATTTGAACCTACGACTCCTTCCGTATCAGAGAAGTACTCTACCCCTGAGTTACTCGCCAATGTTGGGTGCTACATGGGATTCGAACCCACTATCCCTTGGTTCACAACCAAGTTGCTCAACCTCTTTGCACTATAACACCATATTGAGACAATGATAGGATTTGAACCTATGACCTGAGAGTTAACAGCTCCCTGCTCTGACCACTGAGCTACACTGTCATTGTTTGTTGATCCACCAGGGCTTGAACCTAGTACTTCAGATTCAAAGTCTGAGATGTTACCACTTACACCATAGATCATGGTCATGGAATAGGATTCGACACCTACATTTCCTCCCCCCAGGGGGAATGACTTTAACTTAAGTCTACCCATGTATTGTACTCTCGCAGAGACTCGAACTCTGTTTGTGGATGTGAAAAACCCATTTCCTACCCATAGAAGACGAGAGCATTTGTATAAGTGATAGGATTCGAACCTATATCCCCTTGCTCCCAAAGCAAGTGCATTGCCTATCTGCCACACCTATATAATAAAAAAAGTCCTTTATCAATTAAGATAAAGGACTTTCTGTAATACACATAGAAGTTAATCCCTTATCCTGTTAAGATAATTGGCTGATTAAAATCCTCAATATGTATACAAGTATATTTCATAATAACTTTCTTTTTAAGTTGCGTGACCAGGATTCGAACCTGAAGCTGAAGGTTATGAGCCTCCTATGTTGCCGTTACACTATCTCGCAATATGAATACAAAACTAAGTACAATTAATTTAAGTTCCTAATTTTTTAGAAACTATTTGTAGCCCTGGTGGGGATCGAACCCACAAGACCTTTACAGATCGTCAGATTTTAAGTCTGGTGCGTTTGCCAATTTCACCACAGAGCTAGTTGAGGAAGATAAAGGATTCGAACCCTCATCGTGAGATGGCAGAGCTTTCAAAGCAAATTTGTACCCATGTACGCTACCTTCCTTATTGAAACTGCCCAGGGAGTCGAACCCTGCTATTTAGATTTGCAGTCTAAAGCTTGTCCATTAGACAGTCATGTTGTTTGCAGAAGAAAGAGGTCTTGATCCCCATACCTTTCAGCACGCATCCCTTAGCAGGGGAGCCTAGTCCCTGACTAGTTTATCTTCTATTTGCAAAAGCACAAGGATTCGAACCCTGATCTACAGTTTTGGAGACTGTTGTTCTACCAGTTGAACTATGCTAATGTGTGTGAAAAACAGAGGACTCGAACCTCGCCCAACTAAGGAACTGATTTACAGTCAGTTTGCTATATCCAAGATAGCTTTTGTCTCTCAAGTTGTAGAGGTGGTGGGACTCGAACCCACAATGGAACAGGGTCTAAACCTGATAGCTGTGCCAATTTACATTATCCACACCCCTAAGTATGAGCTTTAGACAGGAATCGAACCTGTTATCTTCTGAGTACAAATCAGTGGCTTCGCCAGCAAAGCTTCTAAAGCATAAAAAAAGCTCCTTGTCAATTAAGGCAAGGAGCTTCTCTATGATTACACATACAAATATCCCTTACCTGCTATTGATTAGCGAGCTTGTAAGATACCATAAACATGTGTTAAAATTAATCATAGGTCAAAAGTAAGTATAATAATTGATAATTCCTAGGTTCCATCAATAATATCGTCAACAACGATACCATCAACTAGCATTGTAACAGTTACATCAAGAGTACCAGGAGGACTAATAACTACAACATAGTCACCATCAATAATACCATCAGAAACTACTGTCCCATTTGCAATTCTGATGACTTCCCCTTCGTAAATAGTACCATCAATAATGTCCTCCACTACAATGGAGACAGAACCATCAGCATTTGTAGAATGACTTACAGCATACTGAGGAGGTGGTGGAGACATTGCATAAGCCAGAAAACCTACTGCCAATAGTACAAAGGCAAAAAGTAATTTTTTCATAAGTAAATATGTTTAGACAAGTCCATGAATTTGAACTCAGTACAAAGATAAGGGGATTTTTTGAGAATTATGTATTTGTATTTGTAAAAAAAAAAAATAATAATGATAAAAATAATAAGTTTGTGAGCCACCCCAGAAGCAACGCCCCCTTTTTCTTTGACTTCAAACACCCCCACCAAGTTTCAGTAGAGATATTAATCTCAGCGCAGGATAATAATCTTGTGATCTCTGCTGTCTGCAACTGCAAGACCCCAACTGAGTTTCAGTACAATATTGTACAATGTTCTAACTAAATCTAGTATCATGTCGAAGTCTAATGTAGCATTCCTAACTGTATCTGAATTCAAACAAGCAACTGGCAACAGTACTGCTAACATTGAAGTATTACGCAACAAGTCAACTAACTGCTTGTTCATGGCGCTTAGTGGCGTCAACTATCGTGTAGAGCAAGCCATTGATAACTCATTACCCATTAAGGTATTAGTACCTATTGAGGCTGGAGTCAATGATTACGCTAATGCTTGCTTGGTAAACGTTGACCCAAGTAAAGGTGCAGATACAGTATTCAGTCTGTAGTTCTCATGTGTACACCAGATGTAATGTCTGGTGTACACTATTCTTTAATCTTTAAACTCTTCGTTATGAAACTATTCATCGCTTTATTAATGGTACTTGCTACCACATGTCTATATATCAATGCTGATAACACTACAACTGTTGTTACAGGTACACAGGATCAATGCCCTTGTGCTTGGGAAACATGGGATGGTGACACTATCATCAGTAAGATTGACAACTGTAATTAAGGGCTTCGGCCCTTTCTTTTTTTAACGTTTCCCCTTAACGGGGAACACTTGAGTTTAATTTAACTGCTAGGTATTAAGGGAAGAGTTAGAGGAGACACCTTAAACGTTGAACATCCAACTGCAAAACCCCCACTAAGCTATAGTATTCATTTTTTAACGTTCTAAATAATTGTATTATGGAAGCCAAAGTAGATTTTATTAGTGTTGCTGACTTTAAAGGGGCAGTTGCAAGTGTTGATTCAGTACTTGAAGTATTATTCAACAAAGCTACGGAGAAGAAGTTTATGTCTTTAGCAGGACAGAATTACCGAGTTCAAGGAGATATTGATAACACGTTACCGATTAAGGTACTAGTGCCATTGGAAGATGGTGTTAGAGACTACGATAACGCATGTCTTGTTAATGTAGACCCAAACAAAGGTGCAGACACAGTGTTTAGCCTGTAAGGTTTAGGGTTTAACTTCTTATGTAAGTTGGGATGTGTGTGACGCATAGCCACATCCCAACTACATTTCTTCACATAAATATTACTCATTTCCTAATCCATCATTATAATAGCCAAATTACAATATTATGCTGAACACAATACCATCTATCCAAGGTGATCTCATTACGGTTACATACTTATTTAACCAATTTCCATTTGCCTCAATAACGAGTGACAACACATTACTATTTTTCATTAAACTACCTAAGTATTCTAAAGAGGTCGGAGATGAAAATGGTATTCTTACTCTTAAATATGTGTGGGCTAATACATTTGATAAAGGTGCAAAAATAACACCTGGGACTGTCTATGCAGCATATAAAGAGGCAAAGAACTTGATATTAGAGAAAGATAAGGTAGAGTACTATAAGTCAAAGTTACCAAAAGGCTACATTATTACGAAACAACTACCAAGTATTCATTAAGACAAAGAGGTGCAGTATATAAATACTGCACCTTAATTTAATCAACATTATAATAGCCAAATTATGTCACATTACGATTCAATTGATAATCATTATCATTCACAAGAAGTGGAAGACATTACACCAAGAGCAGTATCAACTACTCAATTCAACTTTGGTTGTTATCTTGTAATATTCTTTTGTCCTTCTACAGGATATAGATATTTCAAGCATGGTGTTCAATTCAAGTTTGAAATTGGTGATGCAATACCTTTGCCTTTTTATTCTCTTTCATCACTCTTTAAATAGCCAATAAC
>TARA_R110000796_G_scaffold60489_2_pt1 | contig 17271 bp, 14 predicted proteins | sample TARA_R110000796 | Tara Oceans TARA_R110000796 (sample SAMEA4397815) | marine metagenome | biome: Polar Biome; feature: [SRF] surface water layer (ENVO:00010504); material: water (ENVO:00002006), including particulate matter (ENVO:01000060) such as... | depth 5 m
ACCATTTCCTCCTCTGTGGTTCCAGGTTTAATTTCATTGGGCCAACGGATCAACAAGGGAGTCTTAAAAGACTCATCGTAAATAAAGCGCTTGTCGAACCAACCATGCTCCCCTAAATAGAACCCTTGGTCTGAGGTGTAGACCACTATGGTATTTTCGGCCAAGCCATTCTCGTCCAAGTAATCCAGTACCCTGCCCACATTGTCATCCACAGAGGAAATACTTCCCAAATAGTCCTGCATATACCGCTGGTATTTCCATATCATTTTTTCCTCGTCCGTCATGGTAGGCCATTTCTCTTTAAATTCTTGGTTTATGGCGTCTATAATAGGTTTGTACTGACTCTTTTGTTCCTCGTTTCCGCGATTGAATTCATTGTTCACATCGGCTTGGGACCCTTCAACAAATGGCTCCACGTCCCCCATGGCCTCCAAGGTTTCTGGCCATATCTTGCTGTCATGACTATATTGCATATGGTACAACAAATTCATTTCGGCAGTTTTGGCAGCGGTACCTCTATTGGAATAATCATCAAATAAAGTTTCCGGCAGGGGAAAGGTTTTTTGGGTGTACTCCCTAAACTTATCTGCCCTTGGCCACCAAGGTCTGTGCGGGGCTTTGTGCAAATACATTAAAAAGAAGGGCTTGTTGGGATCGCGTTTTTTATCCAACCATTCCAAACTCATATCTGTAATGATATCCGTTACATAGCCAGTAATAGTGGTATCTCCCTTTTGGGTAATAAAGTCCGGGTTAATATAATGTCCCTGCCCTGGCAGGATCATAAAATCGTCCACTCCCTTGGGGTTGTTCCCAAAATGCAGTTTCCCGAACATGGCCGTTTGGTACCCCGCCTTCTGAAAAATTTGCGGAAATGTAACCTGGGTGGTATCAAAGGGATTGTGATTATCTATTTTCCCATTAATATGGGTATGTTTTCCGGTAAGTATAGTGGCCCTGGAGGGTGCACAGATGGAATTGGTAACGCTGGCATTTCTGAACAACATGCCCTCCTTGGCCAAACGATCAATATTTGGGGTTTGGATCAAATGATCGCTATAAGCACTAATGGCCTGATAGGCATGGTCATCGGACATGATAAACAGGAAGTTGGGCTTCAGTGGCTTCTGCTCTTCTTTCTCTGCACAGCTGTGCAAACACAAAAGACATAGTGTAAAAAGGGAAAATAATGGTAGTGCTTTCATAAAGAATGATGGTTTAAATAAGATCACTAATTTAGGAAACAAAAAATATATTTGATTTTGACTTAAGGTCCTACAAAAATTAAAGAACCAGCCAAAACTGTATGCCCTTCTAACGGAACCTATTTATTTTCTTCCTTCGGAAATCGAATAGATACACGGTGAATAAGAATGGGATAATTTTATGAAAAAACCTTTTTATGTTGAAAATACGGTACTCTTTAGATTTTTTCACCATTAAATAAACCAATTAAAAATCAGCATCATAAACGGTAAAGCTTCGAATAGCACCTTTATCTTCCACGCTCTTATAGGATAGCCTAAGTTTATTTGTTCTGATTTTTTCAAAGGTCTGAATTCGTTTCCTTCCAACACTTTGTCCTTTTGCAATACTTACCCATTTCCCCTTTATATAGGCTTCCACATTGTACTCCTTTATAAATTGCCCTAACCGAAGTTGTTCTTCAATTACCAAAAGGTTCATGGTTTTCTTTTTAGGGAGATTTATGAAAATTTCACTTTCCTGTGAAAGATCTGTTGCTTCTGCCCTGCCCATGGGGTTGGAATACACCTTGTCTATCGCCACACCCAATTCCTTTAATCGTTGCACTTCCGGTTCAGGAATTAATCCATTGGTATCCGGTGTCATATTGATAAGGATATTGGACCCTCTGCCTATGGTTTCCAGATACACTTTTTTTAAGTAATCCAAACTCCTTAAAGTACTATCGGAATTAGGGGTCCAAAACCACTTCTCCCTAGGATGTATATTGGCCTCCGCGGGTATCCAACCGGCATTTTGGGGCCCTACCCAGTGGTCAAATCCCTCCCCGGGCTCCAGAACATTCCAAAGCGGGTAAGCAGCCCAACCTTGCTCGCTGCCCGACCATCGCACATCCGGTTTTGTACCTCCCATGACCAAAGCATTGGGCTGCAAATGTTCCACCATAGTTCTAATGGCATCGCCATAAGCGGTACCTAATGGCTTCATGGTTTTGGGATCCACAACATCCCAGCCGAAGGGGTCATAGGCACCATCAAACCACACATAAGATACTTCACCATAGTTGGTCAATAATTCCCTCAATTGTTCCAGAAATACAGGGAAGTATTGATGAATATCACCTACCAACTTTCTTTCCCCTTGGGGATCGGGAGTACTGGTTACCCCAAAATGTTTATCCCCTCCAGATATATATAGTCCAATTTTAATATCATTGTTCCTACAGGCCTCAACAAATTCCGCAACAACATCTCCCTTACCATTTTTCCATGGCGATTTTTTAACGGAGTAATCAGTGGTTTTCGTGGGCCATAAACAATACCCATTATGGTGTTTGGCAGTTAAAACAATGTGTTTTGCCCCAAAGGATTTGGCCGTCTTTACCCATTGTTCCGCATTTAGTTGCGACGGATTAAAAAGATCCGCAGCCGGCACACTCATAAAATCCGATGCTATATACGTAGCTGGACCAAAGTGAACAAAAGCACCCATCTGTCTTTCTTGATAGTCTAATTGCTGGGGAGTAGGTTTTCTGCGTATCCCTTTATTGGAAGCTTTGGTATTCTCCAGATTGTTCTGGGGCGATATCAGAACCGGAGTCCAATCCCCTTCATGTTCTGGGGGCTCTGAGGAATCTTCATCGGTTTTTTTAAAAAAATGCTCAAATAATTGTCCGGGTGCCCCATCATAGGTTGCCCATTGTAAATCTCCGGCTGTAGTCTGGTCACTTCCTGTAAAATAAAGAATAGTTCGCCCTTCAAAATAGCATAGTTCAACATCGGAAGCATTACTTTCACTAATACTTGGGTCTATTAAAGGAATATTTTTATGGGTAGGGTCAAAGCTTATAAAAGGTCTACCAGCCGGTGCATCCTCCCAATGAACCAAATCTTTGGAGCGTGTAATTCGGGTTTCATATCCAGGCTTCAAAGCCTCCAAATAAAGTGTATAATACCAGTCCCCTTCGTAATATAGGGCAGGGCCGCCCACATATTTATCCACCCCATACAGGGCTTCGGGAATTGCTTCCCAATTTGTAAGGTCGGTCGATTTCATATACCTGAAGGTAAACGGCTTCCAGCGCTTATCATTGGTTTCATAAAGTAGAATAAACTCATTTTTGCCCCGGCAGACTGCTGTGTTAAAAAAAAATTCTCCCTTGGCCGCCCGCAGTACCACTTGGGGTTTGGTCCAATTTTTTAGATCTGAAGAACTTGTCATAGTAATCTCTGTAATATGCCGCCAAGGCTTGCCCTCTCCGTAGTTACCGGCAAAAACATAAACACGATCGTTCCAAACCAGAGCGGTACCGAACCCGTGGTTCTTTAATGGCTCTGAAACAATATTGCCGGATTCCACCTCCCTGATACGTACCTCATCCTCATGAAAATAATCCCCTGGCTTGGTCCCTGGAATGTCCCAAAACCGCTGGTTATTCTCCAAGAGGTAAAGTTTGTCCCCAAAAACAAAAGGGGAGGTTTCTACCAAGGGAGACCCCAGTCGCCCCCTCTTTTGAATAGGATTTTGAAAGGTGTTTTGGGCCAACGAAGTACCGCCCAGAAATACCATCGTTAAACCACAAAGGATATGTTTAAATAGGACCATGATTGATTATTTATAGAAAATAAAGCTAAGGCTAAAACCAAGGAATAGCTACACAGATTTAATCCTATACCAATGTATTTTTGTCCTTGTAGCTAAAGTCTTAAAACTTTCCGGAACAATCTGTTGCGAACTATGCAATCGAAACTTATTACACGACCCAAACATTGGAATAACCAAAAGGTACAAATTGTAATTAATGCTTTGAAGTTAATTGGAGTATTTAAGCTTATGAGGCGTTAGCGGTTAATGTTGTAAGCTTTTTTTTCATAAGTCCATAAAGTTGGTCTCTTCATAAATGTAATTATTCTTTCGATATAAAAAACATCTAGTTAAGCAAAGGCTTACAAAGGAGATATCATTCTTTTTTCACTACCCATTTTATTCCTTCTATAAGATGTTGTCGTCCAAAATCAGTATCCATTGAGCGAATGTCATGCCCCAACTCTGTATAGAAAAATCTTCCACCGCCCCAAACGCGGGTCCATGCTATAGGATGATCTTTTCCCATGGCCACGCCTCCCCTAGTCTTGAAATATTCCCTGACCGGTTCGTATGTGGATTCATCCACCCTGAGTAAAACCTGCACTCCAGGCAAACCGGTAACAGTGTTGGTGTGGTTGGTCCAATCCGCCTCGTACCAAAACTCTTTGCCCATCCCCTTAACTGCAGGATGATCCATCGCGGCAGAATCAACTACTACTTTCGCTTTTAGAAATTCAGAATCACTATTAAAATCACAACCGCCCAATTCCATTATCCAGGGCCAATTTTCCTGATGCACCAACAATGCATGTAAACCAACAATAGCTCCCCCGTCTTTATACCATTCCTCTATGGCATTGCGTTGATCTTCATTGAAAACTTTATCCAGAACATTTGCATTGTTGAACAGCAATACATCATAATAGCTCAGTTTTTCCTTGGATATATCACTTCCTGTTTCACTAACATCTATCTGCATATTGTGTTCGGCACCGAGCCTTACGATCCACCCATTTACAATGGGAATGTCCGGATGACGGAACCAACCTGTACCAGAAAAAAGTAAAACCTTTAATGTTGTTCCCTCTCCCATGGCATTGCGTTCATGCATTTTCTTTTGATGGTCAACATCAAGATGCTCTTGCGCAAACAATTGAAAGGTTGACAAAAAGATTAACCATAAAAAGATGGTTGAAACAATATGGGTTCTTTCGCTTTTCATAATTCTTTTGATGTAAGCAGATGTTTACTTAACATCTGTTTCAATAAAAATAAGAGTTTTAAATAAGATATTACTTATGATTTCTAAAGATAAAAATACTTCATTCATAGACCTTAAAACTGCCAAAAAAAAACAACATGGATATAGAAGATTTGCTATATTGGGAACTTTAACAACAATCAAGTACCAAAAATAACCTGCCATAAATTCAAATCGTTTAGCCCAATGTTTAAAATTAATCATAGCATAATTCTCAACACTTGTGCAATCCTTTTGTGCACCATCACTATCATAAGTTGCCAAACAAAACCGAAAGAGGAGCTGCCCCCCAATATTGTATGGATCACTTCTGAGGATAATTCCAAACACTATCTAAAGCTTTTTGACGAGAATGGTATTGCCGCCCCGAATATTGAATCCTTGGCAGAACATGGCCTGATATTTAATCGTGCATTTTCCAATGCCCCGGTCTGCAGTGTTGCTCGGTCCGCGATTATATCCGGTTGCTACGGACCGCGTATAGGAGCTCAATTTCATAGAAAGATCGCTACTGTCCCCATGCCCGATTCACTAAAAATGTTTCCTGCTTATCTAAGGGAGGCCGGTTATTACACTACCAATAATAGCAAGGAAGATTATAATATATACAAAACCGAAGGAGTTTGGGACGAGTCTTCAAAGAAGGCAAGTTGGAGAAACAGGGGTGAAAATCAACCTTTTTTCCATGTTTTTAATATTGGGGTCTCTCATGAATCCAGTATGCACTTTTCCGCCGAAGACATGGAAACCAACACTCCTGAAACGGATCAAAACTCTTTTGAAATTCAACCCAACCACCCCAATACTGATTTATTCAAATACACCAATGCCCTATACCGCGACAAAATTAGGGAAATGGACCGCCAGGTTGGGGAAATAATCAAGGAACTAAAGGAAGATGGCCGCTTGGATGATACCTTCATTTTTTACTATGGGGACCATGGAGGTGTACTACCGGGAAGCAAGGGTTACCTCTATGAAACGGGACTCCATGTTCCCATGGTAGTCCACGTTCCCGAAAAATACAAACATCTTGTAAATAGTCCTGTTGGCAGCTCCGTAAACGGTTTTGTAAGCTTTATTGATTTGGCACCAACAGTATTAAACCTTGCAGGCATAGATATCCCCAAGGAAATAGATGGAAAGGCCTTTTTAGGCAAGGATATAAATGCTGAAGAGTTAGACTCACGGGATGAGACCTATAGTTATGCAGATAGGTTCGACGAAAAATATGATATGGTAAGGGCCGTACGTAAAGGGAAGTATAAATATATTAGAAACTATCAGCCCTTTAATTTTGATGGCTTAATGAACAATTATCGTTACAAGCAATTGGCTTACCAAGAATGGCAGTCTTTGTATGACAAGGGAGAGCTCAACGAAATACAGTCGGCCTTTTTTGAAAACCGTGCGCCAGAAATGCTTTTTGATATTGATACCGACCCCTATGAAACCAAAAATCTGGCCAATGATCCAGAACATGAGGCTACACTATTGGACCTGCGAAACAGACTCAACACATGGATAAAAGGAATGCCAGATCTTTCTTTCTACCCTGAACACCATCTGATCGGGGAGGCGTTTAACAACCCGGTGGCCTTTGGACAAAAACACAAAAAGGAAATTGAAAAATATATGGAAATTGCCGATCTAGGCCTTTTGAACTTTAGGGAGGCAGAAAATTCTATATCCCAAGCCTTGGACTCATCCGATCCCTGGGAAAGATATTGGGCCATAATTGTTTGCAGTTCTTTTGGGGAACAGGCTATTGGTATGGAGACAACAATAAGGGAAATCTCATCCGATGACCCGGAGCTGATCAACAAAGTGCGTGCCGCCGAATTCCTGGGTATCGTAAAGAAATTGGACCCATCCTCGGTAATGACAAACGCTTTGTACACTTCAGAAAAACCAAGTGAAGCCCTGCTGATCCTAAATTCGATCGTGTTGATGAATTCTAGTGATTACGGCTATAATTTTAATATTGAGCTGGATAAGATATCCAAAGTGGTTGCCGAGGATTCAGAGGTAATGCGAAGATTGGAATTCCTAATCGTCCAATAGAAATATCAATTGATTTTGTTGACTTGGATAAATTAATAAATAAGAGGCCTTATCACGGTTTTACAATATTTCCAAATACCGCCAAAGGACAACTTACGGTAGTCATATACAAAGGATTTTGTGTGTGTCCTGAAGGATGAAAACATTCATAGGGCGCCCCATATTCCGGGCCCTTTCTAAAATCGTTCTGGCGTAGATCATCTATGTACTCCTTGGCCAATTGCTGGGCAAGTTTAAAATTGGTTTTGGCTATGGCATAACACACCCACCCTGTGGGAGTGCCCCAATAGGCCCCATTCTGGTAAGTGTTTTTTTGGGCCAAGGAAAATTCCCAAGCCGTGGATTCATCAAAGTCATCGGTGGTTAAAATGTGCCTAATGTTACCTTTGTAGGACAAATGCCCATTTTCGTAGGCTTGGGACAAGAATCGGCTTGTTTTTTCCGTTTCCACTTGGCTCAAGATATCGTAATATACGGCCAAGGCCGTAGACCATACGTCAGGCTGATTTCCTTTTCCGGTTGACGCTTTTAGCATACCCCTTTCATCCATAAACAATTGTGGTATTGTCTCTTTGATCTTCCCAGCGATTAATTGGTATTTATCCGCTTTTGGTTGGTTGTTCAGTTTTTCAAACAATTCGGAAAGTTCCAAGGCCGCCTTAAATTTCAATATGGACGGATAACAAAGATCGCCCGTAATGGTCATAACATCCCTAAACCCAAAATCGATGCCCCTAAAATGGTCCGTAGTGGTAACAATATGATCTTCCAATCTCGATGGTGGCACATTAAATGCAATTTCGAGTCGGTCCATAAGGCTCGTTCCATTTATTTTCTGTTCTAAAATGGTTAATTCCGACGTGGTTTTAATAAAGTAAAAGGCCATATGCACAAAGAAAAACTGATCTCCATAGGGTGGGGTCCTACCAAACTCTGGAGTGCCCTGTTCTTCAAAACTATAGGTACCCGGAAAATATATGGGCAGTCCGTCGTCCATACGGATATGATCTGCTATGGCGCCAAAGGGGATTAAAGCCCCATTTTTGGTAATCCAAGTCCTATCCGCTTGGGTAGACGCTGTTAACAGTAAGATATGTCTTTGTTCCTCCCTGGAAATAAATCCAGACTCCAAAGACATGGCATAATCCCTGATCCAGAAGGCCGGATAACTCCCCCTACCTCCTGGCTTAACAAGTATTCCCCCTGTATTGTTATTGCCCATTTGATCCACAACCCGTTCACCGGGGTAAATGCGGGAACTATCAATAGTGGTTTCGGTTAGTGTTTTTAAAAATTCTAAATCCCGGTCACTCAAAATAGCGTCCTTGGGCGTAAACATGGATTGTCCATGTCCAAGTAATATTATTGTTAGGAATAATAAGGGGAAAACTGTGCGCTTCATATGATTTGTTAGAGTATTTAAATTAAATTCCATTGACCCCTGAATTACAAGGATCAAACTCCAAATAGAAATTAAGTTCCCAAAACTTATTCGGGATTGTATCTCACTAAATATAAGCCAACTAAAATTTATTATCTTAATCTAAGAAAAGGGAATTTTCCTAAATTTAACCAAACAATTTTTATCCGTGTGCAAATCTTGGAGAACAAGCGTCACCAAGCTGCCCCGCTAAATTTATTTAGGCAACAGATAATGACGATATTCTGGGTTTGGCACATATCAAACAAAAAAGAATAAGCATGCAGACTATATTGGGTGCCGGAGGACCAATAGGTATTGAACTGGCCAAAGCACTAACAGCATATACCAGCAAAATAAGGTTGGTAAACAGAAATCCCGTAAAGGTAAATGAAACCGATCAGCTATTAGCTGCAGACCTTTCGGACAGAAAAAAAGTCTTTGAAGCCGTCCAAGGTTCTTCCGTTGTTTATGTCACGGTTGGATTTCCTTATAATCTTAAAATTTGGCAGCAAAACTGGCCAAAATTCATTAAAAATGTCATCGACGCCTGTATAGAAAACAACAGTAAATTGGTGTTTTTTGACAATATCTACATGTACGATGCCAATTTTTTGGATGGAATGGATGAGGAGACACCAATAAATCCTTCTAGCAAGAAAGGCAAAGTACGTGCAGAAATTGCTGCCATGATCATGGACAAAGTCAAAGAAGGTCAACTAGAAGCTTTGATTGCCCGTTCAGCGGATTTTTATGGCCCCAGTATCAAAAATTCCAGTATGTTGACGGAGACCGTATTTAAACCCTTAAGTACAGGTAAAAAAGCCAATTGGATGGCTTCCTTAAACCACAAACATTCCTTTACATACACGCCTGACGCGGGCAAGGCCACTGCCCTTCTGGGAAATTCAGCGGAGGCCTACAATAAGGTTTGGCATTTACCCACCGCAAAGAATCCGTATACAGGAAAAGAGTGGATAACAGCCATTGCAAATGAAATGGGGGTAAAGCCCAGATTTCAGGTTGCCAGTAGCTTAATTGCAAAGATACTAGGGATTTTTATGCCCATAATGAGGGAAATGCCCGAGATGATGTATCAATACGACAGGGACTACGTTTTTAATTCGGATAAATTCAATAGCCAATTTGAATTTAAAACTACTAGCTATTCGGAAGGTATCAAAGCAATTGTAAAATCTGATTATAAGAAAGAACCCGTAAAAAATGATTCCTGATTTTATGCTTTTTTGACAAGTTTGGGTGAAGAATAATTACGGTGCCATTCACTTGTATGTTTGGCTCTCAATTTTTTAACAATTGTAGAATGGCACCGTTGCAATCCAAAATAATCCTTAAAATTTATGGTTGAAAAATTGTCTATATTCCGGGCAAGATTGCCTGTGGCACTATATTCTTAACGGGCTTTATGCTCTTTAAATAGGCGTATATTGCCTTTAGATCCTCATCTGGTAATTTGGAATACCCTTCCCATGGCATTGGGGGCAATAGTGGCCTACTATTGTCCAGTCCTTTGTATTTCCCCTCTTTAATGGACTTCACAAATTGCTCCTCGGACCAAAACCCTATACCCGTAGCATCCGGGGTTAAATTACCGGCAAAGGAGGTGCCCCAAGGTCCAATTGCTGCAGTTCCGTTCATATTGAAAAGCACGTAGCCCCCAACCGACTGGGGATCATATTCAGGTAAAACTTCATTGGAATCATGGCCGGATAACAGCCTGTCGGGATCCGGTACAGGACCTCTTGGAGTCATAACTTTAGGGGAGTGACAATCGTTGCACCCTAGAGTAGCCACCAAAAACTCCCCGCGTTCTATCCTATCGGCGGCGCTGGGCAGATCTGCTTTTGCCAATTCCTTTTGTTTTGGAGAGTTGCAAGCGATTGCCATTATACCAAGAACGACAAACGCAAAAATTGTTTTTTTCATGAACTTTTAATTTTGATTTTACATTAAGGATATTTGGGCATTTGGTTTTTAATCCGACGCCCATATAAACATGGTACAGAGATTTAAATACACTTGACAAAGGAATAAAGAAAGTGTGATGCCGACAATCACATATTTATGTGAAAATTAATAGCCAAAAACCAAAGAAGGAAAACTCCGAAGAAGTACAACAATAAAATTGCTATCTTACCGTATTGAACAAACCTCTATCAATGAGCCGTAATATCCCACTTCTCCAAGACAATTTTAACGGGCTACAGCACCTTGGCCTGCCCGTTTCAAATCTTGAAGCTTCCATAGCGTTTTATAGATCGCTAGGATTTAAAAGAATTATGGCCTCACATGTAGATGTACCTGAAGAAAATGACACCATACTCGTAGCCATGATGGAACAAAAGGGAGTAATTATTGAACTATATCAGGTGACCAGGAAGGAGATGGACGAACTTAGATCGAGGAAAGATGGCCATGTAGACCATATTGCCTTTGATGTGGCCGATGTGGACAAGGCTTTTCACGAACTAAAGGAAGCCGGTTTTACCATGGTAGAGGAGAAACCCGTTTTCCTGGACTTTTGGGAAAAGGGCTGCAAATATTTCGCAATAAGGGGTTTGGATGGGGAAAAACTGGAATTCAACCAGATTATGTGAAACTTCTTTACTCTCCGAATTTATTTGAGTGAAACGCCCTTAAAATAGGAACCAAAAATTCCTAATTGGAAATATTAGTCTACTCGTATTGACATAGATAGGAAGTTTGACCTACCGATTTCACTTTAAAAGAAGTATTTGCCGCTACTTTAAAAGAAGTGCCCGACTTAAAGGATTTCCATTCTGTTTCATTTGGCAGTAGGGCTATTAGTTCCCCTTCAACCACAATCATATTTTCCTTGGACGATGTGCCAAATTCGTACTCACCTGGTTCCATTACCCCTATGGTAGATTTTCCTGTAGCGGAGGTGTACCCTAACGATTTTACCGTTCCTTCAAAATATTCGTTGCTCGAGATCATATACTTTCTTTTTATCAAATAGGTCGCAAAGATAAAGAAAGGAAGTTCAGAATGGCAATATCCTCTATTTTTTAAACCTGCCAAGCCTCTACTTTGGGGTATATAATTTCAATCCCTAAAAATACTACCCATAATTAGAACCTTATTATTGACAGGCATATCAAGGGCCGTTTTTTAGATTTTTCAGATACAAAATACTGTCTGCCAATTGATTATTAGTTTATACAGAGCTTACAGAAAGTAGACGCAAAAATTTAAACTCTGGCGTAACAACACAAAAAATCCCTACATTTAAACAAGCAATTCCATAAAATAGAGAATTTATTTAAAAAAATAAGAATGAAATACATTTTCACTGTGGTTATACTATTATCCACAATTAGCCTATCTTCCTTTACCTACAAACCCACTAAAACTTCTGTAAGTATCCAAGGAGAGCAGTTTTACATCAACAATCAAATAACCTATAAAAATAGATACTGGAAAGGCAATAAAATTGAAGGCTTACTTTTTAATTCGCGAATGGTCCAAGGAATATTCGATGATCTTAATAGCAACACCCGGGATAATTTTAAATATCCGGATTCGGGCAAATGGGATGCGGATAGGAACACCACAGAATTTGTCAACGCCATGGAGGATTGGAAGGCCCATGGCCTGTTATCCTTTACCCTTAACCTGCAAGGCGGAAGTCCGTTGGGCTATGGCAATCACGGGTGGATCAACTCAACCTTCGACAGTTTGGGCAACCTAAGGGAAGATTACCTGACTAGACTTGAAAAAATATTGAATAAGTCCAATGAACTGGGCATGGTAGTTATATTGGGCTATTTTTATTTTGGTCAGGATGAACAATTAAAAGATGAACAAGCTGTAGTAAACGCAGTTGATAACATAACAAATTGGATTTTACAAAAAGGCTATAAAAACATTCTGATAGAGATTAATAACGAATGTGATGTTAAATATGACCATACCATATTGCAGCCTCAGCGTGTCCATGAATTAATAAAAAGGGTTCAGGAAATAAGTGGGAACAAACTCTTGGTAAGCACCAGTTATGGCGGTAATAAGATTCCCTCCTCAGAGGTTATTGCCACCTCGGATTTTGTGCTATTACATGGCAACGGGGTAAATGATCCAAAAAGAATAGAAGAGATGGTGGCATTGGTTAGACAATCCGAAAGTTATTCTGCCAAGCCCATACTATTCAATGAGGACGATCATTTTGATTTTGACAAGGAGTCCTATAATTTTCTCTCTGCCGCAGAATCGTACGCTTCATGGGGTTACTTCGATTTTAGAATGAAAGGAGAAGATTACACCGCTGGTTTTCAAAGTGTCCCAGTGGATTGGACTATTAGTTCAGATCGAAAAAAGGCTTTTTTCAACAAACTAAAAGAAATTACCGGGTATTAACGAATCGTTATTTTACTGCTAGATCAGAAAAGCCATTTCCAAAAACAGCATGAATGTAGATAACACCAATAGGTCTTTATTACCCTGATATTGGGAATTGTCTATTTGAAGCATTGCCCACAGTTAACAACTTAAAAAAATGACGGAGAAAATAGAAAAGAATTCCAAAGAAACGGAATTAAATAACACGGCATGCAAAAACTGTAAAACTCAATTTAAGGGTAAATTTTGCCCCAATTGTGGCCAATCTGTCTATGAATTTGAAAAGCCATTTCGTTTTTTGATCGTTGATCTCGTAGGGAATATTTTCGCCTTCGATACTAGGTTATGGAAATCCATGTCATCCTTAATTTTTCGTCCAGGTAAATTTGTAGAGGAATATCTCAATGGCCATAGGGCAAGGTATATGTCCCCCTTTAGGCTCTATATATTTGTAAGTTTCTTATTCTTTTTATTATTGTCTATTTATGCCGGAAGTCAAATTCAGATCAGTGAAAAAGTCAGAAATGAAATAAATTTATCATTCAACGGTCAAATAGACTCACTTAATCCAGAGACCGATTCCCTAAAAACTAACGAAATAAATATTAGCGATAGTTCTGTTAGCCCAAAGAAATTGACCAATGCCCTTTCAAAGGTTCTAAATAACCCCAAAATGTACATGGATAGTTTTCTTAAGTTTGTATCATGGTCCCTGTTTTTTCTTATGCCCGTTTACGCCTTCTTCCTATGGCTGTTATTTAGAAAAAGTAAAAAGTATTATTACAGCCATCTGGTCCTTGCCATTAATCAACATACTTTTGTTTTTCTCCTATTTGTCCTTATAATTTGCTTTAAACTTATATTCCCAATTCGGGCTTATTATCCAGAGAATTACCTAATAGCCTCCATTCCTATTTACTTATTTTTCGGCAAATTACATCTCTATAAAAGGAGCTGGTCAAAAACTCTATTAAGAATGATTACCATTCTTATTTTTTATGGAATCGCACTTTTCATAACCTTATTTATAACATGGAATTTTTGGATAAAAATGGAGTTACTATAATAAGTATTTATTGTAGTTTATTAGTGACTTAGACTTTTATACCCAAATTGACGGAACACATATTAAAATGAAAAAATTGAACTTCATCTTATTACTATTGATATTATTTTCATGGCATACGTATGCTCAAAATGAGATAGCATCGAATTCAGATTACTTGAAGGACATTAAAGTAGAACTCACCAAAAAATGGCCCAACAATAGGACTATCAATTTGGTTTTTCACGGTCATTCGGTTCCAGCGGGCTATTTTAAGACCCCAATTGTCAACACCTTGGAATCCTACCCTTTTCTAGTGTTACAAACAATAAAGCAACACTACCCCTTTGCAGTAGTTAACATGATTAATACTTCCATTGGCGGAGAGAATTCTGTTAGCGGGGCGGAACGATTTGAGCCCGAAGTCCTGATCCACAACCCAGATGTGCTTTTCTTGGATTATGCCTTAAACGATACCGGGATCGGACTGGAAAAGTCCTATGAGGCCTGGAACAATATGATCCAAAAAGCTTTGAAGAGAAACATTAAAATAATACTTTTAACTCCCTCCCCTGACCAACGCATAAACATGTTGGAAGCAAATAATGTACTGGAACAGCATCAAAAACAAATTCAAAGCTTAGCAAAGGAAAATGGGATCGGCCTTGTGGATAGTTTCGAAATATTCAAAGAAAAAGTGATTGCTGGAGACAGTATTTCAAAATTTATGTCGCAAGTAAATCATCCAAATGCTGAAGGGCATAGACTCATTGCTGATGAAATCAACATGTATTTTGAATAACAGGTAAAATACTTGAGTGGGCCTTCATATAGTTTGAAACAAAAAATAATACCCCTCCTGAATGGAATACAGCACTAATAATTTGCAGTAAAAATTGAATTCACCAATAATTAATTCCTTTAACGTTATGACCAATAATCGAGATTCAGCACTGGAAATAAAAAAAGAAGAGTTTAAAAGTATTGGTTATCAGCTAATAGATAAGATAGCTGGATTCTTGGACACAATTGATGAAAAACCTGTTACCCTGGGAGAGGGACCCCAAGTACTACAAAAACTACTGGGCGTTTCCTCCCTTCCGGACAACGGTACTGACGCAAAAGATATTATTTCCAATGCCACAGATTTATTGATGGACCATTCCCTGCTCAACGGGCATCCAAAATTTATGGGCTATATTACCTCCTCCCCTGCACCTATTGGTATGCTGGCCGATTTATTGGCGGCTTCGGTAAACCCCAATGTGGGTGCACATATTTTGAGCCCCATGGCCACAGAAATTGAAAAGCAAACCGTACAATGGCTGGCTGAATTTATTGGGGTAGGGCCAGACTATGGCGGAATATTGGTAAGTGGAGGCAACATGGCCAATTTTACTGCATTTTTAGCAGCGCGAACTGCCAAGGCCCCAAAAAACATAAAGGAAGACGGCCTGACCTCAACTTCAAAAAAATTATTGATCTATTGTTCAAAAACTACACATACCTGGGTGGAAAAAGCAGCTATTCTTTTTGGCCATGGTTCAAAGTCTACCAGATGGATCCCAACCGACGCCTCCAATAAAATGGACAACGATCTCTTGGAAAAAGCCATAAAAAAGGATTTGAAAGATGGCCATCAACCATTTATGATTGTAGGAACTGCAGGAGATGTAAGTACAGGGGCTGTAGATAACCTAAACGGCATTGCATCTATATGTAAGACTTATGATTTATGGTTCCATATAGATGGGGCCTATGGCATACCTGCCGCTATTGTTCCAGAATTAAAACAAATGTTCCAAGGTATTAAAGAGGCAGATTCCTTAGCACTGGACCCGCATAAATGGCTCTATAGTCCCTTAGAAGCTGGATGTACCCTGGTCAAAAACCCCAAACACCTTACAGACACCTATAGTTCGCATCCCGAATATTATAATTTTAGCAAAAACGAACAGGGAACAGCTCAGAATTTTTATGAATATGGACTTCAAAACTCACGTGGATTTAGAGCTTTAAAAGTTTGGATGGCATTAAAACAATTAGGAAGAAATGGATATTTAAAAATAATTCGGGAAGACATTGAACTGTCCCAATTATTTTTCCAATTGGCAGTAAACCATGAGGAATTGGAAGCTATAACCCAGAATTTGAGTATTACCACCCTGAGGTATGTGCCATTGGGTTACGGGGATAAATCCGATGGGAATGAAAAATATTTAAACACCTTAAATGAGGCCCTATTGGATAAGCTGCAACTAGGTGGCCAGGTATTTCTCTCCAACGCCATAGTAAATCATAAATATTGCTTACGCGGCTGTATTGTAAATTTTAGGACCTCTAAAAAAGACATAGAGGAAATCATTGAAATAATAGTTAGGGAAGGAAAGGAAATGCATCAAAAATTAACCACAAAATAAGTTAAGATTTAATCAATGGGTTTGGTCCCAACCTAAATGGAAATTAAATTTAACTATCATTCAAACTGCATTCAAAAAATCCTAATTAAATGACAGCAAAAGACAACCACATCAACTATGTAGAGCTCAAGGCCAAAGACCTTGAAAAAACTAAAAAATTCTACACCGCAGCCTTTAATTGGACCTTTACGGACTATGGCCCTACCTATATCGCCTTTTCGGATAGTGGATTGGAAGGAGGATTTGAAAAGACTGAAAATGAAATAGTGAACGGTGCCCTGGTAATTTTATATCACAAAAATCTTGTGTTCGTAAGGGATAAAATAATCGAGGCTGGTGGTGATATTACCAAGGATATTTTTTCTTTTCCAGGAGGTCGTAGGTTCCATTTTAGTGACCCTTCGGGCAATGAGCTTGCAGTATGGTCGGATCAATAGAGGTATCATCGACATTCTATAACAACAGGTTACAAAAGGTGGATTCTAAGTAGATATGATACCCCCAACCTTGTTAATCCCCCAAAGTTTTCGCATATTTATATATGGGATTTTTTAATCATTGGATAAGTTTCTAAAAATGATTCCATTTAACACGGCCTAAAGCCGACTTTATGAATCCAGAAGCCATAAAAATATCGAGAATAACAAATAAGACCGTTTCTGAAAAGGACGGAAAATATTACTCTGTTTTTTGGATTCAGAACGGAGTAAAATCCCTTGAAATAGACAGGGTTTCCTACAATAATGTATCTAATTCAATTTTCTTTCTTCACCCTAGTATCAATTGGAATATTTCAAAAGAAAATAGCACCACATCTTCCGGATATATACTGTACTTGTCTAAGGAAATACTGGACAATCCCTTATTGAGCAAACTACATATAAATGAA
>TARA_R110000796_G_scaffold16601_2_pt1 | contig 17258 bp, 15 predicted proteins | sample TARA_R110000796 | Tara Oceans TARA_R110000796 (sample SAMEA4397815) | marine metagenome | biome: Polar Biome; feature: [SRF] surface water layer (ENVO:00010504); material: water (ENVO:00002006), including particulate matter (ENVO:01000060) such as... | depth 5 m
GGTGCAACCGGAGCACAAGGGGCTACAGGAGCACAAGGGGCAACCGGAGCACAGGGACCAGCAGGACCGGTAGGCGACACAGATGACCTTACAGAGGGATCCAACAACTTATATTATACTAATGGTCGTGTTACAAATTTACTATCAGGTGGAACACTAAGCGACATAGACATTACTGGAAGATACACGGGAGCAGATATAACTATAGGATCTTTTATTAGTTCTTTTTCGTCAGGCAACTTATCAATTGGAGGAGCAAATATATCCATGCTCGCAACAGGTTCTGGAGACGTAGATATTGGGGCAAATATAGTGAGATGTAGTTGCGCAAAATTAACTACAAATAATGATTGTGAGATAGGACGTAATTTTAAAATAGCTGGCACGCTAGAATTAGCAATTGGATATGGAAATAACGGTGATTTTTTAGTATCACAAGGCGTCAGCAATGGCGTTCCACTTGCACCAATATGGTCTAATCCTCTTGGAAAAACCAAAGTTTACTGTCACGTCGGGATAGATACCGCTTACGCCGTGCTGGGTGCGGCAGCTTCTGCGGGGAATCTCTACGGAACTTGGGACAACACGAACGCAATAACTTCAGGTCAGAACAGCATGGTAACCGCAGCTGTTCCATTCACTGCGCCTCGACTCGGCGCTTATGCCATCCACTTTACCACAACTACCAAATGTCCTTACAATAATTTAAGTTATAATAGCCGGTCTACGGTTCGCGTGGTTCGTATTCTAACCGGTCGTACGCCTGATCCAGAGATCATTGTTGCACAAACGCGACAAGAGGAGATTGGCTATCCTAACAACCAAGGAGACGGGACACACGATCATAGGGCGCATTCCATGAGCGCTATTGTAAGCTTAGTACAAGGCGAGCAAATTGGTGTTAAGTACTTTACCCGGTTCGCGACCAGTGCGATTAATCAGGACAACACCTTGACGGCGTTGGTTGTGCATAACGTCGATTAATTCAAAAGGAGAAATTAGAGAGCAAGTGAGTAAAACGACTCAATCTCTAAAAAGGGCTTTGGGGTGTAACTTTTTGTAAATCTCAAGCGCCTCGGGGCCTCCTTTGTAGTTTAGGATTGTGATGTAAGGCTCGGGGAGCGACTCAAAAACCTCTAAACGTTCCGTCTCTTCAGTCTCGAAGCGCGCCTGATCACGTTCCAAGCCACGCAGGTCCGAATCGAGCTTGCCCGACTTGGCTTTTTTCACGAGCTTCTCTTGCGTCAGCACAAACGGCCGGTTCCAGTAGCACGTGTACTTTGTCTTTGCCGTTGACTTTCCTCCCTTAGTGGTGTGCCCTGTGATCTTCACAACGTAATCTTCTTCATTGAGTGTCTGCTGCCCCCGTTGCAACATGATGCGGCGCTCCGTTTCCGTGTCTTCAAACGATAAGTTCGAGGGGTCCTCAATGATGTCGAACAGCTCGGCGATTCGATCCAAATTGATTCTTTCGAAGCCTCGCCCGAGTAGGTGGGCGTTCACATCCGGCGTCCTGAAATATTTCTTACAGGCCAACTCTTTCTTATATACCGAGGAGTTTGTAATCTCAACTTCCTTTTTGTATTTGTTCCCGGCCAGGTAGAGCATTTGAATACCAGTGCATCTGTTCAAATCCGAAGAGTACCCGTATTCGTTGATGTATTGGTGGAGTCTTCCCCAAGCCCCTTCGCCCCCCTTGGTGCCTGCGATCCCAAACTTGACCACGTCCTCGGCATTGGGCTTCAGCACATAAAACAGACGGTAGTTGGAAATCTTCTTTTTATTTTCAAATTTGTCAATCCAAGGACCTAACTCAACGGAATTGGTGTCGCCGGCTAGGTTTTTTGTTTTGCTACGTGTCTTCACGCCGGCTCTGTAATCAAAGAAAACCTTCCAATTCTTGGACATACGATGTATCTTACAATTAAGGAAGGTTTTTATTTAGACTTTTTACGCAGCGCTTTTGAGAGGATTGTTGAATCCAGAAGCAAATGGGTCAGAAAACTTAAGAATTGGTAAATTAACTGGGCGCTCCTGGGACAAGCCAGGGCCGTTGTGACGACCATTGCCTCTTGGTGGAACCATCCCCTGCGAAGCCGGAGGAGGCTCGGGACGTAGCACCAAATGCGAGATACCCTTACATGGTAGTACGTTGCGGCGGCTCGAAACGTCGATGTTCATCGGCATCAGCTTGGGCTGAATAGGTTCCGAATTGTAACTTGGGGGTTTGTTTGGGTTGCGAACGGAACCTTGGCCAGTTCCGGGCATCGAATTCAAAAGGCTAGATTCGGCTTTGCCGAGCATTCCAGAAGTCATGGCTGGAGCAGAACTCATTTTCGTTTACATTAAAGAAAGATAAGTTTTGCTTAATGATTATCAAATTGCTTCTTGTAGAGTTCAACAGCTTTGTCCCAAGTACAATTGTGTTCTTTCATGATCGAAAGTACTTGTCTACCGCAGATGAGCATTCTTTTACATTGTATCAAGATAATCTTTACATCACTTTACCGTTGCAAGTAATACTATATAATAATCCAAATCCCATTATGATATAGTATAGGCTTAGACTTTAAGTTCATTTCTCAAAAGGTATTTTCTTTTATGTCGTCTATATGACCACCTCAAGTTGGCGGCCTGCGCCCACGCGTAGGGAGCTCGTACACTCTGCGAAGATCATCAAATTAGGGTCAGTGCTGAGAGTTCCGGTAGTATTTACGTAGCCGTTTAAGCTTACTGATCTCGTATCGAGCCCCGACACGGTGCGCGAGAACTCCGAATCTGGCATGTTGAGGCGAATGCACTGGACAAAGTAAGAGTCAATTAGCTGCTCCTTTGTGAGGTCGTACTTGACCGAACCGGGAAGCGAGTTCTTGGTAATCTGGTACATGTCCTCGGTGTCCGCCGGGTACTGTGGGTAGTATGCGCCGTTGAGCTGAAACTGGTACTTGAGTGCGCCGGCAGCACCGGGTTCAGAAAACCTCTGGAACTTGGTGAGGTACTTATCGCCGGAAGTGCCGAAGACGCCGCGGTAATCGCTTGGGCTGGTGTTCGTCTGAAAGTACTGAGCATCGTTTCCATCATTTGTAAGCACCTGAGCGGCGCCACCGGGGGTTGCGGAGATAATGAAAGCATTGGCGTTAGTTACAGATTTGACATATACTACCGAACCATCAACAAGAGGTGAGGCAGCCTGCGCGCCACCGCCGTCGCGGTATGTGAGTGCTTGACCTACTACGTAGCCGTGTGCGGCGATGGTGAAGGAGCCCGTCGCAATAGTGACCGCAGTTTGCGCAATGGCGATACTTTTCTCTTCCATCCCAAAGCCATATCCAGGGACGGCGACTGGTGCGCCAAGTGTGTTGTATCCATCAGCGCGCCAGGCTGTCCAAATGCGATCGAGCGACTGGGTGGCGACCGTGAAGCGCGACGAGCCGGTGTGAGTGTTCGAGAAGGAGAAGTACTGCTTGAAGGGGATTTCTACGAAGCCCTTCTGAGCGATCATGCTAGAGACCATGTTGTCGTAAACTGAATCGGCGAGGCCGATAGTCTCAATGCTGGCGTGGATGTCTTTAATGGTGTAGGCGGCCGATGCTGGGGATGCATCAGTTATGAACTTGGTCTCAGTCGATGTGCCGCTGCATGAAGCGAGAACGCTGTTGTCAGCCCAGTAAATCGAAACGACAAGGTCTGGAAGAATGGCAGCGTCGAGAATCTTTGGCTCGCAGGTGCCTAGGAAGCCCTCCCACTTGTCGATGACGTGGGGAGTTCCGGTAGTATATGATTCATTATCACCGTCAGCGACACCAACAGAATTGCCGTCAAACTTGTTTCTGCGCACAACCTCCGAGTGGCCGGTGACCGAGTCGCACTTGGAGCCCATAATAGCAGCCTTAGCATTGCAAAGGGTGTTGTAAAAGTTGGTGCCCTGCGAGAGCTGAACGCCGCCAGCGGAAACTTCTATACGCTCAACAAGAGTAGACAAATCGGCTGGAAGGCGAGCACCTGTACCCGTGGTCGAAGCCCGGAAGTGGAGCTTGAACGAACGAGTGTTTAAGAGTGCATTTGCAGGAAGCGTCACTCTGGAGATGGAGTTGGGCAGGGCGTCCGGACTTCCCTGGGGCATTAGCTTAAAGATATTCGTGGAGAACCCTGACATTCTGTCAAGGAAATAGACAAGTTGAGGACTGTACGACATGTTTGTTTACTTATCCATTAGATTACTTTTTCAAATTTCGTACGGACTAAAATCCAGGACCCATTCCAAAAGTGTCCTTTCCAAATCTCTGCTGATTTGTGACACCGTTGGAGAACCTGGCAGGCACAGTTGGCTTGTAGTGCTCTGTTTCTAAGTGGTCGACCATTCGCTTTTTGATAATGTCAAATCGGATGACGGCGGAGAAGCTGAGGTTGCCGAGTGTGCTCTGTGCGTTTCCTGAGCCGGTCGCAGTGTTTTGATTGGCTGAAGAGGTTGACCTTCCGATTGGGCGGTTCTTGGCGTCAGTGAGCTTTAGTCGAATGTGATTCAATTGCTTCTGATGAATATCGAGAAAGAACTCACGGCCAGTCTGGGCTGTGTACTGTACCCATTCGTTGCTGGATACAACAACTCTTCCAAGAATGTCGGAGTGAGCTGTGTCGGACTTGTGATCGACGCGGACGTCCTTGAGGCCCTTGGTTTCGATGTTGGTGTTGAGCACACCTGGCGCTCGGACGTAAATGAATGGCATCGTGGAGCGCTGGGCTGGGTACAGGCACTTGAAAGTGATTTCTTTGACGGATGTGTTGATGTCAACGTCTATCGATTGGGCTGTCGAAGTTGCGCTTTTCGGGCCTTGGATTCGGTCGCCGCCGAGCAACATGTAAGAGTCGGACTCCTCGGAGAACATCTGAACGTACACTTTCGCGGTGCTTGTTAACTGAGTCCCGGTGTACGTGAGTGTGAACTCAATGATGTTATCTGAGCTTTCAGTTGCACTCGGTTTGACGGTGGTGCCGGTTTTTAAAGCCACAGTTCCAAAGGTAGCTCCCATTGCAGTTAACTCTTCTATCATCTGGTCTTTCAACTCAGTCGCCAAGTCAAAGACGGAATTGTAATCCTTTGGTGTAAGGGTGATGTCTTTATTTGTAAGAAATGCTGTCCCATTGGAAGTCGCACGTAGCTGTATCTGGTTGTTGTTGGCATTGACATCTGAAAATACTTTAGCCATCGAGAAGTTCTCAAGATTCATTCGAATGATTTCCCCCTCTCCTGCGTGGACCCCAGCGTCCTGAAGATTGACCAAGATGTCGTCGCCTTTCGAGTTGGGGGTGTGGCTACGGCTCGAATCGATGAACAAGTTATAAGAGTTGGTAATTTGTTCCATTTATCATATAGATCACATTATTTCTTTTAATTTAGTATCGTTGTGGATTTCTTTTGGATGCTCTCGCCCATTTCCTTCCCAGAGTCCCTCATTCATGATTTTCTCCACTTCTTCATTGGGAGTGTTCTTGTGCCAGTCGTAGGTCATCTCGAGCCAAGCGTACGGTAAATGAGGGTAGTCTCGCTGCAAGTCTATGAGAGCCTTCTTGCGCTCGGCAAGTTGAACGGCGGTGTAGTTGTAATGATTTTCCGGCTGATGGCGTGGGATGTCCTGAATGTCTGCAATGTCCATATTCAATTTTAATGTAAGCAAAGAAAATAAAATTAATATTCTTCTGAAGAATAGTCCTCTTGAGACGGAGAAGGAATGCCAATGTGAGTTGATTTCTCAAACAGACCTGAGGGCGAAATTGGCGAAGTTGGCGCGGAAGGTAAAAAATGATGTATCAAAAACTGCTCTCTACTCATTCCCGATGGTTGTCCTGGAAACCTTCCCTTTGACATCGTATCAACGAGGCCTAACGGACTACCAGAGGGTTCACTTCCAGAAGCAGCGGCAGGCGAGTCAGGGGCTTCGGGTGGTTGCGCGAGGTTCATAAGAGCCGCGGCTGCTCGCGTACTGCTTCGAGTTCGAACGTATCTTTGTATGATACTCGCCTGCTGGTCAACAGTAGGGATGCCTTGGGCTGAGTCTTTTTTATGTGGAACACTTGGAACACTTGGAACACTCTGTAAATCTTTGGCGTACGCAGAGTTGAGTTCGTCACGAACCATGGGATTGCCGGACATCTTAGTGATTGCCTTGGCGAGCGTGTCAAAGTCTTCTGGGCGCGCGAGATTTGTGTGATACTTCAAGGGCTTGTTCCCGAATGCGTGCTCGTGCTGCGGCTTCAGGTCTTTCATAAGTATGTGCTGCGCGGCGCCTAGGGGGATGGGTCTGTAGCGCTGGCAGTGTGCCAAGATGTGGATGTCGCTGAGGGGGCCAGTGCGGCTTGTCATTTTAATACAAATGTAATGTTTTAATACAATTGTAATTACTACATTTTAAATGAAGAATTACTTTTATGATTTGCCGATCGAGCTACAAATTTACATCCTTATGAAGATACCGAGGTTGCGGAGTCAGTCGAATGGATTTCTACCAGTACCATAAAACGAGCCATGGTATCGTTTACCTACTCTTTCGGCATAAAATTTGTCACTAGCCCTCTTTGGCGCCGCTCGGTGTGGTGTAGCACTATTCACAAGATTCTGGAGTTGGGCTTTTTTCAAGTTGGAGTAACCTTTGAGGCCCTTTTTTTTCGCCTCTATCTTTAATTCACAAACGGTTGGCATTTACAATGTATTTACATTGTACTTGAGATTTTATTTATAAATAATAATGTGCCGATCGAGCTACAGATTTACACATTGTCCTTATGAAGACAATGTACCGAGGCTGAGGAGTCAAGTGAAGGGAGCGGCGCGTCGATCACCATCAAGTCCTTGTGAAAGTCGGCAGGATTGAGAAACGTCTTGAAACACTTGCGGAACTGCTGCTCGGGGGTTTTGCTTTGGAAATCTATGGTCAAGAATCCATAAGGCTCTGAGATGCTGTGGTCTAGCATTCCATACAATTGCTCTTCTGAAACGTCTAGCCCCGCCTCTTCGATGATTTTGGCCCTTTGGTTCTTATCTTTGACTTTCCAGAGCATGAGTAAGCAGGTGTTCTCACGAATACACCTAGCCACACCTTCGTGACACGCATAGCTTTGTACCAACATAAACACGGAGCAGCCGAGACCTTTGCCCCAGTGGCGATGAGCGATGATAAACTTAGTTAGGCCTGCGGTGCGCTTGTTCATCAGGTCGGTGCCCACAGCGTCATCGATTATGACTGCTAACCGCGGAGGCACCTCGTTGCGATACTTCCAAACCGGAGCTTCGATGTGGGGGTCGTCCAGAAGGCCCATTTCATGGTATGCCATAAGAGTGTCGCTGTTGATGTTCTTGACCTGCTTGTGCTTTATGTCCTTGTGGAAGGACTCGTATAGTTCTTTCTGTTGTAAATATAAATCATATTCGGCGCGCTCTGCGTTGATGATGTCTTTGACGTGCTTTAAGCATGTGACGTCTGGCTCAAAGACATCGTCGGTGTCCAATTTTGGAAGGATGTCCCACAGCTCTTTGTTCGAGTAGTAGGTTGGTGTGATCACCAGTACACGGTCGTAGTAGCCTCGGTCGTACGCCTCACGCACTAAGTTGACAATGGCGGTTGTCTTCCCCTGACCTCTGGTTGCTGAGGCTATCGCCAACGTGTGCAACTTGAAGAAGTCGGGGGCAGTCTCTATCATAAAGGCTCCCTTTTTAGGCGGTATAATGTCAATTTTGGCTGTCTTTTCTTTAACCATACTTAATATGAAAGCAATATTTAAAAATTAGACGATACATCGAATTTACATCGAATTTACACCGCACCTTCAGTTGCCGTTACAGGCGCCCGGGTCATCACTTGAATCTCCGCCGCGCTCAAGGGTTCACGCGTACAGTCAACGCCGCCGCAGCACAACTTGATTCTCGAGCAGCGAGATCTCAGCATGAAGGCCAAGCACGCGCCGCAGCCGCCGCCGATGATGCCAGTCATGGTGATGATAAACGTGCCATTTAGCCAGGACAAATTGAATTCGCTCATTACATTTAATACACATTTTAATTAAATTTCTAATTTACACATTGTCGGATGTAATTTCATTCGCGTGTTCATCCGCCTTAATGTCTCTTATGATATCGAAGACGTCCGCGTCGTTGGGGCTTTGTAAGCCGCGATCCTCCACTCCTTTCTTCAGATTGGCGTATTCAGCCTCGGTTAAGTTGTGAGCGTACATACCCGTATAAACAGTCCTGGTCTTGGGCATTACAGGCGTGTTATATATCGGACTCGCTTCTGTCGTTGGCTGGGACACATTTACATTTATTTCTGTTGTTGGCTGGGACACATTTACATTTGTCTCGTACGCGTCCCAGAAACTTTGTGTGGGAACGTAAGTGTTCATTAAATTTGGTTGTGTATTCGCCGCACTTTTCATATAAATTTGTAAGTACTCTCTCACGGAGCCCTTGGGTATCTGCTCGTCGATGATTTTGTCGGCGGCCCTCTTCCCTAGCAGCATTTGCAATCGGTCGGCGTCCTGCATCTGAGAGATGTCTCTTGTGGGATTCGTGTCGCGAAATTCGAAGCTGTAGACCCCTGAGTTGTGCTTGACTACGTGATAATTGTTAGGTCGGTATCCAGCGTAGACTAGCTGCCTCTGGAAGTGCGAGAAGTCCTCGAGACTGTCATTTTCATTAATTTTCTTTAATTTTCTTGGGAAGCCGGCTGATACATTTACATTTACATTTACATTTACATTCTTCATGAATTGGTTGTACATACTCAACGTCATTCCGTTTTCGTGCGCTTGTAAGATCTTAGATTGGTCAGGGGTCCAGTCATCAACGCCGTTGGAGTAGATGAGCTCGTCCGTGGAGTAAAACCCCAGTCTTTCTGCGGCTACATTCACTTCATTGTAGGAGTCGGCGATGTGCTTTTCATTCTCTTCGACTTCCTTTTTCATTTGATCGTTCTCGGAGGCTTTGACCATGTCGGCGGCGTTGAGAAAGCCAGCGTTCTGAGCCAGGTTGTTAAACTTTTTGATGTAGTCTTCTTTAGAGATCTCTTTTGCGTAGTACTGCTCTTGCAAAGAAGTGTAACCCCCCACATTTACGCCGTACTTCTTAGCCTCTAAATCCAGATTCGTTTTGGTCTTTTCAGACTGCTCTTGTATACTTTTTAGGAAAGCAGGGGCATGTATCTTCAGTAAGAACTCATCGGCTTTATCTAAATTTTCATCCAAATTTAACACGAACTTCAAATCGGTTTTCATTTGCTTCGAAATTTTGTCGGCGACTTCCGCTGTCTTCTTCTCGTTTTCCCACGCGGCCTGAAATGTCTTGTCAACAGCCTTGAAGTACATCGGTTGCATCCGCTTCATAAACTCGATCTCCTTTTGTGTGAATACAGATGACGGCGGTGTTACATTGAAACCGTTTGGGTCGAACTTCTCGCTTTCGATCTTGTCAAAGTACTTCTTAGACAAGGCGTGAAAGTGGCCTTCCAGTTTCTTCTGCGCCGCCTCGCGCTGCTCTTCCTTCAGCTCGCCCTCTTCGTGTGCGTTGCCGAAAATGCCGTGAAAAGCAAAACCCAGAAGGGCCACTGCGGCCACGACTCCTCCGATGACTTTAGCCCCCGGAAGAGGTATCAAAGCAATCTCACCTGCCGTCTCTTCTGCCGCGCCCAGCTCAGCAGTCGCACTGGTAAATTCCTCAGTTGTGTCTAAAGCCAGGTCTATGTCTGCGTCTTCTGCGGTCAAGGCTTTTGCTGAGTCTGAATTGGCTAGCTTCTTGGCTGCTCTGTAAGCACCTACCTGAAGTGAGTTCGCCGCCATTCCAGAAAGGGCTGTCGCTTCGCCGGTGGCTTCGCGGTTGACTATGTCGGCGAGGTTTCTATCTTTCCACCCCGCAGTCGCGTTGTCCATAGCCTTGCCCATATTGTCAGACACTTCGTACGCAACTATGGTTGGTAAGGCGCCGGTCGTGAGGCTCTCTGAGAAGGCGGCGCCGGTCATTGCTTTCGCTGCTAAGGTATCAAATCCGATGTTTAGACCTGCGCTTGTCAAGAGGTCTCCTTGCTCCCCAAGTTTGCCTTCGGGATCTAATTTGCTCGTCAGCCAGTTAGCAGCAGCACCGGTGGCCATGCTCAATGGGGCGTTCGAGACAGTATTTCTAAACGATTTTTCAAGTTCGCCTGGGATTCTTGGAGCGTTCGGGCGACTTGCTGGTAAGTCTTCGTGACCTTGTCCGATGAGCTTGCCGCGTTCATCAAATTCTTGAAGCTCTGTGCCACGCGGTGGGTCTCTCGGGTTTTCAGCGAAATTGCCCTGCATATGACCGCCTGTGAGCCTATTGATGAAGGTGTCTTCGATGCTTGCCGCGTGCTGAATGTCTACACCACCCATCAGACTCCGCAGCTTGGTGAATGTACTCACAAAATCGTTCGGGGTGACCCACACTCTACCTCTCGACGCTTCTACAGACCCACCGGGCGCAGGATTGAAGTTGATTACTCTGGCCTCTTTGAAATACATTTTTGCTGCTCGCGACGAATCATAGCCACCCTGCGAGTGGCCAGTGGTATACTTCACGACTTGGTACTTGTTTCGGATGTACTCGTTTGTGTTTTGTATCAGTTTGGCCTTGCCTGTCCGCATGTCTGGCAGGCCCATGCTGGCGCCTACTGCCCTCAGATGTGTTGTCCCCATCGAGTTGGCAAGGTTCGCTCTGCCATCAGGGCCAATCCAAGTGACCGTTCCGCGATACGCAACAGCTGCTTCTCCCTTTTCATTTACAAATGTCTTCATGTATTCGTTATTCGCTCGTGGGTCTGTGTCGAGCGACCACCCCTGCGACTTCATACTTGATACGTTTTCGATGTAATCTTGCATCGATTCGGTGTTCCCCGACAAATAGGCAGCGTTTGACATTTCTGCTGTCAGGACGTCTTCGGGTGTGACTTTCGGATGCTTTTTGAATTCCTCTACGGCTTTGTTGTTCAGTATCTTGATTGTGTGAAACTTGGGAGCGCGAAAGTGATCCGCCGGGTTTCCCGGGGCCGGCTGTTCGAGTTGCCCTGTGTAGATGTTACTTGGGTCAGGTGCATAGATGTCCGGAAGGTCAGGAGCCCAGGGGAAGCCGGGTGTGAAGGGGTCGTCAGGGATTGGTTCGACGGGGATGGGCCGATTCCCAGTTCGATGGTGCGGCTCAAACGGCTTGTCGTTGATAGCGCAGCCCGGTGTACGTAACTTTTCTTGATAGCTTGTGGGACACTTGTGTTCAAATTTAGTCCGGTGCTTCACTGGCATTTATAATTACATCCGATTTAAAATGGCAAGTAATTATAAATGACTTTGACTTATCCAATTACGATGTCTACAAAGCCTCACAAGCCCAAGAGGCCAACCAAGCCGCCACCTAAAAAGGTTAAGAAATCCAAGCAGTTTCCTGTGAAGAAGTGCCCAAAGGGGCACACTGTATGTAGCTGTCACTGAAAGTTGCGGTGGCCAATACTGAACATGGGGTTGAAGAAGGGATTCGTCTGGAAGTTATTATGAGGGGGAGACACATATTCTGACACGTTCTTTTCTTTCTTTTTGCGATTATTCTTAATGTAGATTACATTCGACGATGATTCGTCGGAGTCCGAGTCCGAGTCTGAGGCATGCATAATTACAATGGGCTTCTTTTTCTTCTTCTTTTCTTTAAGTTCAGACTTTTCTTTAAGTTCAGACTTTTCTTTAAGTTCAGACTTTTCTTTAAGTTCAGACTTTGGTGGTTCCTCGGGTGGTTCCTTAGGGGGTTCCTTAGGTGGTTCCTTAGGTGGTTCCTCGGGTGGTTCCTCGGGTGGTTGCTTAGGTGGTTCCTCGGGTGGTTGCTTAGGTGGTTCCTCGGGTGGTTCCTTGGGTGGTTCCTCGGGTGGTTGCTTAGGTGGTTCCTTAGGTGGTGCCTCGGGCTTGTTCTTGACCTTCTTAATTCTGTCGATTTTAGCCTGTAAGATGTTGACCGTCTCTTGTTCATTTGCTTCCTTCATCGCTCGCTTAACCTCTTGGGCTTTAGCACGTGCGGCTGCTAGCTTCTCGAGCTGCTCGGGGGTCATTACACGCTTGGGCGCCATTTCCTTTTATGGTAAGGGGAGATATTAAATTTATATTTATTACGGGGATTGATGGGATAAACTTTACTTCGGGGGTTCCAGGGGTTCTATGTTTTGACATAACTGTCTTTTTTCTCTCCTTTTATTTTTTCTTCTTTTTACTTTTCCATTTTCCATATTATTATTATTATTTATAAAAAATAGAACCGTATGTATAAAAAGGGTAAAAAGAGTAAATGGCTCTACCTGTGTTACAGGCAGAAACTGCGGTTCTATTTTTTTTAGAACCGAACAGAACTCTTAGAACTACTCAGGATCCTCAAAATTGTCACTAACCCCGAATGTTACACCCGAGTACCCATACATCTTACTGCCAAAGATAGACACCTTTTTGTATTCATAACCCTTATCTTTCATTCTCTCTTTAAACTGAGCCATCTTCAACTCACCACCATTTGCTACATATTCTCGATACAACTCTTTGCCCTCACTGTTACTTCCGCCAATAGTACAAATCTGAAGAAATTGCTCCACATCATCAATGCTAGCAATAAGATACTTTCTGGCTAATTCTACACTCTTTGGCATCTCAGGCGCACATACCTTGTGATAGTGAAGCATCAAATTCATCATCTTAACATTGGTGTTTTCATATTTGTCCAAAACATTAGGAATCAAAGGTTTGTGATAGGGATTTTTTGGGTTGTACTCAGAGTGTGTTTCGGCTATGAATCGGTATGGAAAGTGCAACACTTGCAACCTCTCTTTCAGTGGTTGGTCTACCTCATCAAAAGTACCTAAAGTATTTGTATCAATGTAAAGTTGACCTCTGCAACGAAACTCTTCTTGTTTGTTTGAGTGCAGCTTGCGAGCTTTCATTACATTACCGCCGGTGTACTCTTTAATCTTCGATGAGCACATAATCGTACCTTTGGGCAATTCATTTACTACATTGATTATGCTATTCTTGAAGTAAAGTTTTTCAGGTTGAGGCTTCTCAGAAGCATCATCGTATTTATTTGCTGTCACCATGGGCTTATTTACTGAGTTATAAAAGCCACCAAGTGCGCGATTAATCAATTCTACAAATACCTTGGTCTTTCCATTATTTCCACCACCGTGCAAAACTGTGAATGTCTTATTTTCGCCGCTTAGGATGGCGCCCAGTTTCCACATAGCAAAATCTTGTGCATCATCTTCGAATAAATTTCTAAGTAAATCTTCAATGTCGGAAAAATCTACAATTTCATACATGTAATCAAGAGTCTTACTTACATACTCACACATCTGTGCACACCTGAATGTATTCTCTTTGAGATCGTACACACCATTCTGAAACGGAATCAAATGAAAACATTGGTCAAAACGATCTTCAAGATCTTGTGTGTACAAAGAAGTCTTGACTATGTTAGCCACACTGTTGAGGTGTGAATCTTTCTTAAGATATGAGAAGTGCGAGTAATTGTCTTTTAGAAGTCGGCGAATCAGTTCTTTTGGTTGAGTAATTAAAGTGTAAATACCAAACTCATTCACTCTGTATGCAGATGAGTCGCCAATGAAAAGAATGTCTTTGTAATCGTCAACGAAGATGTCCGCCAAGTCAGTTTCTGTGAGAGCTTCATTATCTTCTTGTGGTTCCGCAAAATACATTGTGTGGTGTTCTTTGTAAGCCCACTCGATTTCATACCCTAGAGAATCGGTAACTTCTTTCAATTTCTCAAGCACAACTTTATTTTCATAGTGTACCCCCTTTATCAAAAAACCGTCAAAGCAAAGAGTGCAGATTTCTATGTCAATTTCGCGGAGCTTTGGAAGACACAAAGTGATAATTTCATCTTCGTACTTTTGTAGCAAGTTACTCATAAAAGAACCTTTTACATTGCCCTTTTCTGTATCAGCAAACTCTTTCATCCATTCAAGGTCAGACATTTCCCACAAAGTATTCATAATGGTCTTCATTTCGATGTCAAACGATTTAAAGAATGGGTTTGATACATTCTTGATTAGTTGCTTCTTGTTGATGCATTTGTGAAAGGTGTCTTTTGCAGCCTCTCGGCTTAGACCGTCGGTAGAATACATATCATTTAGAACTTCTTCGCGATTCTTGATGTAATACTTCAATTTGTCACACTTGATCTTTCGGTCCTGGCAGATCTTCACAAGAATCATCTGGTGACACATCTTAATGTCAACATCTGTTGTCAACCCATTACTTAATACTCCGCGGACGACCTTTTTGAGGCCTTGAATCCCTCCGTCCACGGTGTATCTTCTACCAAATTGTTTTTTATTCTTCCATTCAAACTTTCGCTCAACTTTTCCATCACCTTCAATAAGTTGCTTGCATGTCTTTATCATCTTCTGGTATTCTCCTTGAGCATTGCAGATTTCAGATTTAAATGTCTTGTATGACATCTTACACAACTTCCTAGCCATATCTACATTTCCCAGTTCCGTAAAAGTGAGCGCCATGATGTAATTGTTATGATTAGATATAAAATTTGCCTTTAAATTGTTTAGTATAATGAATAAATAATGAATAAATAATAAATAAACTTAAAGGTGTGCCACAGTTTTGTAACTATATATTTATGCCGGATTGTCTAAATTGCCATGGACCCATAGTTTCATTTGGTCGTGCTAGGAAGAATGGGAAAGATCAAGTGGATTGGAATGGAAGACAGTACCACAAAAAATGTTATAAAACGTTAACATTTTGTGAAACTTTCTTCTATGTCCCTTATGCTTTGAAAGAGGAGGCCAAAGAGTGCGGAGCAAGATGGAATGCTGAAGCAGAACTATGGTTTGCACCAAACAATGCAGTAAAGAGAAATATGACATCTGCAAACTTTGAAATGTATGACATCTGGAAAGAGAAAAATACCACTTGCGGAGATTGCAAAGATACCGGTACAATCTATTATTGTGACGATATATTTGGCCCATGTCCTCATTGTGAAAAAGGATCGTTTAGTAAATAAACTTAAAGAAATATCTCAATAAACAATAAAGATGCGCCAGGTAAATACAGACTTCGCCGGTGACCCCGAGTACGAGGAGTTCCTCGTCTACACCGAGAACAAGGCCTATGCGACCGCCAAGTCGTACAAAACCAGCTACCGGAAGCTGCGGAATTTGTTGGGTAAGCCCATCCGTGAGACCGCCCAAGAAACTCTTGTTAATGCAGTAAAGGTGGCCATCGAAAACATCAACAGCCAGCAGGCGCTTGTTAACATTGGCATCATTTGCCGCGAGCAGTTCGAGCCCAAGTTGCCTGTGGACACATTAGTAAAGTTCCGAGACCAAAACAAAGCGACCGTTCAGGAGATGATCAAAATGAACAACCAGTTCATCGTGTTGCCCGGCCTGGGGGAGTTTGACGCGTACATTGAATTTTTATGGAGCAGCAAGAAGTACAAGGAGTACATAGTTAACTTTCTCATCCGACACCACTACGTACGAAACAAGGACCTTCTCTTCGACATCGTCGACAAGAAGTCGGAAATCGACGAAACAGGTAACTGGATGTGGATTGACCGGCGGAACCAGAGGTGTGTGTACTACCGCAACGATTACAAAACGGCGAATACCTACGGCCCCAAAACAAATGTAATCGATAACGAGCGCTTTCTAAAGGCGGCGAAGATGTGCCACAAGAATATGTCCGACTTCCCGATCACGGATTCGGAAGATAAAATTGGGTACCACATCCAGAAAATGTCTTATCTCAAGTTGGGCGAGGGGGCGCTACTGAAAATCATCATAAACCATTACAAAAGTGACATCTCAAGGCTAAAGGAGATTAGCAGCTCTCGAGGTACCGATCTCGGAGTGCTTTTAACTTCATATAATATTACCTACACCGACGCAATGTAAAAGTTGCTACTTTGCTGCTGCTGCAAAGTCTGAGTGAGAAAATTTACATGCTTATTCGCTGTGTCTTCAGTGAATGTCCCTTTATCCAAAATGTAGGCATACTCCCTCTGGCTCATAAAGAATTTGTAGTACTCTCTGTAGGGGTGTTCTAGAATGTCTTTATCTTCACATTCTGTGTCTTCAGTTTGGTTTGCCCAGCGCTTGAAACTGGATTTCATCGCCGAGTATCGAAGTCTCCAATCCTTCATGGCTGTAGCAAACACCTGGAACTCGGAGGTCTTTACATTTACAATTACAAAGAATGAAAACCTCTTAAGCATTTAAAATAATGTCTTATAGTAAATACAAGAAAAGAATATGCTTAAAAGAAAGACATTAAACGAAATATATAACATCGTGGACGAGTTCTATCCAAGTAAGCGCATGTTAAAACAGTATAAGCACGACGCTGACGCCCCTCTTGGGTTCTTAGTTTGCCTCGCGACAAGAGTTAAGATTTATGATAATATTCAAGAACTGATAAGTCGTTACAAGAAAGGCCAGGATTACAGTGACATTTTAAATGTAATCTTCAAGAGACTCAGATTACACAAGTACCAAGTAAAAAGACTTAGTCGAACCAACCCAAGCGCCGATCACGAGAGTGTCAAGAGATACTGCATCGGATTGGCAATGCTTCTATATGTCGCATTTACTCAGAAGACATCTAATTAGCGAGTCAGGTACGCTGTAACGGCCAGCCTTCGAAGACCCCCCACCCTGGCCAATTTGGCTTTGGGAAGTTCCAATTGCGGTCATTTTGTGTCGCCCATTGACCAAATGAGATTTGTCACACATCTTTGACTGTAATGTGGCATTACTCCACACCGCTGTCCTCTTCCTGTAATCAAAACCGAACATACAGTAATCATATATGTACGCCTTCTCAGATATGTATTCTTTCATCTTACCGGTATAAGGGTTTTCAATGAACCAGACTTTGGGCTGTAAGAATTCTATGATCTCCTGGGTCTTTCTTAAAATAGGCACCCCGACGTTCTCCATGTCCTGATTTAAACGCTCCGCGGTCAACAGTTCTCCGTTAACTTTTCTGCCAATGTTACACTTCCTCGCGCACGAAAAGGTCTGGCAAGGGGGTGAACTCCAGATTACATCGAATGACCCAGGCTCGAAGTGACATTGGTAGTCGAACGTAATTACGTCCGCGCAAATGTCCGGGTTACACCTGGGATCTATGTCAAGGGTCGTCACCTCAAAGCCTAATTCTCGCGCGACCTTGGCAATCGACCCTGTGCC
>TARA_R110000796_G_scaffold1673_3_pt1 | contig 17220 bp, 36 predicted proteins | sample TARA_R110000796 | Tara Oceans TARA_R110000796 (sample SAMEA4397815) | marine metagenome | biome: Polar Biome; feature: [SRF] surface water layer (ENVO:00010504); material: water (ENVO:00002006), including particulate matter (ENVO:01000060) such as... | depth 5 m
TTAACAACAGATGTCCCTGAAATATTAATGGAACCAGGTGGGGTGGATGGTACAATAACTGAAAAATTATCTATGATGAATGATGATAGAAATCCAGCTGGTGAAATAATTAATAATTTCGATGTAATCGCTGATTGGATTGACGCAAATATAGAAGGAATATGAAAGATAAAAAAAATATAGAATTTAAGGAAAATGGTTTAGTGTGTGATAACACCGAATGTGATTGGGAAAATCCAAATATTCCAGATGGTGAATTAGAACAATGGATTGATGTTGAATGTCCTAAATGTGGTGATAATATCTTAACAAAACAAGACTATCTTAATTATAAATTAATGATGGTTATTGTTGACGAAATTAACGATATTGACCCAAATACATTAGCAGAAATGGCTAGTAAAATAGACCCTAAAGCATTAAAAGACCACCCACTGTTTGAAGATGTTGAAGGTCTTGAGTTACTTGTTGAAGACCCAAATAAACCCCTTAAAATGACCATAAATACTCACGGAACACTTAAGGTTGATAAAATTACACCTGTGGTAGAAACTGACGAAGAAGAATGAAAGAAGAAAATATATTTAATGAAATAGCTAAAAAGGAAATGATTAATTGGAATTTAAATGATTTTAAAAAATCACACCCAAGACTATTTAAAGTAATTATTAAATCAATGAAAACTAACGTTGGTGGACAACCAGAACAACTAGCTTGTGGTAATACGATTAAACATAACTATTCAATGGTTAAAATAGGTAGATGCATACCTTGTGATAGAAATGATGCCTGATTTTACATCCGAAATTAAAAAAATAGACCCATCAGAACAATGGCGTGATAATCTTAAATTTAGAGCTTATGACACCGAGTCTTCTACAATGATATATTTCGACATCTTTAATAAATATATCTGCGACCTAATCAGAGAACACCCAGAAAAATTCATAGTAACAGAATCTACAGGACTTAAAGATAGAACAGGTAAATTCCTATTTGTTGGCGACCTCTTTAAACCCAACGGCAAAACACCTCATGATACAAAATTATACCGCATATGGAAGATTCCTGGTGGTTTTGTAATCAATTCCAAAAATATGTATTTCGAAAAAGAAATACTATATGACTTCCCAATGATAACAGAACCGCTCTCAGACCCTCAGACAGCTGGCTGGTTAAACCATAACTGTGATGTTGTTGGTAACATATACGAAAATCCTGAACTCTTCTTAGGGACTACCTTTAAAGATAGATTTTAATTTCCAAAAACACTTGCCTTTTCGATAAATAATGTGTATTTTTGTATAAATAAAAAACAATGCCAAGATTATCAGACCCAGAGGAATGGAAATACCGTCTTCAAGACACTGCACTTGACCCTAATTATCATTTATATAATGGAAATGGAGGTCTATATGCAGACCCAAATAGTTCCCATGATTTCACAAACTATAGAGCGTCCTTTATATCAATACCAACAGAATTAATAGATGCTTTTGGAAGAGTTATTATGTCCTCTGATGGTGATACTCTAAAGCAATATACCTACCACCCAAAAGGTTATTTAGAATATAAAATAGTGATAACATTAAATAATGGCCACCCTACCTCACAAATATACAAAGAACAATTAGATTTAAACGGAGTTAGAATATACGAAGAACTAGGTGATGGAGCATATCTAGAAAAACTATGGTATGAGAAGAGTAAGTTGGTGAGACATGAAAAATCAAATGGTTTTTGGTGTGAGAATAAGAGAGATTCCGAAGGGCGTATCATGTTATATGAAGACTCTAATGGAAACTATTGGGACGATACTATGGGAATACCATACCCAAATTATAAAACACCAGGATATAAATGAGTGAAAAAAAAATATTTGTAAAGAAACAAGAATATGACACAGACGGTAGAATAACTAAAATATTATATTCAGATGATAGTTGGTTAGCACATAGATATAGCAATGCTGGATTCGTAACTGAAACTAGTTGTTCACAAGATATACTAACCGAATATACATATAGTGAGAAAAACCAAATAATATCAGTTGAAAGTAATGATGGTACTTGGGAAAGATATACCTATAATAAAGATGGTAAAGAAACTTACCATGAAAGTAATAAAATGGGTACGCTATTCTGGAGACAAACAGAATATAAAAAAGGTAATGTTATGTTCATTGGAACCTCTCATGGTGAGATGGAAAAAATGGACTATAATACTAATGGGAAAGTAACCAAATACCAACACTCTAGAAATGGATGGGCCGAATTTGAATACTATAGAGGTGGTGTAATAAAAAAAGAACGAACCGTATGTAATCTCGCAGTGCCAACGGGGGGTTTTAGTATCACAGACACCGAAAATAATTCTAAAATTAGACGTAAAGTAGGTAATAAAATGGTAGTGTTTGACCCAACTGGTGTTAAAGAAGAGGTTAAAGATTTTAATAAAAAAGGTGAACTTACTAGAATTACTAGTATTGGACATAAAAAATATGATGGTAAAGAAGTTCTTGTAACTGAATATCATAAAGATGATTGCCATTGGCAATCAACACTTACAACAATTAAACATATCATACTGTCAAAATATAATAAAGAAGACGTATTAATATACCAAGAAATCGATATCCTTACCAGTGATGAAGTATATAAATTATGGCATGATGAAGAAGGTATTGGTAAACAAATAAAACAATATGAAGACCATCTAGGTAATTACTGGGATAGTACTTTAGGTGTTGAATGCGCATTTAATATCCCATCAGTATGATATATCCAATAAAAAGATACGACAATAGAGGCAATCACACATTTGAATCACCTTCTCCAGGTGTATTCTGCCATTGGGAATATAATGATAAAAATCAAATGATTAAACAATATTCTCACGATAATCATTGGATTACATTCGACTATGATGCTAATGGTAATCTAACCAGACAATCTGATTCTGAAGGACAATGGATGACACAACAATTTAATGATAATAATGATATCATACATTACCAAGATTCATACGACTATTGGAAACGACACACATATGATGGTAAACTAAACACATTGATTTGTGACTCGAAGGGCCTTATAGAAGCTAGAGTATTCGATAAAAAAGGTAGATGTATAAATTATAGCCACTCTTCTGGTAGCTGGGTGAATAAGGAATATGCCGAAGATACTAATATTATACTTAAGGAAGAAAGATTTAGCCAATCTATACATAAGGTTATATTTAGAAACTCTAATAATAGAGTAGTCGAAATAGTAGATAAAAGGAATGGTAAAGATGTTTTATTCTCATATATTAATGATACAGATAAAAAGGTAGAAATACATAAAATTAAGAAGGCTGGATATGACGCTGAACTACATTATGACTTTACAGGTAAGCTAATTTATTTGATGCAAAACTTCCAAAATGAAAAATTTAACTTAAAAAATTGGTTTTCTCAAGAAAAATTAGTAACTTACGAAGATTCTAATGGAAATTATTGGGACGAGGGTATGGAAACACCATTTCCAGACTTTAAAACACCAACCCATAAATTACATTTTAAAACAAATAACATAGAAGCACATGAACAGTACATTGAACAGTGGGATTGATGGCATAAGTCGAATGATTATGCACCTTAAAAAAAATGAACCTCATAATATCTATGAATTAGACGTTATTGAGGGATGTATCCAATATCAGGATATTATGGTGAAAGAAAGAAAAAGTTGGTTTAAGGTTAAATTACACCATATGGTATGTTTCTATTATGAAGACCATATCGGAAACTACTGGGATGAAACACTAGGTGTGGAATTCCCATACTATCATGTTGCACAGAGTATTGAAGAAGAAATTATGTTACCATTTTAATTATGAATTATAATAAAATAAAACGTGAAATAAAAGGCAATAGTAGAGCTAATCATCTCACTAGAAGATTTACCAAAAAATGGGATAGGGTTAGAATTATCGATTTATTAGAAGCCTATCGTGATGGTAAAGAACCAATATCTAATGAAATAGAATTAGATTATGATAAAGTAATTACATTAGAACATATACATAAGGGCGTTTATGTTAAAATGTTATATATTAAAGAAAATTACACCATACTTTATTACGAAGACTATCTAGGTAACTATTGGGACCTAGATATGAAAATAGAATTCCCATACTACAATGTGGGGTTAGCAATAGTTGAACAACATGACATAAGATACTCAAATGACACAGGACCAAGATAGATGGGCAATTAGAATTATTAAATCTAATATGCCTGGAGAACTTATTAGAATTAAAACATATGATAAGGTTAGAATTAAAGCATATGAAAAAGATTATCATACAGTTTTAGCATCCTATAGAAATACCAGCGTTAAAATAGGTATATCTAACCAACGTATAATATTCTATGAAGACTCATACGGTAACATATGGGAAAAGAAAGATAAAATACCATTTTGTTATTCAGTTACATTCTATCACCTATTAAGACAAATGAAAAGACAATTAGGTAGAACCATGGAAGCAAAATCTGGTGGCGCATTTAAATACCAATCAAATTATACTTTAAGATTTTAACTATGATATTCCCAAATAAAAAATACAACAAAAAAGGAAACCTTAGCTTTCAACTAGAAAGTAATGGGGATTGGAAACTATGGAAATACGATAGTAGTAATAATATCATAAAAGAAGAAACTAGTGACGGTATTAGAACTGAAAATACATACTATAAAACCAATGGTAAAGTATATAAACGTTACGAAAGTACTACAATAGGCATCAATCGTACCCAATATACAACTAAATTCTACTACGATGAGCAAGGTAGATATAGTAGAGTGGAAGATACACATGGTAGAATAATGACATTCCAATATGAAAATGGGTTAGTGAGCTGTAAGGTATGTGAATTTCCTGGTCAATATAAAATAGTAACCCATAATGAAAAAGGCGTTCTAATATCCTATGAAGATAATAATGGAGATTATTGGCATGTAGATATGCAAACACCTTTACCATTTCTATTACCACAATCAGTATGATAGATATAAGGTTAACTGACCAAGGAGTGGTGGTAGTGATAGATGACATTACTATAGTGAAAAGTTATGTTGCAACTGGTTTTTTTAGATATGTTGTTACTCTACCTCCTGATAATGATAGTTATGATGATGTTATTGGAATAAGAGATGATTTTACAAATATCAGCCGTTTTATATATAATTGTGGTAGTGGAGACATTGAAAGAAATTATGATTTAAATCGTAAATTGGTAAAACAAATTATAGCAATAGTTAAAATGAGTAAATTAATATACATAAAACCAGAAGAATTAGAAGACTTTGAGTGTCAAATAAAAAAAGCCCTTAATACATTATGAAAGGTAGTTACTCAATAAATGAAGGGGTTATAATATATGAGAATGATTTGGTTACAGCATGTAAATATACTCATAGTAATCTCATAAATGGCGCTTACTATTTTAGATTATATGAAAAAACAGGAATCCTAGTACAATTTGACATAAATCTTAAGCTATCAGATGTTAGACCTTTTGATAATAATCTAACTAATGCAAATGACATTTATGACCCAATAAAAGATTATGATAAAACATTCATTAAACAAGCTAAAAGCATAATGATAATGCTTAAATTAAGAAACTTAAATATACCAAAAAATAAAGAAAATATGACACTTAAAGAACAATTAGATAATATCGAAATTATAGAAATCGATAGAAATACTAGAGTAGTTAAATATCCTTGTGGATATGAATGTACATTCATTAGAAAAAGTGATAGTATTTATTTCCGTGACAATAATGACTTGGAGATAATCCAAAAAAAAATGGACAATATTATAGAACATACTGTTAACTTTGATGGTGATAGAACTTCCTTCTCTACATTGTGTAATGAATTAAACACATATACGGACTCCAACGGAAATTATTGGCACAGAAATATGGAAATAGAATTCCCATATGAACAACAAATGAAAATGGCCAAGGTGTTCGTGGACCTATCCAAAATACAAACCAACCCCTACTTTGAAGATAAGACATAAATAAGATGAGACAAAATGAATATTACGCAGAAAAGAAAATGAAAAATGCTAAAAACAACGAAGAAAGACAAGAGGCAAGAGTTATGATGGATAGAGCGAAAGAGGATAATCGCTTTTCTGAGCAAATTAGATTAGAAATAGACCCAATAGAAGACGCTTGGTCTTAGAGTATTAGAAATATAAAACTATGAAACCCTTTGAATATAAAATATATGAAGATAATTATAAGGTTATTTATGAAGATAATAATAACCTTATAATAATAAGAATGGGGTTAGATATGTATTCTGTACAATTTGGTGATAATAAATATCATGTGTATGCCGACACAGATAAACCACTATTCATAGCTAAATATTATATTGAGCCCCAATCAGACCTGACGTTTCGACGTTTATGCTCAACACCTGAAGAAGAAAAAATGATTATACAACTGTTGCAAATGACTGGAATGTTAAGACCACCATATAAATGAAACCGTTTTCTTATACCATAAAAGAAGAGGGTAAAAATATTATATATGAAGATAGTAATAATCTGATAATATCAAGACTTTTTATTGATATGTATGTTGTTAAATTTAATGGTAATAGCTATAATGTATATGACGACCCAGACGAGTTATTTGTTGCTAAGTATTATGTTGACACTAATAACCCATCACCACTTGTACAACTAGAGTCAACAGATAAAGAAATAAAGTTGATTAGGCAACTAATGCAAATGAGTGGTATGGTAAGAAATAGTAAATATAATAATTTTTATATAAATGAAACCATTTAAAGCATACATATATAGTTTCGACAATGACCCTAATGACCCTAATGACCCTAATGACCAAGAAATCGTGTACTGGGATAACAATGGGTTAACCATATACAAAGAAGTAAGAGGAGATAGGTATAGATTTGAATATGACGAACTTAAAGGTCATATAGTGTTCTGGGGTGAAGTAGGTATGGAAATATACGCCACTACCGATAATAGAGTTCCTTGGTCCACAAAGATAATAGGAAAACCCTATAAACAAATAAAAGCCATGTTCGATATGACTGGCATTAAACATATATAATGAAACCATTTAACTATACTATTACTAAACATTATTTTGGCCCTGATTACCTCACTTATGAAGACAACAACGACTTGAGGATTATAGGTAGCAGATTCACCCCATCAATAAAATTATATTTTAATGATAACATATATGATATACGATATGTTACTGCTGATTATGAGATGTCTGGTATGCCTGGTATGCCTGAAACTAAATTGCAAATTACTATATTGGCTAGAGGTGGTACTGTAGTATATGAAGGTATGCCTAATGAAGAATGTAAACAAATAAAAGCAATGTTCAACTTATCCAAACTTATGGATATAAAATCACATATATAATGAAACCATTTAAAACAGAAATAAGAAAAAATGGTGTTGGACACGATTTCACTTATAAAGACAACAACGGCTTGATTATTAAAACTAGTCGTTGGGACTCATCAGTAATATTACAGTTTAATTGTAACAGATATGATATACGATATGTTAGTGATTATGAACTAACCAGACCAGGAAGTCAGCCTGATAGTAAATTGCAAATTACTATAATACAACGTGGTGATTTTAGGTTACATGGAGATAGAATGTTAGAAAAAGAATATAAACAAATAAAAGCTATATTCGACTTAACCAGAATTATGGAGATAGGACCATACCTACATAATGAAGCCATTTAAATCACACATAACCTAAAGAATGGAAAATGGTTCAAACAATGTTTAACTTATCCAAACTTATGGATATAAAATTAAATTAAAGTTGCCTATTAAATTAAAAAATAGTATATTTGTAATAAATGACACCATATGGGAAAATCAATAGTAGATAGAGCTGAAATAGACTACGACCAATACGATAATATTACACTGGTAAAGGTAGGAGATAATTCTATCAATATCAAATATGACTTTAAGAAAGATATCAGAGACCTGGTAGTAATATTTAATAAAACAAAGTATAGAGAAATAACCAATTATGCCACTAACGAAATCTTCTACTACGAAGATAATATGGGGAATCTATGGCAACTGGAAGATGAGGTAACATTCCCATACGAAACACAAAGAGGTGTGATGCTGTTCAATATCATAGAACAATACTTCGCATCTAAAACTGACCTACAAAGAGCAGACTTATTCGGCTTTAAAACAAATAAACCAATGGGACCAACTAAACCAATATAACATATACAAACCAATGAAAAAAGATGTTACCGACTGTATTAATCTGTTTCTGGCACATAACTCTAATTGCTTTCACTTTAGAGACCAGAGCTTGACCATTAAATTCCCTGAAGTGGAAACATGGTTTAAATTTAAATATGACCCCAACAGTTGTGAAATGCTACAGTATGAAGACTATCTAGGTAACTACTGGGATAATACTTTAGACGTTGAATTTGAATATGAGAACATAATGTTCAAAACATTTAATGATATTACGGAATATAGATTCAAATATGATGAATATGGAGCACCAGCACCATACCATTTGTTAAGCTATCCAACTGGTGAGCTAATGAGAACCAAACAAACTGATAGAATATATAGAAATTATATATTATGATAATAACCCACTTTTTAAAACTCCAAATGGAAAAATTTATAAGTAGTAATTTTGAATGCTATGAATTTTATGATGATAGAAATCTAATAAGAATAGAATGTCAGAATATCTGGTTGGAGTTTACTGTTAGTGATGTCTATGATTATAATATATTTATATACAATGACTGTTGTGATAACTACTGGTCCGACCACTTACACTCACCATACGCACCATTCCCATACGAAGAAACAATACTAACACTATTCAATGAAATGGCCAAACGTAACCTTATTAAACCACATAACTATAAAAAGATTTCTCCCAGACATTTTGAAAGAAGTAGTAGAAGATATTATGACTATCTAACAGGTGAAATACACCAAGAACCAAACCAAGTAGCAGTGAAATACACCAAGAACCGAAATTATGTCTTTTAAAAATATATCCCCTACAATAAAGAAAGATGATAGAGGTAGAATAACTTACTTTGAAAATCTAAGAGGTGCAACATACATAGGAAGATATGGCGACTCACCAACCAGTAAAGAAGTACACCTATGCTCACTTAAAAAAAAATGGGCAAGACTATACATAGGATATGATAACTACCCAAGAGAATACGAAGACTCAAATGGTAACTATTGGCACATAGATATGGAAACCAAATTCCCAGCGGCTGACCTATATCAAACCATGATGGCACAGGTATTGAAATTATAAGAAGATAATTCACTATGACAGAAGAATACATAATATCAACAAACATGTTCAATAAACTGAACCCAACTATTGTAACTATAACTGACCATACAATATTAATTGAACATAGAGACTCTGGTGTGTGGGTTCAAATAACATATAGCGAAAACGAAGAGGTGTCCGTGTACTCGGATAACTTTGGTAACTATTGGGATAAAAATATGGTGGCCTTCTTCCCATACGAAGAACTAATGTATGAGTACTATAACAATATAACATCATACAGGGCACTAACAACTAATTCAGGTACATACCTGGACATACAATATCCAATGAAGGATGAAAATATTATTAGACTAAAAGAAGGACCAATATGATAATAAGTAGAAAATTCGTAGCATCTTTAATTGTCTTTACTAAATTTAATTTGGACTGTGTATTAATTAATGATGAACTAAATGAAAAGAGATATACCAAAGAAAATATATGGTTTAGTTATGTGTCTGGTATAAATGCTAATGGTCAAAATAGGGTAAGCAATTACGAAGACTATATGGGTAACTATTGGGACGAGGGTATGGAAACCATATTCCCATACGAAGAAAATATATATACAGTATTTAATCTAATCACCTCTATGCATATTAAAAAAGATTGTGACAAATTCTTTACACCTTATTTAGATGTACTATACCCCATAGATAACCCAGAACAAATAACACTTAAAAAATCCTTGGTAGCTTAAACCCTCTACAGGTACGGAATCGTCCGTTGGTCGCAGTACCTTACGGCACATCTCTTGTCCGAGAACCTCTTCGAGGTACACATTTGTGTCTAGCTTTTTACCATACCCCTAATAGCATATATATATAGTGAAATATCCAGATACACATTTGTGTAAGCTCCCTTTTTCTACCACCCATATACAGACCCTCTAACGCACCCATAGGTACACATTTGTGTATAGGGATTCTCTAGCTGTTTAAACTCACTACAGAGGCTCCTGTGAGCTTAAAAGGGTATCATTATGTATTTATTTGGAATGGGTTTAGCACGTATGGTCTAAAATGGTTTTACCACTTTTCCCCACTTTTTACCACAAACCCCCAGAATCGCAGAAATACGGTATAGAGATATTCTGAATTTTCCCAGAGAAATGCGACTGCTCCGTTAATTTTATAAATTTTTTCGACATTTTTTTTCGACGCAAAAGTAGCGCTTTGCCTGTTCTGGCCCATCATCTTCCCCGCACTTGCAGTGCGGCTTTGCGATACCCTGGAGTAGGCATGTACATGTTAAAAGGCACGGACAATACCTACGGCGGGCTGGGACAAAAAAGGATATTATAATATGTCAAAGAATCCAGTGTCTTGGTCATGGACCTAGGGTCCATTTTTTAGGCCCTTAAAATAAGGGTGTAAAAAGCCTCCCCATAAAACCTTTCGATTTAGGGTGTAGGAGGTTGCTTACTTTCTAAATTAAAGTAAGAAAACACTTATGCCCCCTAGATGCTCAAAATTTGGCATAGGAGGTATTGGCCAGCCCCTATAATGGAACTGAAAGATACTGCAATATAGGAAAAAGAATTGAAACTACCAAGAAAAAAAGTAGTTATTTTATTAGGATATTAAAAAAGATTGTTGTATCTTTGTAAGGATAATATTATTGTTAATAATTCGGTTAAATCTCATAGGGCAAAAACACCTATGGGATTTTTCATTTTTAATTAGGATATTAAAAAAGATTGTTGTATCTTTACAGGGCCATAGGTGGTGTTCGTAATAAATAATTTGAGTATAGGGTTCGGTGGAGTCTACTCTTCCCGCTTGTTAGGCGCCGCCCGTACTACTCTTGTACACTGTAAAGGTAAGGAATATAATCGACACTACCAAAGGATTCCCTGATTATTTTCAAATTATTTTTACGGCGGGTGGTTATGCGGGAGAAGCAAGACTCGCTTAAGCCGCTGATGGTGCGGGATGCGGGTGTTTTTAAATTAGGATATGTCATTTATTATTTATATATTTGTATCTAACATTAAAATGTATACATTATGGGAAATGCAAAATCAGGATTAGGGTTAAGTTTAGTTAGAATAGATTTAAATGACGGCGCTGCTGTGCTTGAGGATTTATGGGATATTTTATCTGTAGATAATGACATGACAGAGAATGAGGATTATTTTCAGGAGGATACTCTAGAGTTAGGTTACCCTGATGAGGCTTCAAGAATAGTTGATGAGGCGGCCAAGGGTAAACAGTTTAATACTATAGAAGGATTTGAGGAGGTATTCAATAAAGTATTTGCGGCATTGAGTGGTCAGGAATATTATTGTGTATGTGATTATGCTATAGAAGATTTGGGTGATGGTCATATAATATTGGCGTATGCTTATGGTGGGAATTATAGTTGGTAGTGTTACTTATAGTCTGCACGTTATATGGATTATATATTGTATATTGCGGTATAACTTTAAAACTATATATTATGACTAAGAGTGAGATTAAAGATTTTTTGAAGCAATGGTGTGATAGAGCTGCGGAACTTGAGATGCCTGACCATATGTGGGAGCTGTTAATGGATGACCATAGAGGTATTGTATGGCATGGTGTTGAGTATATCATGCCTGAAAACTGTTCAATGTGGACGGATTTTGAACAGGGTGTTGCAGACCACCTGTATGATAATCATGCATTATAATTAAATAAAGGGTAGATATATTAGGATATGTTAAAATATTGTTTTATATTTGCCCTATGTTTAACCAAAATATATAAACTTATGAAACAATCAGAAAGAAACTTAGGAGTACTACAGAACTTTATATTGTTCTTAACTCATGTATCCCATCCCAAGGATGGAGATGATGTAAACTTCAAGGAGGTTCAGGAATGGACACCAGAATTAATGTATGAGATAGCCGAGGCTTATATTGAAGAAGACCATGTTGACGGAGAAGACTTCGAAGAAGATGAATTAACTAGGACGCCAGAAACTGAAGCTGATTATGCTGTAGTAGATAAAGTACTGGAGCAGATAAAGGAGGATGTTGAAGATGAGGATATGACGGCTGTATGTGAGCTGCTCATGTTTAGTGAGATGAGATATTTAACAGGCTATTTGCCAGAAAACTTAGACGTATGATAGTAAAACACGAACAGGCTGATTGGACCGTTAGAGTCTATAATGGTATTCCACCAGGCCCAACACGTAACAGCCGCTTGCGCATCAATTGTAAGCTTGAAGGACAGGATTTGGAGAGATGGTATGAAATACCAGAGGGACACACTGAAGTTAATTGCAGCGGCGAGTATACGTTTGTTACTTACCCAGATTGTTCTTTTTATTCAATCAAATGTCAAGATGATTCCACCCTGGTGATTGATAAATGGTTTCTTGATGAAGACCAGGACCCAGAGATGATTGGCTGCCATGATTTTTGGGATGATGTAGAAATAGATTAATAAAAATTAGGATAGTTCGAAATATTATTCTATATTTGCAATATAATAATTAAAACAAGATAAAATTATGAGTACTAAAACAAAAGAAGTGCCAGTAGCAATAGCTCCAATTAAGCATAGCGATGAAACGTTAGCCCAGCTGAAGCAATTCGGATTAGATTTCATTATTGCTAAGGAGCCTCAAAATGTAGTATATATGGGAAGGCCTATAAAGTCAAATTATGTTAACTTGATTAACACGAAGACGGATGAGGTGATACATGTTGCTAAATCAGGATATCATGTATCCCAGAACGCCGACATCTTGGAGATGGTAAACAGAGCGGCGTCAAGCTTTAAAAATATAGAGGTTGTATTTGCTGGTAACATCCAGAACGGTAAGAAGGTTTATATCCAGTTAAAAGTACAAGGAGATGCATTTATTGGAGATGACGTCGTAACAAAATACATTACTATCATAGACAGCAATGATGGGTCAACTCAATTATCAGTAGGGATTAGTGATTTTACTATGAGCTGCGCTAACCAGTATTTCCAGTTTTATAGAGCTGGTCAATCTAAATTCAAACATACCGCTTCTCTTAGCTTAAAGATTAGAGAGCTTAAGCCACTTATAGAGGCTGCCTTATCCAGAACGATGAGAATGGAAGAGTTGTACAAGGATTTCCAATCTACGCCTGTTACCAGAGAGCTGGCCAAGAATATGGTGGATACTTTATTAGGGTATGATTGTGATGGTGAGGATTTAACCAACAGGGCTACGGCCAACATCAAAAAGCTGTGGGAAAATATAGACCACGAGCTGGAAGACAAGGGAATGAATATATGGGGATTATTTTCAGGTGTTACCAGATGGACAACTCATGATAAGCAAGCTCCTAAAAGAGCTAATGGTAGAGTTGAGGCCATCATATCAGGAGACAGCTATAAAAAGAACCAGATAGCTTTAACATTTGCTATGAACCTTTTACCAGTTGAAAAGCAGCTGGCATAATTCAGGACGGTGCTGATTGAAAGTGGGACGGGAAACTGTCCCATTTTTTTATGGGCTTTTTTGGGACATCTGGGTATAAGGTAGGCTGGAGTCTACTCTTCCGATTCATACACCAGGCCCTTTGATTACATTACAAATATAAAACAATATTTGGACCTGTGCAAGTTTTTTTAGTATTATTTTATTAGGATATTAAAAAAGTTTTTTGTATCTTTGATTATTGTTTAACTAAAACTATAAAGTATGGGCACACGTAGCCAAACAAAAGTAATCCAGCGGTTCACCGCTTATGACACCAAAGAGATTATTGAAAAAGTAATATGTTCAATGTATCGTCAGTATGACGGTTATTTAGAATGCCACGGACAGGAGTTAGCAGTTTTCTTAAGTGACACGCCGCTGGTTAATGGAATATCAATGAATGAGAAAGGAAATTGTTTTAATGGTTCTGGCTGTTTAGCGGCCCAGATGGTTGCATTTTTTAAAGACGGTGCTGGTGGTATCTATTTGGAGGGCATCGACAATGAAGGACAGGGACACGATTACCAGATTATCTGTGATGAAGACAAACATGAAATCCTTATTAAGGTAACCATCTATGATGAAGTCGTATTTGATGGTACAAGAGATGAGTATAACGCCTTCCTGACAAAGGAAATGGCAAAAGAAGAGGAATAATGAAAAAAGATTTAATAGAAGCTCTGGTAGAATCTCAATCAGATTTGGGAGGTAAGAGTAAGGAAAGACTTAAGCTCGACATCGAGCTGGAGAGAAATCAGGATGCTGGGAAAGACCCAGTGAACGACATTATCTATAGAGCTGGGACAGCTGGAGATATAGACGCCGCCGCTAACTACATTGATTATTGTATCAATCAATTGCAGCGAGCTTCCAGAGTGTTGAATGAATGGGAATTTAATAAGGAATACTCATGAAGACATATTCTGGAAAAGCGAAAATAAAAGAAGAGTATCAGCATATATATGCTGGAGAGACTCTTGATATAACTGAAGTTTATATTGAGTATAAAAATGGTCAAGGCATGGGAGTGTATGCTGACGGTAGTAGAGAGTATAGGTTAAATCTTGTAGGGACTAAGCACGAGTACGACGGGAAATACCATAATACATCTACAGTAATACATGATGCTAATTTAGATATTATTGAGTTATTTGAAACCATTAAGATGCCATTCAATGAGAATGAGACTGAGGAGCTGGTGAAGTTTATAAAAACTAACCCAGATAAAGGTATAGTTGACTATATAAAGGCCAATACAAAAGAAAGTGTGCCGCCTGTACCAGATTTATCAACATTATATTAGGTTATGTCAAAATATTGTTCTATATTTGTCATGTAATTAAAAACAAAAATAATCATGGATAAATTAATCATTGCATTATTAAGAGGTGACTACGGAGATACAGGCTTCTCTTATGATGGGGCTACGGTCTATGAATTAGTAGAAGGACACATCAAAGTTATTTATTGGAACAGCAGCAACCGACAAGAACCATGGCATAAGGAAGTTCATGAGGCGATATTAGAAGAGGTTGAGAATGACCATGATAAATGGGATGGTAGCGTATCAATTAACATGAACGAAATAATGTTCGAAATTCAAGAAATATAATGGAAAAAATAGCAGTATTATACGGAGAAAATGATGAGGTATTTGTTGACTCAGCCTTCATCAACAATTGCAAAGGAAAGATAGAAGGTTCAGAGCTGAAGCATTTGGGCTTCGGAGAGTTCTTCTTACAGACACCAGAAGGCAATATTCAATTTGCCAGACGGGACAGTCAGAAATGGGACGGTATGTCTGGGAGAGGTCATAAGATATATGACAACAACAGCGGCGAGCTGGTACTGGAGCTGCTATATAAGATGTCTAACTTAATAATTAAAGTATAATGGATGTAATATATTTAGTGTTTGGGAGTGACCCTTCTGAAGCAGCTGAAGAACAGGAATGGGATGAATGTGTAAAACATTTAAATAATGGAGCTGGAGAGATGGTGGTTTATCCGTCGCATGGCTGTAGAACACCAATAGAATTATTAGGAATATATGATGGTTGGGACGGGTTTTTCCCAGTATCAGAAGACATCTTCAGGAAATTGGAACAAAAAATAAAATATCCTAACTTAGAAATATTTGGATAAGTTAAAAAATTATCTTATATTTGCATTAATGTTTAACTAAAACCATAAAAAAATTATGTCACATTTTACAGTATTGATTATCGGTGGTAATATTGAAGACCAATTAGAAGGGTTCAATGAAGATATCACAATGCCTCGCTATGAGAAAGGGGAAGTATCTGAAGAAGATAAGAAGCAATTCGTTGATTATTACACTAAAGCAAAAGAAGCTAACAAGAACTTAACTTTCGAGGAACTTTATGAAAAAGAAGGTAAGGGTTGGAATGATAATTCTTGGAAGTTCAGGAGAGGTATCTGGGTTGAGACTTCAACTTATAACCCTAACTCTAAATGGGATTGGTATAAAATTGGAGGCCGTTGGGAAGGTATGCTTATGGATAAGCAAGGAAATCCATGTAACTCAGGATTGATTTCTGAATTAGACTTTCTTACACCCAGAGTAGAAGCTGAAGAAACAGCTTTAAAATATTTTGATGAGGTATCTGCTTTATTTAAAGGAGGTAAAGTACCACAGCCTAAATTAACTTGGGAACAAATACTGGGTGCTGGTCATATTGGCGATATAGATACCAAAAGAAAATTTTATCATAACCAAACAGCAATGATAGAAATTGCTAAAGTGAAGGAAGAAAATCGTGATAAGTTTGGTTTCTTTTTTGAGCCAGCCGATTTTAAATGCACGAGAGAGGAGTATGGTAAAAGAGCTTTCAATGGAGCATTTTCAACTTATGCAATGCTTAAGGACGGTGAATGGTTCGAGAAAGGTCAAATGGGCTGGTGGGGAATGTCAAATGATGAATTCACACAAGCTGACTGGGATATTGAGATGAATAAAATGTTGGATTCTTTGGAAGACGATGTTGAAGTAACGATAGTAGATTGCCATATTTAATATTTATTTTTAAACAGGGAAGGGGCTTATGAAAATAAGTCCTTTTTTATTTGGTAAAGTCAAAAGATTATTCTATATTTGTCACATGAGAGAACTAAAACTATACGATACACCTGAAGAAGAAGCAATAGCTGTTAATGGAACACTATTATTAAATTTTCTGGGAGTGAAGACAGCTAAGGGTGGGCCAGAAGATGGTAACTGTATTAAGTATTATTCTAAAGACTACCCACAATTTAACGACAGGAATTTTCCTATGACAACTAAATTCCATACTGACTGGAACTGGCTGAAGCTGGTGATAGATAAAATATATAAAGA
>TARA_R110000796_G_scaffold232481_2_pt1 | contig 17136 bp, 17 predicted proteins | sample TARA_R110000796 | Tara Oceans TARA_R110000796 (sample SAMEA4397815) | marine metagenome | biome: Polar Biome; feature: [SRF] surface water layer (ENVO:00010504); material: water (ENVO:00002006), including particulate matter (ENVO:01000060) such as... | depth 5 m
GCCGGCGCGCTTTTCGCGGTGCAGGCTCCAGTTCGCCGGCCGTTCGAGCTCTGCCGGTCGCAATTCGCTTTCGGTGTAGATCCAGGCGTTATCGGTCAGCCAGCCGTTGGTCTCCAGGGCCGCGCAACTGGGTGCGAGCAGGCCCTGACGAAAGGGCGGATCAAGAAACACCAGGTCGAAGGGCTTCTCGGGGCGGCCTTCAAGCAGCTTCAGCGCATCCTGCTGTTCAATATCGGCGTGGGTACACTGCAGCGTCTGCAAATGCCCGCGCAGGGTATTGACCACGTCGCGGCTGCTGTCGCAGGCCAGTGCATAGGCGGCCCCGCGCGACAGCGCTTCGAGTGTCAGGGCGCCACTGCCGGCAAAAGGGTCCAGGCAGCGGGCACCTTCAATCCGGCCGCTCAGCCAGTTGAACAGGGTTTCGCGGACCCGGTCGGGGGTGGGCCGCAGGCCGGGCTGCTCGGTAAAGCCGAAGCGCCGGCTGCGCCATTCCCCGGCAATGATGCGTAACTGGCTGGTTCTAGCAGGTGCGCTCTTCATAGTTCAGAGGTCTCCGTTGGCTCGGGGCTTTCCTGGTTCTCGGCCTCAGCGCCCTGTGTCTCGCCCTCCATCTCGCCTGCCGCCTCTTCGCTTACCGCTGGCGGCTGGCCGACGGTAACGGTCAGGCGCTGCTCGGCGCTCAGGTGCCGCTGGAAGGCGTCACGCACGTCGGCCACGGTCAGTTTTTCTACCTGGTCGAGAAACAGTTGCAGGTGGTTGAGCGGCAAGTTGTAGAAGCCGATCATGCCCAGTTGGCTGACAATCGCGCTGTTGCTGGCGGTCGACAGCGGAAACTCACCCATGATCTGACGCTTGCTGCGGATCAGTTCAGCCTCGGTCGGGCCCTCGCTGACAAAGGTATCCAGCGTGCTGTTGATCACTTCAAGTGCCTGTTCGACCTGATCGCTGCGCGTCTGCATGTTGATCACAAAGGGGCCAGTGGCCTGCATCGGGGAGAAGCTGCTGCTGACCGAATAGGACAGCCCGCGTGTCTCGCGGATCTCTTCCATCAGCCGCGAGCCGAAGCCGGAACCAAGAATCTGGTTACCCACATACAGGGCCGGATAGTCCTTGGCCTGGCGGCTGACGCCCAGCTCGCCGACCATGATGTGCGTTTGCTGTGAGTTGAAATCAACCTGCTGGCGCGTGGCGGTGATGGGCGCCGGATCGCTCACCGGTTCTGCCGCAGGGCCCTCAGGCAGGGCGCTGGAAATGCGTGCGGCGATGCGCTCGGCCTGCTGCCGGTCGATATCGCCGACCAGTGAAATGACCGCATTGCCGGCTGCATAGTATTGCTGATGGAAAGCCTGCATCAGCTCCGGGGTAATGGCCGCCAGGCTATCAGCCTGACCCTGGGGCAGGCTGCCGTAAGGGTGGCCAGGGTAGAGACCGGTCCAGAATGCTTCGCTGGCCTGGGCCGCCGGGCTTTGCAGACGGAATTGCAGGCTGGCGAGCAACTGGTTGCGCAGCCGCTGGAAGGCGTCTTCAGGGAAGTCTGGCTGGCTGACCACGCGGGTAAACAGGGCGAGCGCGGGGTCCAGTTTGTCTGCGGAGGTCAGGCTGCGCACGCTGGCCAGCGCCATGTCCCGGTGCGAGCCGTTTTCGAACTCGGCGCCCAGGCCTTCAAAGCCGGCAGCAATCTCGCTGGAGGTCATGCCGCCAGCGCCTTCGTTGAGCATGCCGTTGACCAGGGTAGCCAGGCCCGGCAACTCCCCATCGCGGCTGGCGCCGGCGGCGAACAGCAGTTGCAGGTCAAGCATCGGCAGTTCGCTGGCCTGCATGAAGTACACCCGTGCACCTTCCTCGGTGGTCCAGTGCTGCAGGTCCAGACTACGGCGCGCTGGCGCCTTGTCGCGGTCGATGCTCTGCAAGGTGGCCAGCGGCGGAATCGGATCCAGTTCCGGATTGATATCGGGCACGCTGATCGCGGTTTCCGCCACCGGGCTAGTGGGTTCAGGCGCTGGTGCGGTATTGCGTTTGCTGATCAGAATCGCAAACACCAGGATCAGGACCGCGATGGCCACAAACCAGCGCAGGGGGGACATCGGCTTGACGGCCATCAGTTGCTTTCCTCTTGTGCGCTGGGTTCGCCAGTTTGCGTTGCGGTGGGCTCGGCGGCGGCGGCCGGTAAAACGTGGCCACGGGTCAGGCGCTCGGTGGTCAGGTACCGCCGAGCCACCTCACTGACCTGCTCCGGGGTGATCGCCTCCAGCGCCTGTTGGTCCTCTTCGATCAGTTGCCAGGGCAGGCCCACGCTTTCCAGTTGGCCTATCTGCGTGGCCTGGTGCGCGATGCTGTCCTGGGCGTAGACGTCGGCGGCAATCATCTGCGTCTTGACCCGGCTCAGCTCGGCGGCACCGGGCGGGTTGGTTTTCAGGTCGTCTATCTCGGTCCAGAAGGCTTCTTCAAGCTGCTCCAGGCTGATATTCAGCGCCTGGTTCGGCAGCCCGCTGAGGGTAAAGAGCGTGTCGCCGCGCTCAAAACCGCCGTAGCCGGCCGAGGCCGAGGTAGCGATAGAGTTGCCGCGCTCCAGGCGGCTGGCCAGGCGGGCACTGTAGCCGCTATCCAGTACGCCACCGAGCAGGCGCAAGGCGTGCACTTCCCAGGCATTTTCTGCGGTACTCAGGCTGGGCACGTTGAAGCTCAACAGCAGGCTGGGCAACTGCACATCCAGGTGCAGCGTTACTTCGCGTTCGGCGCCACCGGGCAGCTCCAGAGGCTTCTTGTGCTCAGGCACAGTGCCAGCGGGAATAGGGCCGAAATGTTTCTCTACCAAGGGCTTCACTTCGGCCAGCGTTACATCGCCGACGATGACCAGTACCGCGTTGCCGGGCTGATAATGGGTGTGATACCAGGCGCGCAGGTCGTTCACGGTCAGGCGTTCAATGTCATGCATCCAGCCGATCACCGGCTGGCCGTAGGGGCTGGCGATATGCGCCTGGGTCAGAAAGCGTTCATAGGCCAGGCTGTTGGGGTTGTCGTCCACGCGCAGGCGGCGCTCCTCCTTGATCACCTCCATCTCGCGGATAAATTCATCCTCCGGCAGGGTGGCGGTGTGCATGCGCTCGGCTTCCATTTCCAGTGCAATCGGCAACTGGTCGCGGCTCAGCACCTGGTAATAGGCGGTGTAATCGCGGCTGGTAAAGGCGTTTTCTTCCGCGCCCAGGCTGCGCAGCACCCGGGAGGACTCACCGGGGCCGAGGTTCTTGCTGCCCTTGAACATCATGTGTTCCAGCGCATGAGAAATACCCGTCTGGCCCGGCGGCTCATGGCTGCTGCCGACCTTGTACCAGAGCTGGGACACCACCACCGGCGCGCGGTGATCTTCACGCACTATGACCTTCAGGCCATTGTCCAGCGTCAGTTCATGGGTGGGTTGCCGGGCGCTATCTGCCACAGCGCTGCCGGCCAATAACGCCAGCAGCATAAAAGAGCGGGAAATGTTCAGCCGTAACATGCATGCATCCTGTAGGAACTTACCGCCTGCGGCGGAAGTGGGGTAGGATAACCCAACCTTCAACGCGGTGGCTAAACAGCCGTCGCCAGCCACAGATATAGTGATCGTCAATGTTTGGTTCCAAAGACAAGCCAGAACACCCCGAAGCACCCAAAAAAGAACAGGAACAGGCCAAGCCAGAGAAAAAGGGCCTGTTTGGATGGGGGCGTCGCAAGCAGGAAGATACCCCCGAAGCGCCGGTCAGTCATGATCAGGCCGCCCGGGATGCGGCCGAGTCGCTATTCGCCGGCCTCGGCACGGCGGAGCCGGCCGCGCCGGAGAATGCCCAGCCGGAAGAGCCCAAAGGTTTTTTTGCGCGGATGAAGCAGGGCTTGTCCAAGACCAGTGTCAATCTGGGCGACGGCATGGCCAATCTGTTCCTTGGCGAGAAAGATATCGATGACGAACTGCTCGAAGAGCTCGAAACCCGCCTACTGATGGCAGATGTGGGTATTGAAGCCTCGACGCTGATCATGGAGTCGCTGCAAAGCCGTGTACGCCGTCATCAGCTGTCCAATCGCAAGGCGCTGTACACCGCGCTGCAGAACGAGCTGGAAGCACTGCTGGCGAATGTGGCCAAGCCGATGGTCATCAGTGCCGACAAAAAACCCTTTGTGATTCTGGTTGTGGGCGTCAACGGCGTGGGCAAGACCACCACCATCGGCAAGCTGGCCAAACGTCTGCAGGGCGAAGGCAAGCAGGTGATGCTGGCTGCGGGCGATACCTTCCGCGCGGCTGCTGTCGAGCAATTGCAGGTCTGGGGCGAGCGCAACAAGATCCCGGTGGTCGCCCAGCATACCGGCGCCGATTCCGCGTCCGTGATTTTTGACGCGTTGCAGGCCGCGAAGTCCCGGGGTGTCGACGTCCTGATCGCTGATACCGCCGGCCGTCTGCACAATAAAGACAACCTGATGGACGAGCTGAAGAAGGTCAAGCGCGTGCTGGCCAAGCTCGACCCCGAAGCGCCGCACGAGGTGCTGCTGGTACTGGATGCCGGCACCGGTCAGAACGCGATTTCCCAGACCAAGCTGTTCGATCAGGCCGTGGGCTTGACCGGGCTGGCGCTGACCAAGCTCGATGGCACCGCCAAGGGTGGGGTGATCTTTGCGCTGGCCAAGCAGTTCGGCCTGCCGATCCGCTTTATCGGCGTAGGCGAGCAGATTGATGACCTGCGGCCCTTCACCGCTCCAGAGTTTGTCAAAGCCCTGTTTGGTCGCGATTAAGTCATGATTCGTTTCGATCAGGTCAGCAAGCGCTATCCCAATGGCCATATGGGCCTGGACAAGCTCAGTTTGCATATCAAGACCGGTGAAATGGTCTTTATCACCGGGCACTCGGGCGCGGGGAAGAGCACGCTGCTCAAGTTGATCATGTGCATGGAGCGGCCCAGCTCTGGGCAAGTACATGTGGGCGGGCAGAATCTGGCTGATCTGAGTAGCGATGACATTCCCTACCTGCGGCGCCAGGTCGGCGTGGTCTTTCAGAATCACCAGTTGCTGTTCGACCGCACGGTATTCGACAACGTCGCGCTGCCGCTGATCATCAATGGCACGCCGCCGGACGAAATCGGCCGCCGCGTGCGCGCCGCGCTGGACAAGGTTGGATTGCTAAGCCGCGAGGCGATGTACCCGATTGCGCTGTCCGGTGGTGAACAGCAGCGCGTTGGCATTGCCCGCGCGGTGGTGCACAAGCCAGCCCTGCTGCTGGCCGACGAGCCGACCGGTAACCTCGACCCCGAGCTCTCAGCCGAGATCATGGGCCTGTTCGAAGATTTCAATCGGGTCGGCGTGACAGTGATCATCGCCAGCCACGACCTGCCGCTGATCGCTACCCTGGATCACCGTATGTTAACCCTTGATCAGGGCACCCTGCTGCGCGATGGTGACCAGCATGGCTGAGCAAAAAACCACCCCGCCAAAGCGCCCACATAAGCCGGCCCCCAAGGGAGCGGCCCGTTCCGAGCGCAGCTGGCGCCATCCGCTGCGCAGTTGGGCCGGCAGCCATAAAGCTAGCGCCCGGCAGGCTGTTGATCGGGTCAGGCATCACCCGCTCAGCAGCGCCATGACCATTCTGGTGATGACCATCGTGCTGGCCTTGCCGATGGGGCTGGCAGTGCTGATCGGCCAGGTCGAGCGCCTGGGCGTGGATTGGCAGCGCGCCGCGCAGCTGTCGGTCTACCTGGAGGAAAGCGTCTCCAGTGAAGCGGCCGAGGAGCGCCTGGCAGAGATTCAGACTTTTGAAACGGTGGCCGAGGCAACGCTGCTCGACAAGGCCATGGCGCTGGAAGAGTTTCAGCAGCACTCGGGCATGGGTGAGGCCTTGCAGCAGCTGTCCTACAATCCACTGCCCTCAGTGATCGTGGTGACGCCAGCGAGTATCGACGGCGGCGCTGCCGCGCTGGAGCCCCTGCGCAATCAGTTGGCAGCCATGCCTGGGGTCGAGCTGGTGCAGATCGACCTGCTGTGGATTGATCGGCTGACCAGCATTCTGGCGATGCTCGAACGCTTCACCGGTGGCCTGGCGGTATTATTAGTGCTGGCGCTACTGCTGGTCATGACCAATACCATCCGCCTGGCGATCGAAAGCCGCCGCGACGAGATTCTGGTGATCAAGCTGGTAGGCGGTACCGATGCCTTTGTGCGCCGGCCCTTCCTGTATATCGGCGTACTCTACGGGCTGCTGGCCGGGTTATTGGCCTGGCTGCTGCTGTGGGCCGGCCTATTATGGCTGAACCTGACCGTGCGCGAGGTCGCAGCTCTGTATCAGAGCGATTTCGAGCTGGCAGGCATACCGTTAGTCGATGGGGTGAGCCTGGTGGCCGGCGCCATGCTGCTCGGCCTGGTAGGCGCCTGGTTGGCCGTCGGTCGGCATATCCGCGACATACAGCCGCAGTGACTGGCCGGTCTGAAACGCCTTATATTGATGTAACTTATTGATTTTATAGAATAAGGTTCGTTGTAACGGAACTTATCCAGGCCATTCACACTCTTAGTTTGGAGTGATACACTCGGCCATCGTTTTCTTGGAGTTCAAGCATGAACACTGCGTTGCAGCCTATTAACAGTCTGGTCCCCGGCGCGAATCTGGAGGCCTATGTTCAGACAGTGAGCGGCATCCCGATCCTCAGTGTCGAGGAAGAGCGCACGCTGGCTGATCGTTTGTACTACAACCAGGATCTGGAAGCGGCACGCCAATTGGTCATGTCGCACCTGCGCTTCGTCGTGCATATCGCGCGCAGCTACTCCGGTTACGGCCTGAACCAGTCTGATCTGGTGCAGGAAGGTAACGTCGGCCTGATGAAGGCGGTCAAACGCTTCAATCCGGAAATGGGTGTGCGGCTGGTGTCCTTCGCCGTGCACTGGATTCGCGCCGAGATTCACGAGTTCATTCTGCGCAACTGGCGTATCGTCAAGGTCGCGACCACCAAGGCCCAGCGCAAGTTGTTCTTCAATCTGCGCAGCGCCAAGAAGAAGCTCTCCTGGTTGTCCCAGGATGAAGTGGATGCGGTCGCGGCTGATCTGGGTGTGGCCACGCGTGAAGTGCGTGAGATGGAAAGCCGTCTGTATGGGCAGGATCTGGGCTTTGATGGCGCTCAGGATGATGAAGATGACAGCGTCGCCTACGCACCCGTGCATTACCTCGAAGACAAGCGCTACGACCCGGCTACTCAGTTGGAGTCCGCAGACTGGTCCGACAGCTCCGTTCATCATTTGCAGCAGGGCCTTGAGCAGCTTGATGAGCGTAGCCGCGACATTCTGTATCAGCGCTGGTTGGCCGAGGAAAAAGCCACCCTGCACGAACTCGCTGCCAAGTATCAGGTATCGGCCGAGCGGATTCGTCAGTTGGAAAAGAACGCCATGAACAAGCTGAAGAAGAATCTGGAGACCGAAGAGTCGCTCTGATTCATCTTCTCGCGGTCAGCAAAGGCATCCTTCGGGATGCCTTTTTGCTATCTGCTGGCAGCCTCTGGCGACAAGCCGCATAATCCCCCGCTCAAACAATAATCGGAGCTCCATATGGCATTTCGCCCGCGCCTTGGTATGGCCACCCTGTTCAGTGTCATTGTCATCGCTCTTTTCGCCCTGGGTAGCTGGGTGATGGAGCGCTCCGACAAGGAGGCCAAGCCCCTTGAATGGCAGGCCACCTATGAAGCTCGGCTCTGGGCGCCGCTGCGCGCGGGTAACCTGACGCTGGCCGATGTGGAAGGGGTAATGGGCCAGCGCGGCGAGCTATGGATGATCAGTGCCGACGGCGAGCCGCAACTGGTTAGTCGCCACAGCGTGCAGAGCGATGACGCAGACTGGCGCTTGCAGGCGGTGATCAGCCTGGATGACCAACGCATGGACAGTCTGATGGCGGCGCAGGATTGGAAGGCCGATATGGTCGATCAGTCGGTTTCGCCTTCCGTGGGTGTGGCCCTCGTCGGGCAGCCTGTGGAACGCATGAGCCTGACGCCTTACGAGCCGGTTGAGACCCAGCGCATCATCGCCACCCTGGGTGAGCCTGATATGCGCATGGAAGTCAGCGGCGATGATCAGGCCTGGGTTTATGGCCGTGCGGGCGTAGTGGTAGCGGTTACCGGCGAGCAGGCGCATTCGATCATGTTCGGTCTGCGCGGTAATCGCTGAGCGCGTTACACGTCCAGCCGATTGCGCCAGTAGCGCAGGCTTAGCCATTCCGGCATGGGCCTGCCGGACTCCATTTCACGCAGATAATGGGCGCCGCCCAATTGCCGTGATTGCTGCTGAATCCAGTTGGCGCGGCGTTGAACATGGGCCGGAGGCGCAGCAGCGCTCCATTCGCGCGGGTTCGGCAGTACCGCAGCCAACTGAGCGGCCTGGCGGTCAGACAGATAGCTGGCATCAATGCCGAAGTGCTGTTGCGCAGCGGCCTGCACACCAAACACGCCCTCATCCCATTCAACGATATTCAGATAGATTTCAAGAATGCGCTGCTTCGGCCAGAGTACTTCCATCCACAGGGTGAACCAGGCTTCCAGCGCCTTGCGCGGCCAACTGCGGCCGGACCAGAGGAACTGATTCTTCGCAACCTGCTGGGTCAGGGTGCTGGCACCGCGCAGGCTGCCGCCCTGGCGGTTATGCTCTACCGCCGCCTTGATCGCCGCAAGGTCAAAGCCGAAGTGCTCGGCAAAACGCTGATCTTCACCAGCAATCACCGCCATCTTCATACTCTCGGGTATGCTCTTGTACGGCACCCACTGGCGGCGGATCTCGGTTTGGCTGTCGTCCTGGCGAAACTCGACCCAGCGCTCGACCATCAAGGCCGAGCCAGGGGAGGGCACCCAGCGCAGCAGAATGACCGGAATCAGGCTCAAGGCCATGATAATGGTTAGCCATTTGGTGGTCTTGAGCAGTATTTTTTTCAACATGGGCGAGTCGTCTGTCGGCTTGGCTCGCAGTATAGAACGGAGGATTCAAGCTTGGCCAAACTATTGCTTCTGCTGGCGTCATTTACCGGCTTTACCGGTGTTGCACTGGGCGCGTTCGCTGCCCACGGCCTGCGTAGCCGTCTGCCGGAAAATCTGCTCGGCGCCTTTCAAACCGGCGTGCAATATCAGCTCTGGCATACCGCAGCGCTGATGGGTATCGCGCTGTTGCTGTTGCGCTGGCCCGAGGCCACGCTGTTCAAAAGCGCCGGCGTGCTGGTAGCGCTGGGCATTTTGCTGTTCTCCGGCAGCCTGTACGTGATGGCGCTGACCGGCGTGACCAAGCTGGGCATTATTACACCCTTTGGCGGCGTGGCCTTTCTGCTGGGCTGGCTGTGCCTGGGCCTTGGCGTGTGGCGTCATCTTTGATAGGTGCACAGAGGTAATAGGTGGATAGCAGCCGCGTCAATTGGGCGCGGCGTGGTCACGGCGGTGCCCGTCGCGTTATACTGCGGCCTTTCCCGCACGACCACAGAGACCTTACCCCATGCAGATCCAACTGAATGGCGAAGCCTGCTCCCTTGATCACCCGCTCAGCCTTACCGAGCTGATTGAGCGCCTGGGGCTGACCGGCAAGCGACTGGCCGTGGAACTGAATCTGGAGATCGTGCCGCGCAGCGAGCACGCTCAAACCCGGTTGGCCGAAGGCGACCGAGTGGAAATTGTCCAAGCCATCGGCGGCGGCTAGTCGCCCCTCGGAGACCCTCATGACAGATACCAATCAGGACGCCTTTGAAATTGCCGGCGTGCGTTACCGCTCCCGTCTGCTGGTGGGTACCGGAAAGTACAAGGATATGGACGAAACCCGCGCGGCTATCGAAGCCTCGGGCGCTGAAATCGTTACCGTCGCGATCCGCCGCAGCAATATCGGCCAGAACCCCAACGAGCCGAACCTGCTGGATGTGATCCCGCCGGACCGTTACACCATCCTGCCGAACACCGCCGGCTGCTATACCGCGGAAGATGCGGTGCGCACCTGCCGCCTGGCGCGCGAACTGCTGGACGGCCACAAGCTGGTCAAACTGGAAGTCCTGGCCGACCAGAAGACCCTGTTCCCCAACGTGATCGAAACCATCAAGGCCGCTGAAGTGCTGGTCAAGGATGGCTTCGACGTGATGGTCTACACCAGTGACGACCCGATCATCGCCCGCCAACTGGCGGAGATGGGTTGCGTAGCGGTCATGCCGCTGGCCGGTCTGATCGGCTCCGGCCTGGGCATCTGCAACCCTTACAACCTGCGCATTATCCTGGAAGAAGCCACGGTGCCGGTGCTGGTCGATGCTGGTGTAGGTACCGCGTCTGATGCCGCCATCGCCATGGAGCTGGGTTGCGCCGGGGTACTGATGAACTCGGCGATTGCTCATGCGCAGAAGCCGGTACTGATGGCCGAAGCGATGAAGCACGCCATACTCGCCGGCCGCAGCGCGTACCTGGCCGGGCGCATGCCGCGCAAGCTTTACGCCACGGCATCGTCACCGCTGGAAGGCACCTTCGTCTGATCCCTTTTTCCGGCACGCTCTGATCGCCTGTCAGAGCGGCCTTTGCACGCAATCGAGCCCGACATGACCGAGAACCACGATCTGCCCGACACCCCCGAACTGGACGAAGCGGAAACCAAATCCGGCCACCCGCGCCGCGCCATCCGCAGCTTCGTGATGCGTGCCGGGCGCATGACCGACGCGCAGAAGCGCGGCATTGATCTGGGCTGGCCGCGCTTCGGGCTGAATCTGGAAAACGGGCTACTGAATCTGGATGCGCTGTTCGGCCGCGAAGCACCGCGCACTCTGGAGATCGGTTTCGGCATGGGCCAGTCCCTGCTGGAAATGGCCCAGGCCGCACCCGAGCAGGACTTTATCGGCGTGGAAGTACATCGCCCAGGCGTGGGTTCGCTACTGAATGGCGTGCTGACAGCGAACGTCGACAACCTGCGCGTCTTCGACTGCGACGCCATCGAAGTGCTCAACCAGTGCATCCCCGACGCCAGTCTCGATCGCGTTCTGCTGTTCTTCCCCGATCCCTGGCACAAGAAAAAGCACAACAAGCGCCGCATCGTACAACTGGCCTTTGCCGAGCAACTACGCAGCAAGCTGAAGATCGGCGGCGTGTTCCATATGGCCACCGACTGGGAGGCCTATGCCGAGCATATGCTGGAAGTCATGAGCGTAGCGCCGGGTTACCGCAATCTGGCTGAAGACGGCACCTATGTACCGCGCCCGGAAGAGCGACCGATCACCAAGTTTGAGCGCCGTGGTGAGCGCTTGGGGCATGGTGTGTGGGATCTGAAGTTCGAGCGGGTCGAATAACCCGCCTCACCTTTACGGCTATATCGCGATAGGGCTGCTCTGGCTTACAGGGCACGCCGACACCTAGTAAACCCCGCAAGCAGTCCGGCCAGCGATCAAGGATCGTCTGGCCTGCTGCTGTTATCGGTTGGCCAACAGGGCCAAGCCGACAATGATGAGATCTTCATGACCAAGCAATACTCACTGCCCGCCACCGTTTACCTGCTGTCGCTGACCATCTTCTCGCTGGTCACTGCCGAATTCATGGTCGCGGGAATGATGCCCGCGCTGGCTGATGCGTTCTCGGTCAGCATCGCCCAGGTGGGCAACCTGATCGCCTTCTACGCTCTGGGCATGGCGCTGGGTGGGCCGCCGGTGATCATGTTGCTGTTGGTACGGCGCGTGAGCAACAAGCACGCTCTGGTGGGGCTGCTGGCGCTTTACGTTTTTGCCGCCGTGCTTGCCGCCGCCGCGCCAAGCTACTCTGTGATGCTTATAGCGCGCTGCCTGATGGGCATTTCCAGCGCCGCGTGTATCGGCTTGTGCCTGACCATCTGCGCTGCTTTGGTGCCGCTGGATGCGCGGGGCCGGGCCATCTCCGTGGTGCTGGCAGGCCTGATGCTCGCGCCTGTTGCCGGAGTGCCACTGATGGCCTGGCTTGAACAGCACTTCGGCTGGCGCGCCAGCGGTTGGCTGATCGTAGTAATGGCGTCACTCTGCACCTTGCTGGCGGCCACTCGTATCCCGAGGGTTGAGCCGGGTAGCGAACCGGCGTTGAGCCAACAATGGGCGACGTTGAACAGGCGCAGCCTCTGGGCAGCCTACCTCACCAGCGGCCTGATCATTGGCGCCACCTTCGCCGGGTTCAGCTATTGCGCACCTATTCTGATTGATGCCGCAGGCCTGCAACCGCGTCATCTCGCACCCTTGCTGGCGCTCTACGGCATCGCCAACCTGTTGGGTAACTATGTAGTAGGCCGTGTTGCCGACCGCTACACCATGCCCGCCCTGGGCTGGGGCTTGGTGATGCTGGTTGTCAGCTTGAGCGGTTTCGCGCTGGCCGGTGACCGGCTTTGGCTGAATATCGGTTTCTTTATCATGCTGGGTTTGACCGGCGTCGCGCTTAACCCGGCTATGGTTGCGCGTGTGATGAAAGCCGCAGAGCCAACCGCCCTGGTCAACATTCTGCACACATCGGTGATTACGGGCGGGCTTGCAGTGGGTAGTTGGGCTGGAGGTGCGGTTATCGAAGCAGGGTATGGGTTGCGGGCGCCGCTTTGGGTCGGGGCGGGGATTGCGCTGGTGGGGTTAATTAGTCTTTGGCGGCCGTTTGCGGTTCGGCGGGAAGCGGAGGTTTGTGTTTAGAAGCTGTGGGGCTACTCATTCTTACTCATCAGCGGGGAGCGAGTTAGTTACTGCTCTGAATGATAATTGGGCCTGTCCCCATTTGCAGGTGGGGTAATGGCTCAAGCAGTTAAGCCAAACCGAGCTTGCAACTGCCGTAGAAGATCAAAGGTGCTGATACAGGGCACCTCGAATTCCAGGCAGATGTTTGGCACCTTTACCTTTCTGCTTTGCGGTTGAACTGTTGCTTCATGACTAACGACAGTCGCGCCTAACACCTTAGCCTTGGCAATAAGCCAGGGATCGGCCTTGGCCAGAAAGTTGTCTCGACTGGCGGGTTGGTAATCACCTTCAGCGACAAACCTGGCGATATCAGCAAATACGTTCTGTGTCGCTTCATCGTCATGTGCGACAAACTGATCCGCGCGCGCCTTGGCCCATTCCGCGAGCTCATCGTTGCCGGACCTTAGCTCCTGACCAACCATCTGGACGCTGGTCAGCAGGCCTGCGTGAAACTGATGGTCGAGCCAGTCCCAATAGGCGGGGCAGAAGTCCATTCCGTAGTATTGATTTTTGGCTTGTATATAGGTGTTCGCGTCCAGTACATACCTCAAATGCCTAGCTCCTTGGCAAATTTATGCAGGCCGGCGGGTGGGATGCCTAGCATTGCGCCGGCTTCACGCAGCAGTACCTGGCCATTCAGTGCTTGAGGTACCAATGCCTGCGCAAAGCGGGTACTGATCCAAGCCGCTCTGGTGCGATAAAACGAAATCGCTCCATTGTTTTCCTTATCCTGCCAGGCGCGCTTTAAAGCGGCGATAAAACCGCCGTATTCGTTCTGATCAATAAAGCCCAAGGTTAGCGCGCGTCGGGCCAATACCCAATCGCTGACATGGAAATGTGCTCTAAGCGCAGCCAAGTTGTCTCGCCAATCATCCAGGTTTCTATTCCAAAGCCGGTCAAACTCGACTGCGGACACCAGAAATTCTGCGGCGACGGCATTACACAAAACTTCTTCCTGGCGTTGGTTGAGCGGGCTGGCGTCGGAGATCCCGGACTGTCCGATCCAGATGTGGCATAGCTCGTGTATCAGAGTAAATAGTCGGGCAGCGGGGGCGTCTGCAGTATTAAGAAAGATCAGCGGAGCATAGGCATCGACCATCGCAAACCCGCGAAACTCTTCCACTAGCAACGGGCGTGTGTAGTGGCCCAGAAAGCTCTGGCGCATTACCAGAATGCCCAGCGCCTCAATGCGTTTGATCAAATCCCGATAGTACTGCTCCCAATCCCCCCGTGGCGCCTGTTGATCAAGTCCCAAGGATTGGAGCATATCGGTGACGATTGCCTCTACGGTATCGCTTGCATGGAAACGAGCAACAAAACCACAGGGGGCTGCATCCTCTTCCGTCAGAAAGTCGCGATACCAGCTCTGACGCTGCTGCATCAGTTTCAGCAGGTCCAGCAACTCGGCACTCGGGCGAGACACACTGCGGCCGTCGAGAGTACGCAGGTCAGGTATAGGTAGCTCATCGATAGGTGGCTTCTGTAGGAACAGATAGCCAAAAGGCACATGCGCCTTATCAGCAAACTGACGAGCCTGAACGAAGGTAATGGGCTTCAAGCCAGATTCCCACTCCGCTATCCGTTCAGGAGATTTCCCCATGCGGGAGGCAAAATCAGGCAAAGCAATGCCAGAGCGCTCACGCGCCCAGATTAACATTCCAGGGTTGATCAGTGCCGTCGTCATTCCTTGTCCTCCGGCGGTGAGTATAGCGGCTAGTCAATTCAGGTACAGCTGGCTACCAATTCCGGTTGCATGACTGTGGCCTGTTTCGCGCTTTTAGGGTTCGATCAGAGGCAAAAGGTCGCCATGGTTTTTGCATCCTTGGGTCGCTAGGGGCTTTTTGTGACTACAGGTCATTGAGAAATATTCATCTGACTCCGGCTCTAGCTCCGGAAAGTTTTTGCGCACGCAAAAATACATTTAGCCCAAAAGAGTGGAGTCTTACACGCGGGCTACGGTGAAAGTTTTGTCCGCGTTCAAAAGACCCAGTAATGGTCGTGACGACATGATGCAGAGGTTAGGCCGAACCATGAATTTGTAGCGAGCGGTTTTACACCCCGATTCGGATGAAACCGGATGACCAATGTGGAAAATGGAAGTGCCAGGAAAGAGCAGCCCCCAGAGCTGGCAGAAGCGAGGATATTCCCCGGCCCTGTCGCTAACATAGGAACAGAAAATTGATCAATTATAGACCCAAACACCGGGTCCACGTAGATGGTCAGATGAACGAGCAAGACTCTGGCATTGTAGGCCGGCGGCTCGCCAATGCGGCCTTGATTGTTTCAGTGGGCATCAGCCTAGCGGCTGTTATAACCGCTGTAAGCATGCTTCTGGGCTAAGAATGTTGGGTTTCGATCTTGCCACAGAGCTTCTGATGAGAACCACCTGCAAGCCGGCGAAGCAGAAGGTAACGAGCCTTGGCGCGGAACGCAGGTCGACCAGCAAAGGGCAAATGTTCATCTGATATCATCGATAGGATGTGCGCTCCGCAAATATCCATAAGTCCTACTCCCAATCTCAGTGTTGATCATCTTCCTGGTTAGGTATAGCCTATGTTTACAAAGTAAACAGAGTAAGCGTCGACGACGTAGGAGTTCATGATGGCTTCGCCTGTTGTTTCATTTCGACTCGAAGAAGAGCTAGTAGCCCAATTGGACGCTTTGGCTGAAGCGACTGATCGTGATCGCCTGTATCACGTAAAGCGTGCAATGGCTCAATACCTTGAGGCCGAATCCTGGCACGTCAAAGCGATTGAGGTCGGCATCGCCGCTGCGGATGCAGGCGAGCTGACAGACCTGGAAGTTGTGAAGGCCAAATGGATGACCCGTGCCGAACAAAATCGTACTGACTGATCCAGCGCAAGCTGATCTGGAAGATATCTTTACTTACTACGCCCCTTTGGTAGGGGCGCCGAAAGCGAACGAGCTCATCCTCTCTCTGCTATCCCAACTGGACCCACTTCTCGCGCAGCCTGGCTTGGGCCGACCCTCCCAATCACCTGGAGTTCGTGAGCTGGTGTTTCTCCAGCCCCCGTATGTTGCGCCTTACCGGGTGGTTGGAAGCGTTGTGCAGGTGCTGCGCTTTCTACATCACCGGCAGGAACGGCCTCAGTATTGGTAGATTGTTGTCAGTACATTAGGGCAAAAGACAAGACCTGACCCTGAATTTCTAGCTGCCTAGCCGAAACGCTTTATATTTGAAGCACATTACCTTGATAGAAAGGCCCGACTCCGTAATCCGTATTATCAAGCTCATCAAGAACCATTGAAGTACAGAAAATGAGCTGAAAATCCTTACGACCTTCAAACAACTTAATCAATGCACGCTGAAAGTTATGACTTCGAAATTCCTTCATTCCACCATTTTCAATAGCGTCAACCATTAAGAATCTCGGAAGTCTATAGTTTTCATCACCCAGAGACTCTAAAAGAGCTGAAAGAGGAAGGGAGTTTTTCTTCACATAATTGGAGCTACCCGAAAATTTCACTCGACCATTTATTAGCATTCGATCTTTTGCAAAATCAATTTCAACACCTGAAATAGTAGCCTCAGAAAATTCCTCCTCGTATGGTTTTCCATTTACGCGGCGCTCTGGCCTCAATATAGATACGACATTCTCAGCGAGGCCGGCATAAACGTGGTTTCTACGAGATGTATTCGCCGCGTTAGCAGCAAGAAGAAGCTCCTTTAACCTTGTTATATCAGCATTAAGGTCTATTTTTTTAAGCTTATGGCTATCAAGATCTGTAACAACCCTGATCTTCTTTTCATAATTTGAGTTTTCCGATTCTAGAAAACCTATTCTCTTCGCGCGCTCAAGTGCCGAGTGAGATGCCAGATCAAATAGCCCAGCCATTTCAGAAAGCTTACTTTGAGCATTCGCCAAATTCATCGACGCAACAGAAATCGCTGTTTCTATCCCTAGTTTATGCTCAAGCAAGTCTTGCAATACTCTCGAATTACTATCTGAAAATCAAGCTCGTTAAGCAGCTCCATATAATTAGATACTTGCTCGACTTGCGAAACAGGAGATTTGCAAAGATGACAAACCTCTTCGGAAGAAGGCTGCTCAGTCTCTTTTATTTCGTTTAAACAGCAAGGGCATTGTGAGTAGCGCAAAAAACCAATTGAGTCGTGAGCGGCCCGAGAGTCTAGCAAAGCCTTCCGTCTTTGCTTTAAAGATATATCGAACAACTCGCAATCAACAATTTCCCCACTAACAGAAAGCAAATCCTCGTGAAATCGCTGCAGCTGCTTGTTATATAGCTCAACATCAAACCTTATTTTTTTATACGCTATATCGCGAAAAGCCTTAACATCACTAGAAACATCTACATCAGGAGGCGCTTCTCTAAGTCGCACTATTTCACTTATGTTATCAGCAATGCTTTGCTGTAAAGATTGTAGCGTTACGGAAGAGGGCGGTCTCAGGATCGAAGTGCAACACTTAGTTAATGGTCTCAAG
>TARA_R110000796_G_scaffold143544_12_pt1 | contig 17091 bp, 9 predicted proteins | sample TARA_R110000796 | Tara Oceans TARA_R110000796 (sample SAMEA4397815) | marine metagenome | biome: Polar Biome; feature: [SRF] surface water layer (ENVO:00010504); material: water (ENVO:00002006), including particulate matter (ENVO:01000060) such as... | depth 5 m
ACGTTTAGTCGGTAATAAAGATCTTCGCGGAACTTACCATTACGCACTTCTTCTATCAGGTTACGGTTAGTCGCAGCAATAATTCTCACATCGACCTTTATAGTGCGGGGACTTCCTAGACGTTCAAATTCACCATCTTGAATAACCCTCAGCAGTTTAGCTTGCATTTCTAGCGGCATCTCACCAATTTCATCTAGGAATAAGGTGCCGCCATCAGCAAGCTCAAAACGACCGATTTGTTTGCTATCAGAACCAGTGAAAGCGCCACGCTCTCGGCCAAACAATTCGCTTTCTATCAACGCCACTGGCAAGGTGGTGCAATCCACCGTAATTAAGGGGCGTTTTTTTCGTGAACTCCGGCTGTGGATGGCGCGGGCCACAACACCTTTACCGGTGCCTGTTTCACCAAGCAGTAACACGGTTGCATGCATTGGTGCAACTTGCTCAACTTTTTGAAAAACCTGCGACAACAGCTTACTACTGCCGATGATTTCGTCGAAATTAAACTGCCGTGCAACTTCCTTTTGAAGATAAGTGTTTTCGGCCTGAAGCTTGTCCTTTAATTGCTTTATTTGTGTATAAGTATCTCTCAGTGACGCTTCAGCCTTTTTACGTTCCTCAATTTCCAATCCAAGTTGCAGGTTAGTTTTAGTCAACTCTACCGTACGCTTTTGCACAATGTCTTCTAGAGTGATGTTATTTTTTTCCAATTTTTTATATAACAAACGCACTTCCAACATATTATGAATACGCGTTTTAACTTCGACCAAGTCAAAGGGTTTACTAATAAAATCCTTGGCGCCCGCTTGTAATGCCTGCAGTTTATGATTGGGTTGGGCTGTGAGCACCAGCACTGGTAAATAGTCCATGCTATGGTCGGCCTTAAGCGCAGCCATGACTTCAAATCCATCCATTTTTGGCATCTGTAGATCAAGCAAGATCAGATCATAGTTATTGATTCGGTTCAGGTCGCAAACAACCTGGGGATCCATGGTTGTAGTTACCATGGTATAACCGCTTTCAAGTAGCAATTGCTCCAACAGAAGCACATTAGGCTCTTGATCATCGACAATCAAAATCTTAGCGTTAAGAATATCGTTTGCAGTGATTTCCATTATTTTTCCTCATCATCAGCGATTACAGCAGACTTATTGGCATACTCAAGCGCTATATCCAGAGTCTTCAGAAACTCATTGATCCGCAGTGGTTTAGTAAGATAATGAAAGAAGCCAGCATCCAAACCTTTTTCAATGTCCCGGGGAATGGCATTTGCACTGAGAGCTACCACAGGTATCGATGCTGTTATCGGACTTTCCCTGAGAATTTTCAATGCGATCAAGCCGCTAATTCCCGGTAGATTAATGTCCATCAAAATAACATCCGGCTGATGCGTATGTGCCATTTCAATACCTTGAATAGCATCCGCAGCACTGAGAAAACGCAAATTAGGCCGACGAGAAATAATATTCTCAACAAGCATCAAATTAGCCGGATTATCTTCGACATATAGTAAGGTTTGCAAACGCTCAGAATCTTCATATTGTAGCGTTTCCGTGACCATTATTGCGCTGTCAGCAAGGTTAGATACGGGTTCGTCAGTTCGCTTTAGTTCAAACCAGAAGACACTACCCACGCCAACGGTACTTTGCACGCCAATGACTCCCCCCATAGATTCAACCAAACGCTTACTAACCACCAGACCGATTCCTGTACCTTCTTGATTATTGGCTTCTTGACCGAGGCGATTAAAGGGCTGAAAAAGTTGCCCAAGTTGCTCAGCTGATAATCCTTCACCTGTATCTCGAACACTGAACCGCATCATATCGTCGCTGCTTTGGCTGTGTTCCAGTATCACGCTTCCGCCCTTCCGGTTATATTTAATTGCATTGGAAAGCAGATTAATAATTACCTGTTTTAGTCGGGTTCTATCGACATTAAGAAAATCTTTAGTCGTAGATCGGGTAAAAACGACTTTGATGTCATGGAGTTGAGCTTGCGGCTCACTCATCAACACACATTCTTGCATGACTTCGGACAGCGAAACAGCTTCCAGTGACATGGGTAGCTTGCCGGATTCGATTAGTGCTAGGTCAAGTATTTCATTGATAAGCTCCAACAAGTACCATCCTGCTTTGAGGATCTGAGCAATGCTGCGTTTTTGAGCAGGAGGCGGCGCAGGTGTACTCGATTCCATGAGCTGTGCAAAACCTAGAATCGCACCCAGTGGTGTGCGTAGCTCATGGCTCATACTGGAAAGAAAATCCGATTTGGCGAGATTGGCTTTCTCAGCCACCGCTTTAGCATTTTCCAGTTCGATGTTCTTTTCCAGCAGTTTTTGATTTAGGCGATTACGTTCAGTTACATCGCGAGCGCCATAAAAAATACCTTGCAGTTTATTGTCTCGGTGATAAAAGGTGGTCGCATTAATGGAAACCACGGTTTCTTTACCGTTCTTGGTGCGGGCGGTCAATTCATAATCAGAGATTATCTTCTCACTTAACACCCTTTTTATGCCAGCCGCAGCAAACTCAGGATCGGTGAAGTAGTCTTTGAATGGAGTGCCTATAAGGGAGTCACGGTTGTTACCTGTAAGTTCTTCCATTTGTTTATTCACATCGGTAATGATACCGGAAGGATCTGTGGTCGTCAGAGCATCAATGTTGGATTCAATCAGATTACGGGTATAGAAATGTTGATCTTGCAAACGTCGACCGAGTTCTTTTTGCTCCTCCTCGATACGTTTACGCGCGGTGTTATCGGTACCGATTAACAAATAACCAATGATAGCCTTGTGCTCATCACGCAAAGCAGTGACTGACACTACTGCCGGGAAGCGGCTGCCATCTTTGCGTATGTAAGTTAGCTCGTAGATATCCTCAATGCCGCGCCGGGCCTTAAATACTAACGCATCAAAACCAGGTGTGATTGCAGTATCCAGTTCAATACTGAGCTCTTTAGCTCGCTCGATGACTTCTTTGGGGTCGGAGATATCTGCGGGTGTGATCTTGTTCATCACCTCGTCAGCTGTATAACCCAGCATTCGCTCGGCACCCACATTAAATATCTGGATAACGCCATGAGCGTCGGTAGCAATACTGGAAAAGTTAGCACTGTTGAAAATGGCTTTCTGCAGTGCACCTGCTTTGAGCAAAGCTTCTTCCGCCTGCTTGCCAACACTGTTATCTGTGCCGATCAAAAGATAACCTATGATAATACCTTGATCGTCGCGTAGTGCGGTAACCGACACAACAGCAGGAAAGCGACTACCGTCTTTACGGATATAAGTTAATTCATAAATGTCTTCAATACCGCGTGTGGCTTTAAACACCAGCGCGTCGAAACCAGGTTCTATTGGCGTACTGAGTTCTACAGAAAGCGCCTCGGCACGGGCGATGATCTCCTGAGGGTCTGATATCTCTGCAGGGGTGATGTTGTCCACCACTTCGATGGCCGAATAACCTAGCATCCGCTCGGCACCAACGTTAAAAATTTGGATGACCCCTTTAGCATCAGTGGCAATACAAGAGAAGTTAGCGCTATTAAAAATTGCTCGCTGCAACGCACCTGCATTTAACAATGCCTCTTCTGCATGTCTGCGTTCAGTGACTTCTTCGATTGCTGCTTCGAACAGATCGACATCATCCTCACTGTTGAGGCCAAGCAAAGTTTCAATGACATCAGACTTGACTAAACTTGATGGACTTCTTTTGTTCTCACCTTTCATGATTAACCTCTATGACCATACGTTGGTTTTTGACTGGAACCGAAATGGCGACCCAGAGAAAAAACCTGCCATATCGGTGTATTTATCTGACGATAAAGATGGCAATTTCGACGTGAATTTTGTTATTTTTCAGTTAGCCAATATAACATTGCTTGGCTGAAAACCACTAAGTATATCCTCTTGAAAACCACAACATAACACTGCTTATGATAATTCAACCCTCAATATATAACAGATCTTTCATATATCGACGCATCATAAAAACAAAAACATAAACAATTAAAACAACAAAAAACAATAAACCATTGTTACTAAATGGTTAAATAATACAACCAATCAAAATATATATATTGGTACAATAATTGCTTTAATCAAGTTAGCTTTCTCGACATCTTATCCAGAACTGTACTCTGATTTTTTTCAAAATGTGGATGCAACACAACAAAAAAATCGAACAGAATTATCAACACTCATCGCTATAAAACATGAGCCGTTTGTACAGGAGTAGGAAAGAGAAATAAATGTAATTTCACAGAGTTATGAGGAAGAATAGAATGAATCATTCCATAAAAAAGACTTATCTCGTATTCACTATGCTATTAGGGTTTATCCTTTTAGCTGGGTGTAATGGAGACAATAATAACGACAATAGTAATAACGACAATAACGGTGTGCTACTCACATCAATTGCGGTTACTCCTGCCACCCCTAGTATGCCACTAGGCTTAAAGCAACAGTTCACAGCTATGGGCACCTATTCGGATGGCACATCATCTGATATCACCAACTCAGCAACTTGGTCATCTGATGACTCTACAGTTGCCACTATCAATGGCAGCGGTCTAGCCATGGGAGTTATCCCTGGTTCAGTTGCTATCACAGCATCCCTTATAGACTCATCATCAAACGAGCAATCCGCAACGACCACGCTAACTATCACTGATGCGACCTTAACGGCTTTGGCTATCACACCAGTCAACCCTAGCCTAGCTAAGGGTCTGACCAAACAATTTATGGCCACAGGCACTTATTCGGATGGCACTTCCCCAGATGTTACCACTTCAGTAACGTGGTCATCGGCTAATACGCTAGTTGCCACAGTGAATGCAAGTGGTCTTGCTAGTGGAGTTGCCATTGGATCTTCGATTATTACCGCATCGTTAGGTTCTGATGAAACAACGACTGAACTCAATATCACAGATGCTATTTTGAGTTCAATAGCGTTAACGCCGGTTGAACCAAGCATTGCCAAAGGCATAACCCAGCAGTTTACTGCTATCGGTACTTATTCCGATGGTATCTCTGTTGATATTACCGCTTCGTCAAACTGGTCATCTGCGGATACACTGGTTGCCACAATGAATACCAGTGGGGCAGCTAAAGGAGTTAGCATAGGTTCATCTATTATTACGGCGGATTTTCAAGCTCAATCAGCAACTTCATTGCTGACAGTGACTGATGCCAGCTTAACGTCAATCATGTTAACACCTGCCAACCCACATATTCCTAAAGGTAATACCCTTCAGTTGACTGCTACTGGTATTTACTCGGATGGGATCTCTGTTGACATAACTAGCTCTGCAATCTGGTCATCAGCTGATACCCTTATTGCGACAGTAAATGCCGATGGTGTAGTCAGTGGTATTACTTCAGGTTCAGCTATTATTACCGCAACATCAGCTGCGCTGTCGGCCACAACTACTGTAACAGTTACTGATACAACGTTGACTTCAATTGCGGTAACACCAGGAAATCAAACCATAGTTAAAGGTTCGAATAAACAGTTAACCGCTACAGGAACTTATTCAGATGGTTCGCTAGCTAATATTACTGCCTCTGTAACTTGGTCATCAGCAGATACCTTAGTTGCCACAGTAAATAATTCTGGACTAGCTAGTGGTATCGAAACTGGCTCATCGCTAATTAGTGCAAGCTCAGGTGCTTTATCCGGTAGTACCAATTTAACAATTACCGGCGCAGCTTTGAACTCAATTGTGGTATCGCCAACCAATTTAAGCCTTGTTAAAGGTATGAACAAGCAGTTTGCTGCAACCGCTACTTATTCTGATGGATCTGTAGCAGATATTTCGACCTCGGTTACCTGGTCATCTGCTGATACCTTGGTTGCTACAATTGATGTCAATGGTCTTGCGAATGGCAAGGCGGCTGGCTCATCACTTATTACCGCAACTTCAGGTGCACAATCAAACAGTACTAACTTAACCGTTACCGATGCCACCTTGAATTCGATTGATGTAACACCAATTAATCCAAGCATTATTAAAAACTCAAGCCAAAACTTTGTGGCTACTGGGCATTATTCAGACGGTAGTACAACAAATATTACCTCGACAGTGATGTGGTCTTCAGCTGATACACTAGTTGCTACATTGAATCCCAATGAACAGCTAAATAGCGGGCGTGCCACAGCTATTGAAGTAGGCTCATCGGTGATTCAAGCATCACTAAGTGGAGTATTTGCGGATACAACACTTAATGTTACTGCTGCCCTACCAAACAACCCACTAGCACCAGAATTGGGTGAAGTGGCGCGTTTTGCCATGCTTGCCTCACAAGCCATTACTACCACGAGTGGTTCTGCCATTGTTGATGGTGATTTAGGTATTCTTGACCAGGCACGTTCTTATTACGCAGGATTTACTCCTGGCGTTAATGCTGGCGAATTTGACGAATTAACCAATGGTTTGTCTTATGCTGGCGACGATAGTACTCCCCCCTATGTTGTTCCTGTGCCTTATGCATCTATGGTCGCATTTATTAACCAGTCCAGAACGGATCTTGGTATTGCATATAACTTCCTAGCTGCAGATCCTAACCCAAACGCAGCGACTCAGGTTTGTCCTATTGAATTGGGGAATCTGACTCTGACTCGTGGTGTCTATAAAACTGCAGCTGATGTGACCCTCCAAACAGGCACTCTCACCCTTGATGGCGAAGGAGATCCTGATTCGGTGTTTATTTTCACCATAGGCGGAAACCTGACATCTGGTGCTCCAGGTGGCGACATTGTGCTCATTAATGGCGCACAAGCAAAGAATATCTATTGGAGAACAGCCGGAAAAACAGTTATCGGAACGAACACAAACTTCTCAGGCAATGTTTTTGCTTGGTCAGAAGTGAATGTGCGGACTGGTGCTAACGTCACAGGCCGATTATTTGCCGTTACCGATCAGGTCACTCTGGATGCTAACGCAGTAACCAAAGCTAACTAGTTTTAAGCTCGGCTTACCCAAGTTGACAAAAATAGATAGAAAGAATGAGGGAACAGATAGTCTGTCTCCTCATTAACCACTACTGTGCAATGAGGCCCATTTAGGTGCTGATATAAGCAGTAACCGTTCTGTTTATGGTCAAGGTTATCAATCTAACATTTGTCTATATACGTGACTTCAGCTATCAAAAACTATCCACAGTGCAAAGAAACATCTATTCATCGGTTAATTTCTGATGGGGGGCGTGAGCATTCTTTGAATTGCGATGTTAATTTTTTAAAGGATAAAAATAATGCACACAACAAATAAATATTATAACCAAACTATATTGGCTAGCTCGATATTGATGGCGAGCTTAATCTCAGGTTGTAACAATGACGATAACGATAACGATAACGATAACGCGGCAACTGTGCCAGTCATTAACGCCAGTAACCCTATTAATCTTGCTATTGATGTAGCGATAAACCAACAAATCACTGCAACCTTCAGTGACGCGATGAATGAGCAAACGATTAACGATGCCAGCTTTACCTTAACGGCTCCGAGCCAAACAGCCGTGTTAGGCACCGTTTCTTATGATGAAACAAGTCATACCGCCGTATTTGCTCCAAGCAGTGATTTTACTCATAACACCCTATACCAGGCATCAATCACCACTGAAGTAACGAATACTGCAGGCATAGCGCTTGCTAGTGGTTTTAGTTGGTCATTTACTACCTCAGCATTACCAGATGTTATTGCCCCACAGGTAGTATCAAATTACCCCGTAGACCTCGCACAGGATTTTGCCTTAAATAGAAATATGACTGCTGAGTTTAGTGAAGCACTTTCTCCTAATACGGTAAACGGCTCTAGCTTTACGCTAAGTGATGGAACAAATCTTGTCACTGGTGTGGTTAGTGTTCAAGGAACAGTTGCAACTTTTAATCCAGACGATAATTTAGCAGCCAATACGCTTTATACCGCAACCTTGACAACTGCTATCAGCGATTTAGCGATCCCAGCGAATCTATTAGCAGCGAGTTTCAGCTGGAGTTTTACCACCAGTGATGTTGCCGCTATTGGACCTGAACCTGTGAAGTTAAGAACTTCGGGTGATTTTGCTATTTTAACTAAGACCGGTATTACCAATATCCCTGCTTCTGCTATAACAGGTAATATAGGTTCAAGTCCTATTACGGCCGCAGCGATGGATAACGTGTTTTGTAATGAAATCAGCGGAACTATTTATGGTGCTGATGCGGCTTATACAGGCAGCGGTGCGATTACTTGTTTTGCAGGCGCCGCAGAAGATAACACCCTCGTCGCCAACGCGGTACTTGATATGGGCACTGCCTATAACGATGCAGCAGGCAGAACCTTACCTGACTATACCGAGCTAGGCGCTGGTGATATCAGTGGCATGACACTGGAGCCAGGTTTATATAAGTGGAGCTCAGGTGTGTTGATCTCTACTGACGTAACTCTTTCAGGCAGTGCCAACGACGTGTGGATTTTCCAGATAGCCGGTGACCTTACTCAAGCAGCTGCCAGTCGTATTAATTTACAAAGCGGCGCTCAGGCAAAAAATATCTTCTGGCAGGTTGGCGGAAGTGCGGGAGTAGCACTTGATACCACAGCGCATTTTGAAGGTGTGATCTTAGCTGAAAAAGGCATAAGCATAAACACAGATGCGACGGTTAACGGCAGATTAATGTCACAAACCGCTGTCACATTAGATCACAATATAGTAACTCAGCCTACAGAGCAGTTCTGATAATAGCCGAGCATTAGCAATCGTCTAATGCTCGCAATCCTTGATGCTACTCATCAGAAAATCAACATCCACTAAACCCTGTTTGGCGGATGTTTTTATGTCATGGATCATTAGCTATATCGCAATTGATTGTGATATTTTCAACCCTAACGCCATGGATTAAGTGGTATATAAAGTCGAGCCTGCATTGTGCACCGAATGTGTTGGTCATTACGACAAGCCGACTTGCGCGTCTGTTTGCCCTATCGATTGTATCGACCCCGACCCTAAACATGTCGAGTCACATGATGCGCTATTACTAAAATACTCTGCACTCACTGGCAATGTGTAACCTCAGGATTGAGCAACTAAGAGCTTATATTTAGTACCTAACATCTAGCATCTGCAAAAACGGCGCTTAATGCGCCGATTTTTAGAGTCAAATAACACCATAATTATTCACTGGCTGTTAATGTTTGTAATACTTTTGCCAGTTGCTCAATGCCGATCCGAGCGGGTTTGGGTAAGCTATCTAACTCTATAGACAACAATAAATTTTTAACCTCTAACCCCAACTCTGTATCCCCTTCTATACGTAATTTACGCTGAAAAAACAGCGTGTCGGGATCTTCTTTACCTGCTGCAACCAAAATTAGCTCAGGCACATTGGCACTTAATGTCACATCAGGCTGAGTAAAAGCACGCACTCGTAGTTGTTGTTCGACACCCACCTCAAAACGCAAACCAATATCATCAACACAAATGCCTACCCACTTTTGTTTGAGAAAATGGAGTTCATCTGCCTTCAATTGTTCCGCTAACACTAAATTAAGCAGTTTATTGATGACGATTATTTTTAACGCTTCCGGCATCAAGTTTAGCGAGCGACGGCTTACTTGAGGCGCAAAATGTAACAAGTGCGCCGATAATTGTTGTGTAAATGCTTGTGCCATCTAGAGTACCTACTTGCAAATAGAACCAATAATCAAGTGAGTTTACTGGCAATTTATCTAACGAAACCTGTTTTAAATCAAATCATGTTAACTCAATCACATTTACACTCCTGTTCTTTGAAAAAAATGAGAACACCAACATGGAACTCTTATGCCCTGCAGGTAATTTAGCGTCACTCAAAGCCGCTCTTAACGCTGGCGCTGATGCGGTTTACCTCGGACTAAAAGATGACACTAATGCGCGCTCGTTTGCAGGACTAAACTTTTCTGCAGTACAACTAGCACAAGCGACAAAACTGGCCCAAAGCCAAGGGCGAAAGGTATTTTTAACCTTAAACACTTTTCCTAAACCCGGTGAAGAACACCGCTGGTATCAGGCCGTTGATTTAGCCGCACAATTAGAAATGGATGCCCTCATCGTAGCTGATTTATCATTACTCGATTATGCCCACCAGCATTATCCGCACCTTCCGCTACATTTATCAGTACAAGCCAGCGCCACAAACTTAGGGGCTCTATCATTTTATCAACAAGCTTTTAATATCGAACGAGCAGTATTGCCACGAGTATTGTCCATTAAACAGGTTCGAGACTTAGCTAAAGTGAGCCCTGTTGAGCTTGAAGTATTTGCTTTTGGTAGTTTATGCATCATGGCTGAAGGACGCTGCCATTTATCGTCATATGTAACAGGACAATCCCCTAATACAGGCGGTTCGTGCTCACCTGCTAACCATGTGCGTTGGCAAGATTCTGGCAGCGATAAATTGACCCGACTCAATAATGTATTAATCGATAAAGCTGAAGCTAACCAACAACTGGGTTATCCGGTGGTCTGTAAAGGCCGTTATGTTGCCGAATACGATCATGATGCAAAGTATTTATTGGAGTCACCTACCAGTTTAAACACCTTAAGCTTGTTACCCGAGCTCGCCCAAGCGGGAGTTAAATCACTTAAAATAGAAGGACGTCAGCGAAGCCCTGCTTACGTCAGCCAAGTCACCCACGTTTGGCGTAGCGCTATCGACACTTATTTAGCCAACCCCGAGTCTTTTTGCGAGCAACCACAATGGTCGCAAGCGTTAGCAAAAGTATCCGAAGGACAAATCACTACATTGGGCGCTTATGAGCGTCAATGGCAATAAGGTTTTACAATGAAAATATCTCTCGCTCCAATTAGTTACTGCTGGTCAAAATCTGACGTTGAACACTTTTATCAGCAAGTAGCATTGAGTAACATCGATACCGTTTATTTAGGTGAAACCGTATGCAGCCGCCGCCGCGAACTGAAGTTTAACGACTATCTAGATCTCGCCAATATGCTTAAGTCTCATGGCAAACACGTGGTGTTATCAACCATGGCTTTGATAGAGGCGCAATCTGAACTTAATGAACTGAAACGAGCTATTGATAATGGTGATTTCAGTATTGAAGCTAATGACATGGCTGCGGTACATTATGCGCACCAAGCGAAAGTCCCCTTTGTGTGTGGGCCAACAATCAATAATTATAATCGGACCAGCCTTGATTTATTGCACCAAAAAGGGATGTATCGTTTTGTCATGCCTTGTGAATTATCACAACAGTGGTTAAACACCGTCATCAACCAGGGTGATAAACCCGCTTTTGAAATAGAGGTGCTCGGTCACGGCTATTTGCCTTTAGCACATTCTGCACGCTGTTTTACCGCAAAACATTACCAATTGCCCAAAGATAAGTGTCAAACTATTTGCCAACGCCATAGCAAAGGCTTACTGGCTCAAACTCAAGAGTCACAACCCTTACTCCGCTTAAATGGCATTCAAACTCAATCTGCGGCGCAGGTAAACCTGATTAACCAAATTCCACAAATGATAGACATGGGAATTGATTATTGGCGTATATCACCCAATAAATTAACCGATGTCGCCATGGGTTCAGAACTTGCTCATGTATTAGCGCAAATAACAGAGGATCCATTTAATAGTAAGGCGCTAATCACAAAACAGTTTAACGACAATAAACAGGCATCGATTATCAATCATCATTGCAATGGCTATTGGTTAGGGTTACCGGGCATGGACTATTCCCTTGAGCCCAATTCTCCAGCGAGATAACGTTACAAACGCTACTTGATAGCCATTAATAAAAGTGGTCATGAACCGTAATCATATCCATGTTTATTAATGGCATACAAACCATAAAAAAGCCCCTACCTCAAAGAGAACACACTTCCGCAACAAAATATTAACCAACTGATTAAATTAGATTTTAACGATATACTCCGACACTTTCTTAAAGTAAATATCTACTCACATTTAACTAATATCTATTCGGTTAAGTTATCATTTTACATACTGCAAATAAGGGGGTAACCTTGCCTACCCAAAAAAAACAACTGAATGGACATTCAATTTCGGTCCATAATAAACAGTTGGGTAGCACAGCTGGCCAACTTAGAACACATAAGTAAGGTGTATTTAACGTGACACATAAAAAACATAACATTAAAACAATTCTCACCTTTATTATTCCGTCACTGATTGGCTTGTTACTGTTTATGACGCCTATCAATGTCGATGGTTCGATTACCATTCCGATTGCAATCATCTCAAAAGCATTGCAAAGCCAAATGGGCAGTTCGATTCAGCTTATTATGACCTGCATAGTGGTACTAATGGCATTGGCCTCATTACTCACTCAACTCATTAATCCTAAATTCGTTCGTAAAAGTATTTTTTTACGCACACTGCTAAAAGTAAATTTATTTTGGTTAGCGGTGCGAATTCTAGGCGCAATCTTTATCGTCATGGTTTATTGGCAAGTGGGACCCGAAGCGATTATTTCATCTGCAACCGGTGGCTTGGTTCTGAATGATTTAGTACCAGTACTATTTTCAGTATTTATTTTTGCTGGCATGTTATTACCGCTATTGCTCAATTTTGGTTTATTAGAATTTTTTGGCACATTATTAACCAAAGTGATGCGTCCAATATTCAATTTGCCTGGTCGCAGTGCTATTGACTGTATGGCATCTTGGTTAGGTGATGGTAGTGTGGGCATTTTAATGACCACCAAACAATACGAAACTCGTTTTTATACTGCACGTGAAGCTGCTGTTATTGGCACAACCTTTTCTGCCGTGTCAATAACCTTTAGCTTAGTGGTGATATCACAAGTCAAACTTGAGCACTTATTTGTGCCATTTTATCTGACAGTGTGTTTAGCTGGTTTTGTTGCTGCAATAATAGTCCCTAAATTACCGCCGCTATCATGGAAGAAAGATCTGTATATCGATGATACCCCTCGCCATGAAGATGACGAAACAATCCCAGCCAATCATGGCGTATTTTCGTGGGGATTTGAACAAGCAATGCAACGGGCATCTTCTGCTGGTGGCATTAAGCATGTGCTAACTGAAGGAATTAAAAACGTTGTCGATATGATATTCGGGGTGATCCCTGTTGTTATGGCTATTGGTACCGTCGCATTAGTGTTGGCTGAACATACACCTATTTTTAATTACTTAGGTATGCCATTTATTCCGCTATTAGAACTGCTGCATATTCCAGAAGCTACCGAAGCCTCGAAAACGATTGTGGTGGGATTTGCCGATATGTTTATTCCATCGATTTTGGCCAGCTCTATAGAATCAGATTTGACCCGCTTTGTTATTGCGGCATTATCGGTTACTCAGCTTATTTATATGAGTGAAGTAGGTGCTCTTTTAATTGGTAGTAAAATCCCGGTTAACTTTTTTGAGCTATTCGTTATCTTCATTCTACGAACCTTAGTGACACTGCCAGTAATTGCCTTAATGGGTCATTTACTCATTTAGTTGAAGTCAGAAGATAAACAACTCAATATCACTAAGGAGCGCAATGCGCTCCTTTTTTTAGACTAAATATTCTCAGCGTAATCGAGATAAATCGAGTATGCTTAAACAATAAACACTGACTTTGTGTCATTGCGATATTGATTACTAAGGGCAAACTATGGATGACAGACGTAAATTTTCTCGTATTTTTTTTGCAGCCAGTGCTCATCTTGCGCAAACAGAACAAACTTGGCGCACTAAAATTTTAGATTTAAGTCTTAATGGTGCATTAGTAGAATTGCCATCTGGGTATACAGGTCAGCTCAATAGCATTTTAACTTTGGAGTTTGTGTTACCCGACTCTGACATTGAACTGAAAATGGAAGCGGCAATTGTCCATAAAACCCCAGAACACCTTGGCTTAAAGTGTACTCACATTGATGTTGACAGCATTACCCATCTTCGCCGAATTATTGAATTGAATATGGGTGATCCAGAGCTATTAAATCGTGAGTTGACCTCTTTAATCACTTCAGCGCCTTAAACAGCCGACATAACAAGTTAAGATGCAAAAAAGGTAAGTCAATGACTTACCTTTTTTATGTACAAATTTTGCTTTTTATCACCCGAGGCTTAATTAATTAGTTCAAGCAGCTCATGGATAGTTTTCACAGGGATAATTTTTGCCCCTAGCCCTTCCATGGTTTTGTGATAATTACGGAATGGGATAAAAATCTCTGTAAAACCATGCTGCGCAGCTTCTTTGACTCTCGGCACACCACTATCAATTGGGCGCACATCGCCATTCAAACTCAACTCCCCCATAATACAAGTGGTTCTAGGCACGACAAAGTCATTTAAACTGCTCAGTAATGCCGTAACAAGCGCTAGATCGATGCAGGTTTCCGACTCATCAATTTTTAAACCGCCCACTATATTAAAAAACGTATCATGAAAAATTTTGGTTTTAGTATGCTTACGTAAAATACCGGTTAGCATTTTAATCCGATTCATGTTTAATCCCACACACACACGTTGTGGAAACTCAGATTCAGTCTCGGTGGTTAAACATTGTATTTCCAACAGTAAATTACGGTTACCTTTACGAATACAAGTGATAGTCGAGCCTGGCGATTCAGTGGTTGAGCCCGACAAAAATATTTCACTAGGGTTATCAACACTGATCATACCGCGTTCACTCATGCGGAATATCCCCACGGTATCAACATCACCAAAACGGTTTTTATTAGCGCGTAAGGTACGAATTTGTCCATCGTTGGTGTCGATATGTAGCAATGAATCTACGATATGAACCAAGGTTTGCGGGCCTGCTATTTCGTTATTTTTATTCACATGAGCAATAATGAACATGGTGACATTATTTTTCTTACAATATTGAGTAAACGCTTGAGCCGCTGTTTTAACTTGTGAAGGCGACCCTGGACTGCCATTGGCTGCATCGGTGACAACCGCTTGAATAGAGTCGATGACAGCAAACTTGATTTGCTTAGCTTCTAATTCCTCAATAATGGCTTCTACACTGGTTTCAGACAGCAAAAATAAATTATCTTCGTTGTAATTAAGCTTTAAACGATTAACACGGTTTTTGAACTGAGATAATGACTCTTCTGCAGTACAGTACAGTGAAGCCATAGATTGTGACATCCGAGCGACCAAATCGGATAGTAATGTTGTTTTACCAGCACCTGGGTCGCCAGAAATAATATTTACCGATCCTGTCGTCAAACCGCCACTTAGTACCCTATCTAACTCACCGATTTCAGTGAGTCTTTTCTCGGCATCTTCTGACTCAACTTCACTGAGTTTTTTAGAGCCGCCACCCACTGCACCAGCGTATCCCAATACAGATGATCGTGAAGTTGAACTCTTTGAGGCTGACAATTTCATTTCTACCAAAGAATTCCACGCACCACAACGACACTGTCCCTGCCAACGCGGATAATCAAGGCCACAATCGTCACAAACAAATGCCATTTTTGGAGCTTTTGCCATGTTAGTTCCTATGTTGTAAATCAATTAGTACTTTATGCTTGATGTTATTCGGCTTAAGAATCAATAAACCATCATTGTTAACACATTTTCTTTATCACCTAAACCTAACATCGGTCGAATCAAAATGACGATTTAGGCAACACATAAGTATAATAATAACAACGATCTTTAGTCAGAGTCTTGCCAACGATTAAAATATTGTCCACACTCATGTAAACAAACTGTAAAAAAGCAATAAACTAACGTTACATCAATACAGCATTGCTATTAATACGCTATGTTAATCTTCGTTTCGAGGGTATTAACAACGATATCATTTGTGCATTCCTATCGAACAACATTGAAATGTATATTACTATAAAGATCAGCGCTTTCTTGCCGATAAAATTATCAGCCAGACTCACAATAAGCATTTAAAACGATAAAAATAATGAGTTTAGATAACCACAGGGCATTAATAGAACAACTGAAACCGTTGATCATGGAACCTGATTTTCAGGACGTATTTGAACAGTTAACAGTTGATGAATCGAATTCAACCCGTTTTCTATTGAAAATGGAGCTAAATCGCATCTCATCTTTGTGCACGCGAATTATCGATTTACGAGATAAAACAGAACTGCCATGTGAAGAAGTTGTCGTCGCCAATCAAAGATATTTCCTAGACGAGCCCGCTAAAGAAGCCTTGCTACAAGCACTACCATTATACCGTAACAAATATACCTTAGGTGTGTACGAGCACGTTATAAAAGCGCATAAACTTCGACGTCTTAAACTCAGAGAGAATGTTTCAGTTGAGGTCATTGACGAGGAAAATCCCTTTTTGGTGCCTGGTGTTGTGCTTGGCAGTTATTTTAATCGCTGTGAAGAACGAATGAATTATAGCATTCGAATTATGGTTTCTCAGCAAGGAATAACCGAAGTCAGTGGTGCAACGCTAGATTTATCTGTCGGTGGAGCTCGCATTAAGCTGCCGTTAAAGCATCATTTAGACCAAGACAAACCTTTACTGGTAAAACTACTCGAACTCAGTGATGAATTTTATCTCGATGATCTAAAACATGGTGTTGAATATCAAATAGTGGATATTCAAAACAAAGATGATAGTGCTGTTTTTAGATTGAAAAGACTGGGTGGCGGAGAAGCATTAGACAGCTTGTTATCACAGCTTATCCGCGGCTATAAGTTTCGTTATAAAGTAGATGTCAACGACGTCATTGTTACCGCTACCGGGTTAGGTTATGAGCGACATTACTTACCTCTGTTAACACATTTACCTCTGTTCGTTTCCATCATTGAAGGTAAACCACTCATAAACTACGAATTATTGGGTAGAGGTAACAAACCAATCCAACATTATTTTCAAGATGAAAATGAAATTAGTCAGTTACCGAGTTTTATTAATACTAGACGTTTAACCCAAATGCTCAAAAACATTGATAATAGTGAGCATTGTTATTTATTCAGTTTTATTCATAACTCTAACGGTAAATTACATTTTTATTCTGCAACTTTAGCGGAGCTAAAAGCGACCAAAAATATTCATCTGTTTTTGGGTTTTGCGTCTACCAAAACAAGTTGGCGCGTATTTAAAATTGTAATGCAACCTATTGATCATAGCAAAAACTACAAAACGT
>TARA_R110000796_G_scaffold27942_29_pt1 | contig 17039 bp, 10 predicted proteins | sample TARA_R110000796 | Tara Oceans TARA_R110000796 (sample SAMEA4397815) | marine metagenome | biome: Polar Biome; feature: [SRF] surface water layer (ENVO:00010504); material: water (ENVO:00002006), including particulate matter (ENVO:01000060) such as... | depth 5 m
TTAATGGCGCTATCGCGATCGTTTACAACGATTTACCGCAATAGTCGCGCTCAAAACAGAAGTTAATTGTATGTGAATTAACAGTTATTGTCGTCAATATCACACGGGATAAAGATGAAATTGTGATCCAGGCTAGGCCTTGTGAATAGCAACAACAATAATCACTCTACTGTATAGTTTGCTTATAATGCCAATAAAAAAAACAACTTATTGACGTTATAAACATCATCCATATCTTAACCATATCAACATGGATTCAGCCAAGTTATCTGGAGCCGCATTCACTATTCCTGTGATACCGCCAAAAGCTAAAATAACGAGTGTAGATTGCATTCTTACATCAACATATTCTCTTCTCACGATCCGCGAATACTCAAGAGAGAATTAACTTCTTAAGCTATACAAAAATTGCAAGAACACATGGCAAAGAATATCTATTTACGGCGTTAACTTAATAAATTGAATAATCACTATTGAGAATGAGAAGAATTGCTGTACCCATCACTGTTTTCACGAGTTAACATTGCTAGTGTTATCGCAATGTTAATCTAACAACGAAACTATGAATCAGAAAAAAAACTTGCCAGTATCAGACCGTCGATTTTGGATTGAACGGATAAGCAAAACTGCACTCAGAGCACTACATATTATTGGTGTAGTGGGCAGTGGTGGTGGCATAATATTTAATCTTGAGTTATCTCTATGGTTGAATTATTGGCTTGTTGCAATCATATCCGGTGTATTACTAATGAGTTGGGAAATCATTAGAGATTGGCGCTGGCTGATACAACTCAAAGGAGTGTTAACCCTACTAAAAGTGATATTGCTAGGTTTTTTTATTCAAATAAGTCAGTGTCATTCTGAATTAGTCATCTTTATTATTTTATTATCTGTTATTGTATCTCACGGACCTGCTGGATTACGCCATTACTCGGTAGTTCATCGAAAAGTGATTCAGAGCAAAAAAGAAATAAAAGGCTAATACGCCACAACAGATGACTTTAAGGACATGGGATGTTCCCTTACCCAGATCAATATCGCGTTGCTATGCCGCCAATGACTACCGCTTTGATGGTAGTTTGGGCGTTGATGACTCATGCCATTTTTACTGATGCCAGTCCATTTTCACTTTATCCATTGTTAGCGCTATTTCCGACAGTTATTGGTGCGCATCTATATTTAATTTGGCAAGCAAAAGGCATGAGCCGTCTTGATCAATGCTTTTATGCGTTGGTACATATCCCACTCGCATTTGTAGTGTGGACATTCACCATCATGCACGTCAACGGTAATGCATTCTCTTAAATCGTTATTTTAGTCTCCCAGCAATACCATTCTATACTTGCACATCATAAGCCCTAGCGGTATCTTTGCCGCGAATTGACTCACGAGAGCAACTATGGCTGATTTCATTTACACCCCACCTACCACCCCTTGGTTAGATATTGTGTATCAAGACAAGGATATTCTGGTCGCAAACAAGCCCTCTGGACTACTTTCGGTTCCTGGAAGAGAAGCTATTTACCATGACAGTATTTATTCTCGAGTTTTAGCTGAACATCCAAATGCACAAATTGTACACCGATTAGACATGGCAACCTCTGGAGTCATTGTCGTCGCACTACGGCGCAGTGCTGAACGAGAATTAAAACGTCAATTTCGTGATAGAGAAACAGCCAAAACCTATTTTGCTCGAGTGGCTGGTCATATGAAATCCAATATCTCGAAAGTCGATTTACCACTAATTTGTGATTGGCCTAATAGACCCAAACAAAAAGTCGACCACACAGTTGGTAAACCTTCGGTGACGTTAGTTGAAGTCGTGAGCTATGGTGCTAAGTCTACATTAGTCAAACTCACTCCTATTACTGGACGCTCACATCAGCTTCGAGTTCATATGATGGCATTAGGCCACCCGATTCTGGGTGATGGATTTTATGCCGATCCTTTAGCAAAAAGCTTATCACCTAGATTACTCCTTCATGCCGCGGCATTATCGATAACTCATCCCTACTCTCAGCAAGTAATGCATTTTGAGTCACCCGTCACGTTCATGACTCCAACGGCTGATCAATAACAAAATTAAACATTGTTAATAACCATGCTAATTTTAGTAGCTATTATGCAATGAAAGTCGTAGATTTATGGCCAATTAATGGTTTATTAGGCTTTATACCGTGGATAGCTCATTTCAACGTGATGAATTAGACAATCATATTCTCACCGCACTTATGCAAGACGCCAGAACACCTTTTGCGGAACTGGCAAAACGTTTTAATGTCAGTGCTGGGACGATTCATGTTCGCGTTGAAAAAATGAAACAAGCTGGCATTATTACTGGTGCGCAAATTACCGTAAACCCCAAAGCGCTCGGTTATGATGTTTGCTGTTTTATCGGTATCAACTTGAAGAGTGCTGGCGATTATCCCGCTGCTATTGCCAAGCTAAATGAATTAGAAGAAGTAGTGGAAGCGTATTACACCACCGGAAATTACTCGGTATTTGTAAAGGTAATGTGCCAATCTATCGATGGATTGCAGCATGTGCTGATTAATCGTATTCAGTCTATTGATGAAATCCAGTCTACAGAAACACTTATTAGCCTACAAAATCCCATCGTAAGATCTGTAAAGCCATAGATCATGGAGGGCTAAGTAGCCCTCAAGCCCTGCATCAACCCCTAAATTGTCAACTCCCACTAGTGAATAACACAACGTCAATCACAAACCAGCACATACTTATTAACAATTAATTGCCGACTTTTTAAGTTACAGTGTTACTTTTGTTAAATCTTTGTGCTACAAATGCTACTGATGCGCCATAGAGTGCAGCAAAAAACCGAAAATATTATAAACACCATCACTTAATATTCATCGTGTTACAGCGATATCCCCCTCAGATTGAGTGGTGTCTAAAAACAAGGAAGAAGTTGTGAAGACAAAATTAGCCCTAGCCATTTCGGCAGCACTAATATCAAGTGCTACTTATGCAAATACTCAATATAGCTCTAACCATGCAGGCATTGAACTGCTTTCAGCTGACCATCATAAAAAACCTGCGATAAAAATTAACAATGTCAAAGCTCCTCAGCGTTATATCATTGAGCTAGAATCACCTGCTGTTGCAAAATATCAAGGTGGTATTTCAACTTATGCCTCTACCGCTGTTAAAGATAAAAATAGCAAATTAGATATTCAATCAGCTCCAGTTAAGAGTTATGCGTCTCATCTTAAGGCCGAGCAAGCTGCATTTACAAAAGCCCTTTCAAAGGTTGCTTCAAATGCTAAAGTTGAACGTCAATTTACAACATTATTTAACGGTGTCACGATTGTTGGCCAAGGGTTAACTGTTGAACAAATAATGGCTATTCCAGGAGTTATCTCTGTATATCCTGAAGCAATGTACGAAATAAACATGGATGCTTCACATGAAATAATCAACAGTGAAGCTATGTGGAATGCTGTAGATGGCATGGAAAACGCTGGTAAAGGTATCCGAGTTGCCATTATTGATGGTGGTATTCGTCCTGAAAACCCAATGTTCTCAGGAGAAGGTTTTGAAGCGCCAACAGGTATGATGCCAACAGATGACTACTGTTCAACGGTTGATAGTTCATTTTGTAACGACAAACTGATTGTTGCACGTTGGTCGCAACCTACATTCCAAGTCTGTCCAGATGAATACATGAGCCCACTAGGATTTGGTGGTCATGGTACTCACGTTGCTGGTACAGCTGTTGGTAACAAAGTAGAAACAACATTCCAAGGTGTTGATGTTACATTATCAGGCGTTGCTCCAGCTGCATATTTAATGGCTTACAAAGCACTTTATTCTAAAGCTGACTGTACTGGTGGCAGTGGTTCAAACATCATGTTAATGGAAGCATTAGAGCATGCTGTTAATGATGGCGCAGATGTCATTAACAATTCATGGGGTGGTGGCGCTGGCGCAGATCCTTCAAGTAGCCCATACAAAACGATGTTTGAAGCTGCCGAAGCTGCAGGCATTGTAGTGGTAAGTGCTGCGGGTAATGATGGTAATACAGCAAAAACAGTAGGTTGCCCTGGTTGTATTGAGTCTGGTATCACAGTGGCTAACAGCACTACAGGTCGTTACTTCGCTAACAGCTTCAATACTGGTGGTGATGATTTGTTAGCGATTCCAGGTTCAGATACTGAAATTGATATGGACATCACAGGAACTGTTATTTCAGCACTCAATATTGATGCCGAAAACTTTGAAGGTTGTGAACCATTCGCTGCAGATTCATTTAAAGATGGTATAGCACTGATTTCACGTGGTACTTGTAACTTTAGCAATAAAGTAACTAACGCAGAAGCTGCTGGCGCAACTGCCGTTGTTGTTTATAACAACCGTGCTGGTGCACCAATCACCATGTCAGTGCCGGGTATTACCTTCCCTTCAGTTATGATCGGCCAAGATGACGCCATGGCGATTTTAGATTCAATGGGTGATACCGCTACTCAAGGTACTATTGGCGCTGACATTAAACGTATTATGGCCAGTGGTCTTGCAGATTCTATCAATGAATCTAGCTCTCGTGGTCCAAATGGTAATGAAAATATTCTCAAGCCAGACCTAGCTGCTCCAGGCACTAACATTTTATCGGCCTTCTCACCTGATGATGGTGGAGAAGACTTTAATATGATTTCTGGTACTAGTATGGCTAGTCCACATGTTGCAGGTGCAGCAGCGCTTTTAAGTCAGCTACATCCTACATGGTCAGCAACTGATATTAAGACCGCGCTAACATCTACATCTAAAATGGACGGCATCCTAGATGACGACTCATCAACACCAGCAACACCTTTTGCTATGGGTGCGGGTCGTATGGATTTAGATGCTGCAGCAAAAGCAGTGTTAACATTTGATAAGCCTTCTATAGCTGCAGATTCATGTGTTGGTATCTGTACCTTTACTCGTACGGTTTACAACAAGAGTGATGAAAAATCATCTTGGGCGCTTTCTGCAAGTTCTGGTACTGCAGGCCTAATGATTTCACCTTCAACACTTGAACTTGAAGCGGGTGCATCAGCAACCTTCACTGTCACTGTTGATTCAACATTTAGTGAATATGGTGACTGGATTTTCGGTAATGTCATGATTAGCAGCACTGAAGGAAAGCAAAATGCTCACCTTCCATTGGCTGTACTCGCTAAAGAATCAAGTGATTCATCATTAATATCAGCTTTTACAACCGACACTGATATTTCTGTTGCAGATCCTTTCACAATAAAATCTGTTGTGAATAACACTATGTTTGAAAACACGGTAACTCTGACGGCTACGACTCCTAAAGGCACTAAGCTTACATCAAAAGATGATGTATCTGTGGTCCTAAACGGCGCCTCGCAAAACGGACTATCTGTTGATGAAAACACGGGGGTTATCACTTGGGTTGGTTCAATGGATTTACCTGAAATGGTCACGACTAGTGGCACTGGTGCATATCCAAATATTACCGCTCTTGGCTTAAGTCAAACACCTGCTTGTTTAGACGGTTGTGATGAAAATACACTTGTATATGGTGTTCCAGCTTATAAATACAATGGCCAAACTTATACCTCAATTTCGATCTCTCCTAACGGTATTGTGATTCCAGGTAGTAGTTCAGCCGCAGGTACTTATGCAAATAAAGAGCTGCCAGATGGCTCAAATCCTAATAATATTGTTGCACCTTTCTGGTCTGACTTTGATTTAAGCGATGGCTCTGGCGATGTTACTGATACTGGTGGTGGAGCACTCTCTCTTGGTGTCGTGAACACTGGAACAGATTCATTCTTAGTTGTTGAATGGAATGATGCACAGCTTTGGGGAGATCCATCAGGTGATCAGTATAGCTTTAGTGTGTGGTTCAAAACTGGCGATACTGAAGAAGTCACATTCAATTATTACGATATTCCTGGTATGCCAGCTAACGTAACGATTGGCGCTGAAAACATCGGTGGTAACATAGGTACAACTCATTACTTTAACGGTGTAGGCACATCTGTTACAGATGATGATTGGGTAGAAGTTAAATCAACTACAGCAGGTAGTGTTGAACTTGCTTATAAAGCAATGGTTACTGAGTTTAGCTTCGGCCAAGCTGACGCTCCTTCACTTGATGAAGATACTTCTATGGAAGGTAATGTATTAGATAATGATACTAAGCCAGACCAAAAAGTAGCTCGTACTCAAGTAACGGGTGATGGCATGACGGCTAAGGCTCAACGCTTAATCGATGTGTCTCCAGTTGGGAAATTAGACACTGTTGTTCTTGTTGATGAAGTTACTAATGGCGAACTGACGTTAGCAGCAGATGGTGCATTTACTTATACACCAACTGCAGACTTCACTGGCACCGATACATTCTCTTATACATCAACTGATGAAGAAGGGAATTTGAGTACGCCTACACAAGTTGTTATTACTGTTAATAACGTTAATGATGCCCCAACGGTTGCGCCTTCAGGAATGAATAGCGCTGGTGGATTCGTAGTAACAGCAAAAGCAAATGGTAAAGACATCGATGGTGATGCTTTAACTTATAATTGGGTTCAAACTGGTGGTAAGAGTGTTAGCTTTACTAACGGTGGTCCATCAATTCTGTTTACTGCTCCAGTTGGTGATGACACCTTCACTTTCACAGTAACCGCATCTGACGGTGAGCTGACAAGTGCACCGGGTACAGCAACCATTAATGTCACCGAAGAAGTAGAGCAATCTTCTGGTGGTTCTATGGGTTGGTTAACTGCACTATTACTTCCATTAGCTGCATTACGTCGTCGTAAGCACTCATAATAGTAATCATTAATTTGGCATTGCCAAATTAATATAAGAAAAAACCAGCTGTTATCAGCTGGTTTTTTTATGGGATAAAAATATGAAACTAGGTAGCGTTAGTTATTCATTTTCATCCGATTCATCAGCATGAGCAGAAGCTTCAAACTGCTCTACATTCGCCAATTTCCCAAACCAGAAATCTGAACTCACCATCTTAAACTGACGAGATAAACCTTCACTTGATACTAATTCTAGCTTCCACAATATCCCTAAGGCTTCTGGAAATTGCGTACCGGTAATTTGGTCTTCATATAATCGATGTAAGAGCGCATCGGGAGATAGCCCAGATGCGAGAAGACGTACCATTGATGCATGTAATGATTCATCAAAAATAGTTAGCTCTGCTGCGTCAGCTGCTGTGACATTAACCATAAACTCAACACCGGTAGGCTCGGCAAAAACACCATTAAATGCTTCTCTCAATAAGGCATAAGCGCTAAAAAAACCTTCATGGAGCAAGCAATCAGAATATTCTTCCCACATTCTGTCACCGATCATGTCATTACTTAATTGATCAATTTTCCCTTCAGTCAATTCACTGAATAAATGCGTCAAGACGATTTTAGCGGCTTCATTGGCCTCTAAATCATTTAGAGACATCATGCACATTTCTCTAAGTTCAGTAGCCTCCATTCCTTCTAGGCCATCATCTAAGCCCATAATAGCCATCAACTGAAGGTAGTCTTCATTTGACCAAGCATTCGGGATCTTATTGATTTTACGAAAAGAACCAATTTGAACATTAAATTGTGCTTGCATGGAAACTCCTTCTTATAAGCGTCAAAAGTGACGAAGACAGGTCAAACTAATACCCAACATGTACAATCGCAATACTGTATACGTGCAAAAACAAACCATGTTGTATCGATAGAAAACCAAATAAATATAAAGGCATGATTTATAATGCTTTATTAAAAATAAAATATAAACAATTATATTAAACTTTGTTTATATGATATAAATTTAGCTCATAAATGAAACAAATCACATTTTATCTTGAATAGTAATAGAATTAGATATGACTAAGAAAATCTATAATGATTCACACCTTTTATTCGCCCCTAACTCTGCATGTTAACTTTATTAGCAAAATCACTACGCCCCCTCATGATCAGTTATCCATGCTAACAAGCTGACTGACTATCCAAGAAGCTTCACATTTTAAAAGCATGGACAAAAAAGATAGGTTTTATCAGTACCACCACGACACTCATAACTGCCGACATAGTTTGTGGTAAACACTACAGTCCTAACTTTCCTCTTAACTTATTTAAAGCGATAACCGTTTGCCTGATAGTTGGCCTCAACTTGGAATAATAAATGATATCTCACAATCCGTTGCTCCACTAACAGTGTTGTATCAAGATTCAATAAGCTCGCTATAGAAGCGCCAATACGGCTTGTCAGCAAAACAAAGGCGTGATCTGTATCAATTATAAGTAAAACCCTCGATACATTATTGTGAGAAATTAATTCTCAACAATACAGTAATCAACATCACATATTATAACTTTACCTAAATAAATCAATTAATTAAAAACAAAAAATAACTGGCACATTACATGCTCTTACTTTAATGCTTACATTTTCAAACAAGAAAATGAATAAACAGGTTAATAGGTAAATATTCACCTCGTTTAAAAATCATTAATATTAAGGGGACGATAATGAGTACAGACACTAAAACAAATCTATCAAGACGCCACTTTTTAAAAGCAACCAGTATTACCACCGCAACAGCTGGATTAGCTTTATCCGGCTTTGCTTCTGCCAAAACAGAGTCAAGCTGCACATCATTACCAGATAAATGGGATGAGACCTATGATGTCGTTGTTGTCGGTAGTGGATTTGCAGGTTTATCTGCCGCCATCGAAGCTAAAAACGCTAAATCATCAGTTGTGGTACTTGAAAAAATGCCTGTTCCTGGTGGCAACTCAACCATCAATGGTGGCGGTATGGCCGTCGTCGGCAGTGATATTCAAAAAGCCAATGGTGTAACAGACTCTGTTGATGCAATGCTTGCTGATATGTATAAAGCGGGTCTTGGTCTTAACTACCCTAAACAAGCACGTATGGTTGCCGAACAATCTAACGATGCATTTGAATGGTGCCGAGATTATCTTGGTGTGAAATTCAAAGAAAAACTCGCACAATTCGGCGGGCACTCAATCCCAAGAACACATACCACTTATAACCAATCTGGTTCAGGTATCGTGCACCCAATGTTAGAAAAAGCAAAAGAACTAGGTATCCCACTCAAAAAGAAAGTCTTCGTAAAACGCCTAATAAGCAATAAAGAAGGCAGAATTGTAGGACTTGAGGTGATCACTAAATTCAAGCCTGGTAAAGAAAACTCTACTGCAACACATTTCATCAAAGCCAATAAAGGCGTTGTAATGGCATCTGGTGGCTTTGCTGCCGACGTGGTGTATCGCTCATCACAAGATCCTAGATTAACAGAAGAGCTTGCAACAACAAATCACATGGGAGCCACTTCTGAATGTTTAAAAGAAATGATCCGTGTTGGCGCAAATCCAGTGCAACTTTCATGGGTCCAGCTAGGACCATGGGCTTCACCAGATGAAAAAGGCTTTGGGCTTTCTCCTATTTTCGCTGCTTACTCAGCCTTTACTCACGGGGTAATGGTTAATCCTGAAACTAGTGAACGTTTTGTTGACGAACTTGCTGACCGTAAAGTGCGTGCCGATGCCATTATCAAAACAGGTAATGTTGCCGTTGCGATTTGTGATGCAAAAGGAGTCAAAGCTTCTATGCATGTTATGCCTAAGCTACTTGACCGAAAAGTAGTACATACCTTTGACACCATTCAAGCTCTAGCTGCTCACTATAATATGTCGGCTAAAACGCTAGAGGCACAAATACAACGTTATAACAGCTATGTTTTAGCAAAAAATGACCCTGAGTTTAATAAACCGTTCTCAATGAATCAGCAACCAATTGTCGAAGCACCTTTCTATGCTGTTCGTTTATGGCCTAAAGCACATCACACAATGGGCGGTGTTGAAATCGATACAGAAGCAAGAGTCATCAACATTGCCACACGAGAAACCATTCCAGGATTGTTTGCATGTGGTGAATCTACTGGGGGTACACATGGTGCTTGTCGCCTAGGTACTGTAGCCATTCCCGACTGCATCGTGTTTGGTCGTATTGCCGGTAAAAATGTAGCAAAAGCATAACAACTATAACGACTGGGCAAAATGCCCAGTCGACAAATATTGATGAACTTATGAAAGAGAAAAATCATTATGAATAAATTATATTCACGTAAACCATTAGTAACAGCTGTCGCCATTGCAATACCGCTTATGCTTAGCACTGCCTCAGTTAATTCGGCAGAATTTGATATCGCAGACACTAAAGTGACTGTCGGTGGTTACGCTAAATTTATGCTGAATTACGATACCGACGGTACGATAACGGCCCCATTTAATGGCGATCTTTATAGTGTTTATACCACTCCAATTGATGGCTCTGCCAACGCAGAAAAATCGGATTTACACATGACAGCAAGAGAAAGCCGCTTATTCATTAAAACCGCATCAGAAAATAAATATGGCACATTAAAGACTTATGTTGAAGGAGACTTTTTTGCCGACATCGATAGTGATGGTCCAACTTGGTCTAATAGTAACGGCTTCAGGATCCGCCATGCATATGGTGAGATGACCATGGGTAAACACGTGGTTCTAGCGGGGCAAACATGGTCTAACTTCATGGATTTTGCAGGCATCATGCCATCGATGGATTTCGCCACCGATCCTGGAACCACGTTTGTCCGCCAGCCTCAAGTTCGCTACCAATACAATATAGGTAAAGGTCAATACACTTCGATCAGTCTTGAAAACCCAACGCTTGGACTAACAGCCGCAGGCCCTTATACCCTAGTGAATAACGGTTCAAGTGAAGATGTCATGCCAGATATTATTGCCAAGTACTTTTACGCTAATAGTAGAGTTACTTTTTCACCAAGAGTCGTGATCCGTCGATTTGAGCTAGAAGGTGATGATGCTTTTGGTTATGGCCTAGCATTAAACACTAGCCTTAAATTTGGAGACGGTCATAAGGCCGTTCTCGGCTTAATGTACGGTGATGGTATTGGTCGCTATGCTGGTCTAGGTTTTAATGCCGGTGCCGGTATCAATGCTGATGGGGAAACAGATACCTTAGAATACAGCAGCATTACTGGCGGAGTCGTTTTTGCGCTTCAACAAAATATGCGATTAGCCATTGGTGCAGGTTATTCAGAACAAGACGAGAAAGGCCTTGAAGACGGTATTCTTACTGAATATGCCAATAAAACAGCCTTCTCTTGGCATACCAATCTATTTTGGAATATTACACCGGATATTGAATGGGCAGTAGGCGTCACCATGGGTGATGTCGAAAACATGGCCGATAAAGAAGGTGATATGACACGCTTTCAAACTTATGTGAAATATACCTTCTAACAAACCAATATTGCAGCGGTGATAGCAAAAACCGCTGCGTGTTCTCTGACTGGATGACCATTATGGACAAAAAACTGATATTAACGTTACTTACTGTACTCACGCTTTTTTTTACACACTATGCAAGCGCTAAAACAATGAAATCCCACCACAAAAATGCGGGATTGAACTGTGCAGATTGTCACATCAGCAAACCTTTTGAAGCAGCACCAATGGAACAGTGTTTAACGTGTCACGAATTACCGCAAAAAAAACAAGACTATCATGGTGCCCCCGACAAACATGACTCACCTCATTACGGCGTAGAACTTGAGTGTGAGAACTGTCATGCAGAACATGAAACGTCAGAAAACTTTTGTAATAACTGCCATGAGTTTGAATTTAACGTACCTTAAATAATTAACATGTCCATAATTTTTTAATTATAAACAAGTCACTACAAATAACGCCTTAGACATATTTAAGGCGTCTCCCCTCTTTTTAGTCAGTAACAATTAAGATACTTTTTTAAATCATATAAGTAAGAAGATCCTCACTGAAATGCAACATTAGTGATGTTACGCTCCCTACAACAGTTAAATAGATGGATGTAGATGAAAACATCACAATTAGATCTTCGTGAACTCCTAGCATTTAAACCTCGTGGCGGCACGATGAGCTTTCTTGGTCAGAGAACTTACCTCACCGATATGGTGTCCCATGGAATACTCAGAAAAGAGTTACTCAGCACCGTCGATTCTAACGTCACTCGCACAATAATTACTCGTTCAGGTTTCATTAGAGGATGGTTATTAGCGGAACAAATAAAACGTAAAATGCCTGAAGTATGGTCAGAAGCAAGACAGGGGAAACTAGGCCCAATGGTTTGTTCTATGTTTGGCTTTGGCGAGGTGCTTACGAGTCAGCGCACCGATGGCCTGTCAGGCGCACCACTGGTTGAAACTTACTTTATCGGTTCCTATGAAGCAGAACAGCAACTACGTTTAAGTGGCCAATCTCAAGATGTAGTTTGTTGGGAACAAGTTGGATTCGCGAGTGGCTATGTTTCTCACGTTCAGCAACGTACGGTCTATTTCATTGAGTCAGAATGCCAAGCTAAAGGTGATTGCCACTGTCACCTTATCGGAAATTATGCCGAAAAATGGACTGAAAAAGACACTCTTTCACTCCATTATTATAATGGTATCAACATAGAAAATATTAAAACCGAAGTACAAGAAATATTAAAAATAGAAGAATATTTCCCACGAAATGTTCATTCTAATATTGATCTAGACACTCCAAATGATTATGTCCAAAGTGGCTATCCCATTATCAATAGTTATCCGATGAAAAAACTCATTGAAATGGCCATTAACGTCGCCAAAGTACCCACATCTATTTTTGTCACTGGCGAAAGTGGTGTCGGCAAAGAGAAATTAGTTGATTTTATTCATCGCCTCTCCGATAGAAATAATAAACCGTTACTGGCGATAAACTGCGGTGCACTAACTGAATCTCTATTAGACAGTGAACTATTTGGCCATGTAAAAGGCGCGTTTACAGGGGCTGAAAATAACAAAATGGGATTGATCGAAAGTGCCAACGGTGGAACACTATTCCTCGATGAAGTCGGCGAACTTTCTCCTTCGATGCAAACTAAACTACTGCGAGTGATTCAAGAAAAACAAATCCGTCGAGTAGGTGACAACAATATAAAAGATGTTGATGTTCGAATCATATCGGCAACCAATAAAGATTTAGAAGCAGCGGTTGAAGCCGGTGATTTCCGTCAAGACCTTTACTACCGACTCAATGTTATCGAACTCAAAATCCCTCCACTAAGGAATCGAGGAGAAGATATTTTACCCTTAGCGCGCTGTTTTCTGTCCGATTTCAATGAAAAACTGGGTAGAAAAATCACTGGTTTTAACTACAAAACAGCAGATTTATTACTCAACTACGACTGGCCAGGCAATATTCGTCAACTCGCCAATACGATTGAACGGGCGGTAGTGTTAAGTCCTGGGCCACAGATTATGCCTGAAGACTTACCAGAAGAATTTCATCAAAATATCACTAAACCATCGATAAATAATGGTATTAAACCACTTAATACCATTGAAAAAGACTATATAGTCTCGGTATTAGAAACCCTAAATAATAACAAAGCACTCACAGCCAAAAAACTCGGAATGAGCCTCGCGACCCTATATCGAAAGTTGAAAGAATATGATGAACTTCAAAATTTCGATTAACATAAATCATTTAGTAAACTATTAAAAGACAGCGATATAATCTAAATCTACGTAACAAAGAGATAAAGATAGACTACCATCACGATGTTTTATTCACCGAGCAATCATTGTACGACGGACATGAATCAAGCAATGAATACACTGGACATTAAGTTTGTTTGAATAACAAATAGATTAAGAGTTTTGTCATCTTGATGAGCTAAGAAGTTTCAGGTGCTATCGAGTCGACGTCGGGAAGGCTCAACATTGGTACCATGTTACAAACCAGTCCAACAAACACGGCTACAAATAAGTCCATCTGATAGAAATAATAAAATCAATCAATCGCAGATATAAAAAAGCCCCGTTCAATTAAGAACGGGGCTTTCAAATGATGGTACCTGAGGTCGGACTCGAACCGACACGCCGTGAAGCAGGGGATTTTGAATCCCCCATGTATACCAATTTCATCACTCAGGCAAAGACTTAGCAGCTATTTTCGCTTTGCAAAGTAATCTGATAAATCCAAATATCTTTGCAAAACAACACTCGTAATTTAACCCTAACTGCGAGCACTCAATTTAAAACTAACTAAACAGTAATGACTGCAACAATCATTGTCACAATTAAGTGCTGGCGATTATACCGTTGCATTTCATAATGGCAAGCCCTTTACCTATTCTTTTCTATAAAAAACACTCAACTGCTCAAAAGTCATTCATCCCCCCTCAATTGAGAAGGATAGTAGTTTTTTGTGAGCTAATTGGCAATTTTACACTAAGTTAACATCATGACGGCTGAAGATTGATCAAGATCAGTATAACGACGTTATTTTGACTTTATGATGATCGTGTCTTCACATTCTAAAGGATAAATATCATGGCATTTTGGTTAGATTTAATGTTTGGTAACGCGATAGGATTACTTTCTATGACTGTAATTTTTTGCACCTTTGGAATAATGTCTTATCTAATGTGGATGTTTATTGTGAAGTCTGCACCTACTAAGTGAGTCTCTTAATAGGCTAAGTTTTTTACTGCTTATTATTCATATTCAATATGGATACTTCCTTGTGAATGATACATTGGCGACAAAACACATGATGCGTTTTTATGCCAGAATGGGGGCCGTAAATGCCCCCATCTTTTTTATTCATTTACTTATTCATCTGCAGCACGATTTTCCGCGCTATTAGCTATTACACCGCATGCTTACGCGATTGAATCAATCCATTAATAAAATGTGGTCGCGTTTTAATCAAATGACTCATTTCTTCTGCACTGGGTTCACCTGCAGGTAAACGTAGTACATCACGATTTAAATAATTACGGGCCTGCATCGAAATTTTGTATTCAGCCGTTGGCCCTTGAATCGCATAGTGACGCTCGTTACCAAGCATTTCAAGTATACTGGTGTTAACTAAATTTTTAACCGCTAATTCATTTTGTGGCAAGGTTAAAATTGTTTGTCCTTGTAAAAAGAATTCCCGTAGCAAGGCTCTTTCAGCAGGGTCCAGCAGTTTCACTTTTGCGTCAATGGTTTCTACGGTACGTTTTTGACGTAAATATACGATTGCTTCATCGACGATAAAGGCAAAAATCTGACTTAAAAAATATGCAACCCCCATAATCAACCCTAAGCCAATAAACTGACCATATTGATGTACGAGTTGGTCTAATGATAAAAACGCCAATAAATCTTTAGGCGCAAACAATAAACTTGCACATGCTACGATAAGCCATGACATAGAACTTACGAACAAACGCTTACTATTCAATAACTTTATTGAACCTACTTTAATTTTCATCATAGCTTACCCGCAGTGTCAGATTTTTGAGCTTACTAAGACAAAGCAAAATATATGCCAGAAAAATTAATTGATTAGCTGATATTTATTTATTTTTTCATCACTATATATTGCCTATCAGGCTATGCTTGAACCAAAGGTATGAGACCCGAACTTACACCAGCGAAATACATTGTAGAATCAATACTCCCATAAGTAGATTCTCCCTATTAATAAATCACAATGAAGAAACTATGCTGATATCCATAAGACAGTTACTACAAAGTCCTATAGCACGAAAATTAACACTTTCGATCATAATCTTTAGCTCTTTAATTACGCTAGTGACGACGGCTTATCAGCTCGTGAATGATTATCAAAATGATGTAAGTAGAATTGATCGCGTTTTTTCGAATATAGAGGCAGTAAATTTAGAAGTGCTGGCAGCCAGCATATGGGTAATAGATGAACATTTGATCGACACGCAACTCCGTGGTTTGAGTCAATTACCTGACATAAACTATATTTCTATCCGTGATGACAGTAATCAAGAATGGCATTTTGGTGAATATAAGAACACGGCTGTTATTGAGAAACAATATCCATTAATTTATACCAATAATGAAAACATTCCTGTTGGTACGCTCATCGTACAAGCCGATCTAAATGTCATTTATGATCGTTTGTATAATAAAGCAATACTGATTTTATTATCCAACGCGATCAAAACCTTCCTCGTAGCAGGTTTTATCTTGTTTCTAGTGTGGTTCAATGTGACCAAGCACCTTCGTCATTTAAGTAAATATTGTGATGATATTAGCTTAGACCACAACTTTACTCCCTTGGATTTTAATCGAAAGCCGCAACATGATGAATTCAGTTTAGTAGCAGATGCAGTTAATACTATGCAACGGCAAATTAGAGGCTCTTATCAAGCATTACGCCAATCAAAAGTCGATCTCCAGCATGCTCTTGAAGATCGCGATCGTTTACTGTTGTTAGAACGCAGCTATAAAGATGAGCTCGCGCGCCAAGTTAAAGAACAAACCAAAGAACTTGAACAATCACTGCAAATGTTGAAACGAACTCAACAAGTGCTTATAGAAAAAGAAAAAATGGCTGCATTAGGTGGCTTAGTTTCTGGCGTAGCCCATGAAATTAATACCCCTATTGGTATTTGCTTAACGGCTGCCAGCTCGCAATTGTCTCATATAGAAGAGTTGATCAAATTGATCCATAGCGATGATGCCACTTTAGAACAAATAAATGAAATTTTAGAGCAATATCAACAAAGCAGTCAGTTAATCGTCAGTAATATCACTCGTGCGAGTTATTTGATCCAACAATTTAAATCTATTGCCGCGGAACAAAGTCATGAGCAAAACACAGTCTTTAATTTGAGCCATCTATTACGCGATATTACTGATTCATCTTTAATGATATTTTCGCCTTTAGACGTGGAAATAACCACAAACTTGGATGAAAAATTACAACTTAATAGCAATGCCAGTTTATTAAGCCAGGCTATCACTAACGTGGTATCAAATGCATTTTTACATGCATTTAAAGATGTTACTCAAGCAAAGATCCACATTAATGTCGTTACTGAGCCAGAGAGTATTCATATAGAAATTCAAAATAATGGCGCGGTTATTCCTAATGACATCGTCGAACATATTTTCGAACCCTTCTTCACTACAGCTCGTCATAAAGGAGGAG
>TARA_R110000796_G_scaffold35622_4_pt1 | contig 17005 bp, 25 predicted proteins | sample TARA_R110000796 | Tara Oceans TARA_R110000796 (sample SAMEA4397815) | marine metagenome | biome: Polar Biome; feature: [SRF] surface water layer (ENVO:00010504); material: water (ENVO:00002006), including particulate matter (ENVO:01000060) such as... | depth 5 m
CGTCTGGCGCTGCGGTCACCCGGCCAACACCCTTGCGCACGGCCTTGTTCATATTACGGCGCTGCTGGTTCGTGAAGCACAGGAACTGCGCGTAACCATAAAATATGTCTGCCATAACCTCTGGGTTCTTCTTCAGCTTCACAGCAGTCTCACGCTCGATCCCCAGCTCATCGAGCCAGTGGTCGTGGAAAGCGCTCTGCTCGCGGATGCGGGTGGCCAGCTCCAGCACGCGGCTGCCCTCGCCCTGACGGTAGACCTCCTTCAGGATCATGGTCAGGCTGCTGCCACGGAACACGGGCAGGTCGTTAACCGGAGGCAGCTGCGCAGGATCTCCCACGAGGTTCACGGTCGCGTTGGCCAGAGCGCTCTTGGCGATGCTCATCACCTTGGTGCCGATCATCGACGCCTCATCCACGATGACGTGGGTGCCCTTGGGCAGAGCGCCGACCTCCTCGAACCCGGTAAGCCTGCTCTTGTCGTCCAGCACCGGCTTCTGGGTGAGCGCGTGGAAGGTGCGGACATCCGAGCCAGCTGGCATCTTCGAGCGAAGGACTGATGCGGCCTTGTTCGTGGGCGCAGCAAATATGATCGATGGATCTATCCGCGCGGCTTCCGCCAGCACCGTGGTCTTACCTGTCCCAGCATAGCCACCAAAGGACAAGCCATTGGTTCGAGACAGCAGCAGGTCGAGCATTCGATCCTGTTCGTTTGATAGGGTGGTCATGTCATTCATCTCCATTTGGTTGGTGGTCCAAGTCTACACTGCAGTCGCCGCATCTGCAACTCTCTTCAATACCTTGCGGCACTATGGGTGCCGCAAGGTTATATTTATATACATTTCCCAGAAAACTGCATTTCTGCAGAAAACCTATATAAATAAGGGGTCTTGCAGTTCGTAAATCGGCATTTACAGAACTGCAGAACTGATTACTGCAGCGCGATTTCCCTTTTGGTATCAGTTACTTGCGCAGTTCGAGCTGCAGTTGCAGTTTTGCAGGAAAAAACTGCAGTGCAGATCACGGCTTCTTCATGGCGTAATTTATGATGGCAAATGCGTCATCCTCGACCGTGTAGACGGGTGCAGGACGGTTATCTCCAGCCTTGAGACGCATGTCCGTGTTCTTGATGTAGCCTGCCGAAACCGCCTCGCTCAGGAGGTGCACGACAAGCGCGCGGTTCTCGTTCTCCTTGTCGCTGCGACCGATCTCTCTTCCGACCTCGCCCATCGGAAGCTCCAGCACCTCTGCGATTTTCCACCCTGCCCAGAACGCATTGCCGGAGTTCTTGAACACGAAGCCCATGTCACCCTCCTCGCCGTGCATGCCGGTGTCGTCGTCATTGCGCAGCATCTCGTCGCGCAGGGTCTCGACAACGGTGAGGATCTGGCCCAGCCGCTTGAGCCTGATCGGCTCGCTCAGTGTGTGACGCACCATCACCGCGACCTCGTCACCGTCTGGGTACAGCTCGTTGCCATTACCCAGCTTGACGCTAACCTTCTCGAACCACCGCACATCAGCCATCGACCGGCGCGCGGCGAGGTTGGCCTTGCTGTCGATCAGCTTGACGAACGACGTCTCGTTCTCCACCTCGGCCAGCGTGGCCTCTGCCTTGCTCATCTGCTGCAGCGCCATGCCGACGCGGGCTGCGTTAATGAAGGAGGTGGCCCCGCGCGCGGCGTCAGCACTCTCGCCCTTGCCCTCATCCCGCAGCGTGCCCTTGGCGATGTGGTGCACCAGCTGAACCGCAACGTCGCCGTCGCGCGCGATCTTCTTGAACGCCTGCATGACGACGTTGACGTGCACGTTGTCGTTCTCGTTCAGCTGGTGGGTGTTGATGAAGGGGTCGAACATGATGACCTCGACGCCCATCGCCGCGGCAGTGTCGCAGATCCAGTCGATCATCAGGCCGTCGACCGAGATCTTGGGCACGTTCTTGCCCTGCTTGCGCTCCTCGGCTGTGGTCTCATACGCGATGTTGATCGGCATGCTGTCGCCGGTCTGGGTGATGAGACGACCGCCCAGCTCCTTCTCGGTGATGCCGTAGTGCTGCATGGCTGCCGTGATCCTGCGCGCCATCTCTGCCTCGCCGTCCTCACCATTCCACAGCCACACCGTGCGCTTGCCAAAAACCTTGGCCCCCAGCAGGTCGCGGCCCGTCGCGATGGCCAGCGCCTGCAGGATCACGAGGCTCGACTTGCCGGTGCCACCTGCCGCGAACAGCGTCGACACCTCGCCCTTGATCAGGTCGGTGCCCATCACCCAAGGCCTCGGCTCGACCGCGCGCGGCGTGAACCGCGACGGCTGCTGCTGGCTTGGTGCGTCAACCTTGTCCGCCTCCATCCCCAGATGTTCCACAGCTGCCGTCAGCTCGGCTGCCTTCTCGGCTGGCATCGGCGGCTTCTCGAACTGATTGATGAAGTGGTAGACGCTGCCGATCGTGACATAGGGCGACTGGATCTCCGTCATCCGTGGCAGGCTATCCCACTTGGCGCGCACGTCATCGAGGTCGTCCTCACTCTCTGCCCGCCCCCTCGTCCACGCACAGAACATGACGAGCGCATGCTCCTCGAACTCTGTCTCGTGGAACTCGAAGTGCAGACCCATCATCACCATGAGCCACTCGGAATATCCGATGCCGCTGTTGGGCACATCGAGCAGCCGGTCGAGGATCTCGACGTTCTCCTCCGGCTCGCGCATGCCCAGCGCCGCCAGCAGCTTCTGCGGGCTTTCCTGCTCGTCGGTGCCCTTGCCGCACTCATCGATCAGCCACTGCGGGATCGGCGCGGGCCCGAACTCTACATCGTCTGGCCCGACCAGCCAGTCGTATTGGTAGCCGTCAATGAAGGAAGGCGGGATGATCTCGATGCCTGCTGACTTGATGTCGACAGCCGCGACGCCGCCAATGTTGCCGCGCAGCTGGATGTGGCCGGGGTTGGCGAAGATGTAATGCAGGCCACCGGATCCGGTCTTCACCATCCACGTCGCCGGTATCTTGTTTCCGGTCTCGAGGATCCACTCATCCCAGTTGCACTCGTCCTTGTATCCGTCGACGTCGATGACCACGAGGCCCGACCGCTTCAGGTCAAACGCCAGACCGTTGACGCTGCGCCCGGTCAGCTTCTTGAGGATGTCCTTCTCTGGGATGGGGGCTGCTGCCCACTTCATCACCGGCATTTTCTCCAACTTGCCATCGTCGTTGACGGTCAGCTTGACCGGGATCAGCACGAATGGCGGGTCGTATGCCATCAGCTCGCGCGCCTGCTTCACTAATTCCATGTTGTGTTCGTCCATGTGGTTGGTCCTAATTGAGGGGCACATCTGGTGTTGACTAGCCGATATTTACGCATATGTTGTGGTCAGTGTACGGATTGAGAGGTTGCTCTCTTCGTGTGTCAGGTCCCGTGGTTGGTGCCTTTGGGCTGTCCTTTCGAGGGCAGCCCTTTTTTATTGTCAACCTCGGGTGCTTGGCCAACATACCTGCAAAAAATTTTGGCGCAAGGGGTTGCCATCCCTGAGATCAGCGCTTATCTCTTCTGTATCGAGACGCAACCAACCACACTGGAGATCATCATGACCATCAAGGTAGGCGACACTGTCAGATACACCCGCAGCGGCGTCGTCGTGACGTACGTTGTCCTCCGCGTCAACACCAAGTCCGTCTGGCACAACTGGATCTTGGACGGCAAGCTGATCCACGACGGCTTCCGCGTCAGCCACACCACTTGGGGCAAGATGCAGAACCGGGCAGAGGCGTAAGCCTCGCCCACCCCCCACCAACCACACCGCAGGAGAATGACATGCGCCAGTACATCGAGACCAACGGCAAGATCACCGTCAACAAGGCATGGGTCATGACCGACGCCCACCAGATCGCGCGCCGCATCGGCGGCGGCAAGGCTGGTCTGGCACGCGGCCTGCGGTCTGCATGGACGAGCGCCAAGATGGAGGTCCGCGTCCAGATCGAGGTCCGCGCAGGGCAGAAGCGCTTCGAGGCACTGGCCGCCAAGGGACCGCAGGTGCTGCGTGCCATGATTAACGAGCTGGAAAACAAGGACCGACACACCGGCATCGATCGCCAGATGCTGGAGAACTTGCACGCCGCAGGGAGATTAATCGTGGTCAGGGGTTGACGCCCCCCACATCAGCGCTTATCTCTACTGAACGAGACGCAACCAACCACACTGGAGACCATCATGAACTTCGAGCAAGCCACCCAAGCCGCCGCCCCGTTCATTACCGCAGCAAACGCCGCCGCCTACGCCGCCGAGACGGACAAGATGCTCTGGGTAGAGGACCACATCATGTCCTCCGCAGGCATCCAGTCCAGTATCTGCACCGCCTTCGGCGAGCGGGTCTGCGAGTGGATCGAGATCGAACTCTCCAAGATCTAAGCAAACGGGGGCTTCGGCCCCCACCCACACCAACCACACTGGAGACCACCATGTCCGTCAACAAAACTCTCATCATCCGCAAGACCGCCAAGCAGTGGCACGTCATCCTGCGCGTCAGCAGCCTCGTCGGCGTCGCCGACACCAAGCTGGCCACCTTCGCCGACCGCCCGATGGCGATCGCACCGATGGCCTCCGCTCTGGTCGCCTTCCAGAAGTACCTGCTCCCCGACTACATGGAGTATCAGGGCGACAAAAACGGCTACGCCATGATGGTCAGCATGGAGATCTTCGTCGATGCGTAATTTCAGCAACCACGATCGAGTCGTCTGCATCCTGCAAGGCATCGTCACAGCACTCCTGACCGCCGGGGTGCTGTGGAACGCACCCCAGATCCTGCGGGTGATCCAGCTCTACGCAACGGGGGCAGTCCAATGACATCACAGCAGCTCCGCCCAGAGATGTCGCAGCAACGCCTGCTCGCGCGCCGCTCATACGACAAGCACTTCAAGTTCAACGGCACGAGGCTCGGCGCGGTGACCGACGCCCTGTACCACGCCGGGGGAGATGAGCTGATGAGCTGGCTCGCCAAGAACACACCACCGGGCGCGACGATTGCCGACACCTTGGCTGCCATAGTTACCGACGCAATGCATGAAGAGGAAGACCAATGAACATCGTGACAATCAAAGATCTCGACGCCGCTCTGACCCAGATCGCTGAGGCCATGTCCGCCAAGGGCATCATCGAACCCAACCCGCAGTTCGAGGTGAGGCAGAGCCGGGTGACCGGGTGGCTACATGCGCAGAGCAACATCGGCGACAGGACGTGCCACGGCTTCCACGCAGACAGCGTCAATGAGGCTGCGGCCACGATGCTGGCGTTTATCGAGGCGCTGAAGAGCGTCGAAGAGGAGAAGGTGCTCGCTTGGCAGCGCAGCTTGGGTGCGCTGATCGACGACGGCGCATCGCTGGATCTGCCAGACGAGGTGATGGCTGGCCTGCGCACATCGTCCAAGGCGATGACGGAGAACCTGATCACCAAGCAGAAAGCCAGTTGACCACTACGGTATCAGCGCTTAGTGTGCTGATACCAACCAACCACCGGAGACCATCATGGAACTTATGCCACACCAAATCACCGACGCCCGTTTCCTTGCCTCGCGCAAGTTTGCTGGCTGCTTCAACGGCATGGGGTCGGGCAAGACCCTAACCTCGCTCGAGGCTGCCAAGCTCGTCGGCCCGTCCCGCGTCCTGATCATCGCGCCGCCGATCGCCCTGCCCATGTGGCGCGACGTCGCCGCAGGCTGGCTCGACTGCCCAGCTGTTATCCTCGCCACCGGCAAGCAGCTGTTTACTCCAGAGCCGATCCTCGTCGTCTCGTATGAGATCGCCACCAAGCGCAAGGACGAGCTGGCCCAGTGGGCGCGCAATGCCCTCGGGAACACCATCCTGATCTGCGACGAGAGCCACGCCCTCAAGTCGACCAAGGCAAAGCGCACCAAGGCGATCCTCGGTCGCGGCGGTCTGGTCGAGAGCTTCGACTATAACTGGATGCTGACCGGCACCCCCGTCACCCGCTGGAACGACGACATCATGCCGTTCCTGATGCGCGCAGCACCGCAGCCTATCAAAGACGCCTGCGGCGGCATGAGCATCGACCGCTTCAACCTGCGATTCTGCATCGTGCAGGAGAAGAAGTTCGCAGGCATGCGCTTCCCCGTGAAGATGACGGTCGGCTCCAAGAATGAGGACGAGCTGGGCGATATCCTGTCCAGCGTCGCCACCCGCCGCACGCTGGCCGACGTCTGGGACGCGATGCCTGCCCTGACTTTCACGCGGTATGAGGTGCAGCTTTCGAACCGCAGCGAGATCGCCGACATGCTGAAGGGCTTGAAGAAGATGTCGCCCGAGGAGATCCAGAAGGCGATGCAGTCTGACGACGCAGCCCTCGCAACCGTCCGCCGCCAGATCGGCATGGGCATCGTCAAGGATGCTGCCGCGTTCATCTCCGAGCGCATCGACAGCGGCCTGCCGGTGATCGTCGGCGCGTGGCACACCGATGTCATCGACGCACTAGTTGCAGAGCTGAAGGGCTACCGTGGCCGCGTCATCGATGGCCGCACCTCCGGCATCATGAAAGAGCAGGCGACCGCAGAGTGGAACAACGGTGAGCTGGACGTTATCGTCGGCCAGATCGGCGCGATGGGTGTCAGCCTCAACCTGCAGAAGGGCGGCAACAACATCATCGTGGTCGAGGAGGACTGGTCACCTTCGATCATGGATCAGTTTTACGCCCGTCTCCACCGGATGGGTCAAGAGAAGGCAGTCCACGTCGACACCCTGTTCGCCGACACCCCGCTGAACAAGGCACTGACCACCATCGCTGGCCGCAAACGCCGCAGCCACGCAAGCCTCGGCAACGCAATAGAAGGAACGAAAGCATGAACGATCCACTGGACATCCCGATGACCGCTGACGACATCCAAGACATGGATCCTAAGATGGTCGCCAACATGTGGGCGAAGGTCCGCGAGAACCGCGCCGATCTGGTGCAGCAGCGCGATGCTATACGCTACACGCTGAACGAAAAAGACTTGGAGCTTAACAACGCGCTCTACGAGCTGGAGGTCCAGTGCCGCATCAACAGCGAAGTCGCCGACGAGCTGGACCGATGCCTGCGCGCCCTCGCTAAGGTGGCGCTGCGCTCCATCGAGCACGGGGATGAGTACTAATGATCTCCGTCGCTGACCTGATCCGCAAGGGCGCGGATGCTGTCGACGCCCGCAAGAAGTTCGACCCCGAGGTGCGCCGCCAGTACATGAACGCATCCGAGGCGATGACCTGCATCCGCAAACAGTGGTACGCCAAGAACATGCCGGGTGAAGCTGGCGAGCAGGACTGGGGCTACGCGCGGCGCGGCAACGCAGGCGAGGACTACATCGTCAGCCGCCTGCGCGCGGCCAACGTCCCTATGCAGTTCACCGGCGACGAGCAGCTTGGCCTGCGCGATGACGAGCGCCACCTAAGCTCAACGCCTGACGGCCTCATCTGGGACGTGGAGAACGACGACGGCTGGATCGCGGTGGAGTTCAAGACCATCGACCCTCGGGTCAACCGCGCGTACCTTCCGAAGTCGGAGCACATCACGCAGGTGCAGCTTGGCGCTGCGATGATGGCAGACATGGGCGACAATCTTCCTGAGCTGGGCAACAGCCAGATAAAGGGCTGCAAAGTCGTCTACATGGACGCCTCGAACTTTAACGACATCACGGAGTTCGATCTTCCATGCGACCCAGACATCATGGATCGGCTGGAGAAGCGCGCGGCGACACTGCTGAAGGCCACGTCAGCCGAGCACCTGCCGCGGGAGGGCGTCGAGACACGGGGCAAGAGCGAGTGCAAGCAGCGCTGCGCCTTCACCGAGATCTGCGGCGTTGCCGGTGCTGGCATCAGTATGCGCGCCGCAGCACAGTCTGCCCACGACCTCACCTCTCAGGTGCGGGAGTTCGTGGCGGCGAAAGACGCTGAGGCGACAGCCAAGATGCGCAAGGATACTGCAGGGGAGCAGCTTAAATCTCTTTTGCAGCATGAAGGAGTGTCGGCGCTTGACGTCGACGGGCACTCCGTTAAGCTAACCTCTCGGCAAGGGAGCGTCAGCTATGCCAAGGTGGTGAAAGATCACTGCCAAGGTGTCGACCTCGAACCGTACCGCGGGGCATCAGTCGAGATGCTCACAGTAAAATAAGCAAGCAGCAAGTAGCAAGGAAGCAAACTATGTCTACCGATCTCACCACACTGGCAGCAAGCCTGCCCTCCCTCACCCTCTCCGACGACGCGCGTCAGGCGCTGTCCACGTCTTTTGACGACGGGGTCAAGACCGGATCCAGTGGCGTCGACTACGTCTACTTCTCTGGCAAGTCTGGCGAACTGACCTACGGTCAGGACCGCGAAGAGATGGACATGGAGGAGGAGTTCATCTTCCTCACGCCGACCATCACCAAGGGCTGGATCTGCTGGAAGAACAACGATGTAAAGGGGCGCAAGAAGTGGAGCGCCTTTAAGCCACAGGACCGGATCTCCGAGGCTGACCTAGAGGACCACGGCGTCACCCGCGCGCAGGACGGCTGGAAAGAAACCACCGGCTTCGACTTCATGGGTTACGATGGCAAGCAATACTCCTTCGAGAGCGGCACCATGTCTGGTCGCGGGTCGATCAAGAAGGTAGTGGAGACTGCACTGGGCACATCCTCATCCGCACCGGTCCCGGTGTTCCTGTTCACTAAGGAGAAGTTCTTGTCGCAGGGCGAGTGGAACTTTAAGCCGGTCTTCAAGATCGTCGAGTTCATCACTGAAGCAGAGGCGCAGTCGCGCGTCACTGTCGATGCTGAAGCTGAAGAGGTCGACGACGTGGAGGAAGAGGCACCTGCCAAGAAGCGCGTCCGCCGCGCCTAAGCTATCGAGGCAGGCCTTCGGGCCTGCTTCACTCCAACCAACCACACCGGAGACAGACATGACCGATCGCCCGTACAAAATGATCACGACCGAGGAAGACCTCGACGAGCTGCTGACTATTGTTGGCGACGGTCTGGCCGCCCTCGACTTCGAGACCACCGGGCTGGACCCAGAGTGCAGCCAAGTGCGCCTCGCTCAGATATGCAATGATGATGTCTGCGCCGTCATCGACTTCTGGGCACTGCCCGGTAAGGCGTTCGCACCCTACGCCGACTGGTTCGAGCACGGCACATGGATCGCGTTCAACGCCGGGTTCGAGTACCAGTGGTTCGACGCAGCCGACGCACCCCACGTCAAGGTGATCGAGGTTGCGCACGCGCGCCGCGCTCGCATGGGCGGTGACCAGATGAGCCTCGCCAAGATGCTGAAGGCTGACCTGAACATCGACCTGCCCAAGGATCAGCAGCTGTCGAACTGGGCAGCTCCTGTCCTGAGTGCAGAGCAGCTGAAGTATGCGGCGGATGACGCCGTGGTGACATGGGATCTGTGGGTCCATGCGCAAGCCGAACTGGACGCGGCACCGGCCTCTGTGCGCGCCGCTCAGGCCATGTTCGACGCCCTCATCGTACCGGTCCACGAGATGCAGCGCACCGGCCTGCTGCTGGACGTGCAGCGGCACAAGGAGCTGGTGGAGATCTGGCGCAGGAAGCTGGCCCACTACGAGGGTATCGTCCGCGAGAACCTGAAAGAGACCGACGTCGCGAACCTGAACAGCGGTCGGCAGCTGTCCGACTTCTTCGGTAAGATCCTGCCCGACCAGTGGCTGAACATGTGGGCGCGCACCGAGAAGACCGGCGAGCTGCAGATGACCACGGCAGAGCTGAAGAAGATGGCAGCCGTGGCCTACGAGGCTGGCGCTCCTGTCTTCGGTGACATCTGGATGAACCTCGCCGACCGCATCACGATCAATCAGTACCTGCGGAACTTCGGCGACAAGCTGATCACGATGGCGCAGAACGCCAGCGATGGCCGCATCCACCCCAGCTACAACATCGCGCGCGCCGTCACGGGGCGCTTCTCTTCGAGCCGCCCCAACGCACAGCAGCTGCCCCGCGACCGCGAGCTTCTCGGAGAGTTCACCAGCGTGCGCCAGTCGTTCAAGGCACCGGCTGGCAAGCTGCTGGTCAGCCTCGACTACAGCGGCATCGAGCTGAAGGTGCTGGCGCTGCTGACCGGGGACGAGCTGCTGCTCCACGACTGCATCACAGGCGACGTCCACGGCGAGGTCGCATCGCTGCGCGCCGGTCGCAAGATCGACAAGTCGATCCACGCTGACTACGAGCTGCGGTCTGCAGCCAAGGGCATATCGTTCCTTATCATCTATGGAGGCGGCGTTGCTGGCCTTGCATCGGTGATGCGCTCTCCCATCAGCGAGGCTGACGATATGATGGAGAGCTGGGCCGACCGCTACCCCAAGGCATTCGGCCTGCGGCACAAGATGATGGATACCGCACTGAAGGACGGCTTCATCCCGGTGGCAGATGGCGGCACGATCTGGATGGGCAAGAAGCCAGACCTGCCCAAGTGCGCGAACTACCCTGTGCAGCGTGCAGCTCTGTCGGTGATGGCGCGCGCGATCATCAGGCACAAGGACACCCTCGACCGCGAGGCCGCAGCAGGCCGCCAGATGGGCACTCGTATGTCCGCCACTATCCACGACGCCCTGATCGACGAGGCCCGTAAGGATGACGCCCACAGCGCGCTGCTGCTGATGAAGGACGACATGGTGCAGGGATACCTCGATGTCTTCCCCGGTGCCCCCACTGCCAAGCTGCTCGAGGGCGGCGTCGGAAAGAACTGGGGCACGCTCGAAGACGTGGCAGTCTGAAAAAAGATCAGCGCTGGTGTTGACACCGGGTTCATCAGCGCTTATCTCTTCTGTATTGATCCGACACCAACCACACCGGAGACTGACATGACACACCCGCACCACATCACAGACGCAGCCGACGCCCACGCCTTCATCTTCGGCGGTCGCGCTCGCTTCACTCTCGTCAGCAAGGTCACAGGCAAGCGGTACACCTACCGCGTCGCCAAGTCCAAGGACATGACCCAGACCATGTTCTACGTCAGCCTGCTGGTCGGCCAGAGTAACGAGAGCGACTACGAGTACATCGGCAACATCCGCACATCAGGAACGCACAGCGTGGTCTCCGCAGGCCGTGCCGGGAATGCCGCCCACCCCGCGTTCAAGGCGATGGACTGGATGCTGCGCCAGATCGAGAATAGCAGCCCACTTCAGATGCCCGTTAGTGTAGAGTTCTGGCACGAGGGTCGCTGCGCAAAGTGCGCCCGCCTATTGACTGACCCTGCATCAATCGCGCGCGGCCTCGGCCCTGAATGCGCATCGAAAGGACTTTGACATGCCATCTCCATTCGATTTCCTCCTGTCTATCGCAGCCATGCCACAATCAAACGGGCAGGCGTCCGACGAGCTGCTCAGGGAGGCGTACCCTGAGCTGGACTTCTTCTTCGACGAGGTCGCCGACCTCCGCGAGGTGATCGACACCGCAGACGCAGAGGCGGAAGAGGTGGAGCGCGACCTGAAGCTGGATGTGCAGCGCTGCCTCATGGTGATGGAGATGTGCGTCAACCTGATCCGTGCCAGTAAAATTACACCCCTGACAAAAACCCTACTCGCAACACTCATCAAGGAGATTGCTTCTCATGAAGACTAAACGCGAAGAGCTGCTGACAGCAGCCGGTGCCCTTATCACCGGCGACCGCGAGGCAGACTACGGCAAGCCGCAGCGCAACTTCCGCCACATCGCAGAGCGGTGGAGCCAGCACGTCGGCGTCACCATAGAGCCGTGGCAGGTGGCCATAATGATGGCTGATCTCAAGATCGCCCGCATGGCCAGCCTATGCAAGTACCACAACGACAGCACCGTAGATCTCATCGGTTACGCTGCACTGGCTGGGGAGCTGGCAGATGAAAGCTAAACCGCAAACAGAAGTGCAGCGCGAATACGACCAGCGTCGCCGCGATGAAGGGCTGGTCCGCGTAAACATGTGGGTGCCTGAAGAGATGAAGGCGACCCTCGTGAGGATCGCCGATGGCATGCGAACCGCAAAGAAGGAGAGAGAGCAGTGACACTGGAAAAGCCCATGAAGAAAGTCTTTGTGAAGGACAAGATCCTAAACCTGATGAACGACGGACGCGAGCGCACCTCGTCGGAGATCGCTGACCGCGTTGCGGTCAAGAAGAACAACGTCCGCACCCTGCTCTACATGCTGAAGACAGAGGGCAAGGTGACCTGCGAGACGCTGCATGAAACTATGAAGGCGTGGCGGATCACAGAAGACGGAAAAGTAAAATGAGGTCGTCCGCCTAGTCCCGCTCGATTGGGTCGTGGGCGGACACCACCAACCCCTTGCCCTTGGCCACGGTCATCGCTTGGATCCCTCGAACGCCACCGAAGTTCGCGCCGTAGGCGTCCGGGGGGCAGAACGCGCGCAGCGAATAATGCGTGACCCCCGGCATGTCGAGCACCTTGAGGGTGTGGATGTGCCCCGTCAGGATGATGCGGTACTTTGCGCTCGACCAGTGCGGGCACTTGTCCGCAGCGATCATGGCCAGCTTCTCTGGCTTCGCCTTGTCTCCGTGGTGTGTTACGATCAGCACCTGCCCAAACAGCTGCCAGTAGATCTCCGACTTGTCCCAGTCAGGTAGGGCGGGGAACCCGATGTGATCTGTGCTGCGGTATCGCTGCTTGAGTGCAGCCTTCAGGACGATGTGCGACGTCTCGTCGTGGTTGCCGCGCAACACCAGAACCTTGACCGTTACGTGCTTCTGGGCGATCAGCTCGATCGCGCCGCTAATGGCCTCGATAGCGGTGTCGACGATCTGCTCGAACCTGCCATCGGTGTCTTGATGGTGCTTGGATTTTGGTGTCTCGTTGAAGTGGTCGTTGATGTGGATGGTGTCGCCTCCGAGGATGATCAGCGCCTCGCTGCTGTCAGGTGATCGCGCCATGACTGTCGCGATGGACTGCATCAGGTCTGTCTTCATCAGCTCCAGATTAAAGTCTTGCCCGCGCGTTTCTCTTCCCCACGCCATCATCCCGATGTGCATGTCGTACAGGGGGTAGATGGTCATGTGCTCATCATCTATGCTGACCGGCGGGATGACGGCGACCGCTTCGATACCGTCAAACGCGAGCGATATTCTGTCGAGCATCTGCTGCTGCGCGCCTTCTTCGTTGGCTGGCGCGGACCACCTGTTGTTGCCAATCTTCGTCCCCTCGTCATCGAAGACGCCCATCCACCCCCCCTTGATCTCAGCTCCGTTTAGTCCTGAGTTATTCATGGACTGCCGAGCACCGGGTGACAGGTGCAGCCCGCGCGCCTTGGCCTTAGTCATGCGCCCTTGCATCGTGCTAGTAGGAATGCCGAGCGCCTTCGATGCGTGCTTAATGCTTCTGCCGTTGTCATCGAATGCGCTTAGGGTATCGAGCAGCAGCTGATCTGTCAGAGGTGGTGTGGGCATTGGGTCGCGCCTTCTCCAGTGTAAGCCCCTGCCGCAGTTAAGCGACAGGGGTAACTTGGGTCTGCTGTGGGGCAAGGTTCAACTTCGAGACGAGGCGGCGTCGTAGGTCGCGATAAGTATTCGACCGGTCCTTCGCATCGCTGGGATATCCTCGCCTCCTAGACTGGCCGCGTGGTTGCTCATCAGTGGGTCGAGTGCCTCGACCAGTGCGCTCTCACTTGCCGCGATCGCGCAGCCACTCAACATCGTCGCTGCCGTCAGGCCTACCAACATCCGCATTCTTAACCCTTTCGATTGTGTCCGCGCGTTCTCGCGCTTCGTTATCCTTGGTCGTCTGGCGCTCAGTGGATCTCCCCTTGAGGTATGCAGCGGACACGGCGATGATTGCCAAGACCGCTCCGATGATCAACTCCAGCATGCTTAGTAACCTTTGCTGGGCTTTGGTGGCTTCGGCTTCGATGTGGGCTTGCGTGTTCCGGCTTTCATCTTCGTACCTCTCAGGTTGCGTTTCCGTTCCGTCGTGCCGTGCGCCACTTATCCAGTGCGAAGTAGCCTTCGGACAGGGCGAGGGAGACCATCGCCACGATGTCCGCGTGCTCGTACAGGACAGAAGCGGTGTCTTCAGTAAGGTAGCCGTTGGTAACGGCGACCAGTGCCACGAGGCGGAGGACCGCGCGGGTGAGAATTGGAAAGTTCATGGTCTTCCTCCAAAGATCTTTGCCAGCCACGTCAGGAGCGCGGAAAAGGGTGACACTGGGGTGACTGGCTTGGGGACCGGACGGGGGTTCATCGGCTCCAGATACCACTCCACTGCATTGAAGCAGGGGCATGCCTTGCTGGCGTACTCGTTGTGTCCGCTGATCTGGGTGATGGGGTACACGGCCTTGAGCCTGCCGATCAGGCTGCGCAGCGCATCGTCTTGCGCCGGAGTGTAGTTGTCAGAGAACATGCCGTCAGCGACGCCGCCGTGCCCACCAAACAGCGCGATGCCTACGGATCCGGTGTTGTGCCCTTGTACGTGCGCGCCGACGCGCGACAGTGGCCGCCCTGTGGCGACGGTGCCGTCCCGGTCGATCAGGTAATGGTAGCCTATGTCAGACCACTTGCGCTCCTCGACGTGCCAGCGCCGGACCTCGGCGACCTTGGCAGATGTCGGCTCACCAGCGCGCCAATTGGCCGAGGTTGCTGTGGCGTGGATGATGATCTCGTGGATAGGTCTCATGTCATGCCCTAATTTTTATCCGCTAAACTTGAAGCCGTATGTGACGGATGCAGCAACCACGATCCAGAACACACGCTCCGCAAATCGCAATGCTTGACCGTTGCTCCCCGCTGTTGCCTCGATAGCCAACAGCCGCGCGCCCTGAGCAGATCTGTCTTTATCGATTGCGTCTAGTCGATTGAATAGCGTGACCATGCGTTCTTCTACTCGAGCGAGCGCCACAATGGCCTCGCCCATCTGGTCGAGCTTCGCTTCTATCCGAGCAAGTCTAGCATCTTCAGACATTAAAACAGCCTTCCAGTATCAATTCGTGACGCGATGGCACCCCTGCACTCATTAACAGATCTCCCCGTAGAATACAAAGGCGCTGCAAGGGTGTTAGCATACTTTGCCAGTTCGTTTGGATCTGCTGTGTATGTTGCTGCATAGGCCGCCGCCTCCGCCCTGAACCTGAAGGCAGCGGAGAACCGGTACAGCGCACCCATAACGCCAACCGACAGGGCCATGACATAATACGAGACCAGAGGGACCACGGTGGCCAGAGCAAACAGAAGGACAGCCGCGGCGATCGTGACCACCCACCACTGCTTGACGTGATGCAGCTCGTGCTGCAGCATCTTGGCTGGCACCGGGTCAGGCAGCATGACCACGAACATGGTGGACCCCCCCTTGGATCCTGCTGGCCTATTCTCAAAGATGAGCGCCGGGGGGTTTAGATGTGTCTTCATACTGTAAGCCCTGCCTTGGCTGCCATCGCTGTCTCCGCCCCAGTCAGTAAGGCTCCGGATGTCAGCGCATTGCGCACGACCAATCCATATATGTTGCCCTGAAAGAAGAGTGAAGAATTGTTTCGGGAACCGATGTACAGTGGCCAGTTGCCGTAGTTACCCGATCCTTGCGTAGAGGTAGAGCTGATAACGTTAGCACCCCCATCCGCTCGAAGTGTTAAAATTGGCGGGGATATTTTAGAGAGTGAGGTTACTTGATGTGTGTTCGGCGCTGCATACATGCCCCCTAGCAAATTAACTCCGGAACCTGAATTCCCCTTAGAGTAGATCCTGATCGGAATAGAATTTGCAGGCGCTAAAAGAGCTATAGCGCCGGTGTTTGTGTCTGCGGTAGGCGACATCTCAAGTACCATATCTACCCCACCAGTTGACAAAGGCTGCAGTGCAGTAAGTATTGACAGCTCGTTTGTGGCGCTAAAGTTAATGGTGGGCGTACTTATAGAATGACTTATCCCGTTGAACGCAAGCCAGTGCAGTGTGCCGTCCGTTTGATAGATAGGCCTCGCGCTGGCGTTGGCCTGCAGTGCGTGGTTGCCGTTGCCTGATAGGTCCAGCATACGCCCGACAGGTTGCCCTGCGGCTGTGACCGGCGTTGTCCCTGCGCTGTCCTGAAATAGTGTCGATATGTTAGACGGGTCGTACAGGACGCCCTGCTCCCCGGCTCCAAAAAGCAGAGCTAGGACGGAGGGAGCAGCGTCAGTAGCCCCTCGCCCGAAGACCCCCATGCTGGATGGTTGACTAGCTCCGAATGATGCGTCCGTTGTCATACTGTAAGCCCTGCCTTGGCTGCCAGCGCTGTCTCAGCATCAGTCAGTAAGGCTCCGTATGTCAGCGCATTGCGCACGACCATTCCATATATGTTGCCCTGAAAGTAGTTGTTCTGATCGGACCGGGAACCGATGAACAACTTGTAGGGTTCTGGCCGCCAGCTAGTGGATGTCCCTTGTGTGGCAGTTGAGGTTACTACTAACTCTTCACCATTCACCCGAATTGTATTCTTCGCCCCAGTTATCTTTAGAAGTGTGGTGACGAGCGCTGTATTTGGTGAGGCATAAGTGCTGTCAGTCACAATAGCACTACTAACGAGGGTCCCTTTAGATACTGAGTTATAGGGCTGACTGGCGCTGTTGGGAGCCGTTACACTGAAGGCTCCGTTGACCTGTGAAAGCGCAAAAGGAGTTGACTCGATGAGAACCGCAAGCGACGTACCGAGCTTCCGATGCGCAGTAAATGTTGACATCTCGTCTGATGGGCTAAAGGTGAGGTTCCCCGTATTCATGCATTGGCCTGTCCCGTTGAACGCAAGCCAATGCAGTGTGCCGTCCGTTTGATAGATAGGCCTCTTGGTATTGTCGGTTTGCGTGACGTGAATACCATTACCTGTTATGTCCAGCATTTGACCCACAGGCTGCCCTGCTGCAGTTACGGGTATGGTCCCCGCGCTGTCCTGAAATAGTGTCGATATGTTAGATGGGTCGTATATGAAGCCCTTCTCACCGGATGCAAAGAGCAGAGGGAGGACATCTGGAGCAGGGCTACTAGCCGGGACTTCGACCCTAATTATCACAACACCAGAGCCGCCGCCCCCATTGGGCTGGTAACCGG
>TARA_R110000796_G_scaffold110831_3_pt1 | contig 16932 bp, 6 predicted proteins | sample TARA_R110000796 | Tara Oceans TARA_R110000796 (sample SAMEA4397815) | marine metagenome | biome: Polar Biome; feature: [SRF] surface water layer (ENVO:00010504); material: water (ENVO:00002006), including particulate matter (ENVO:01000060) such as... | depth 5 m
GTTAAAATATAATTCTTTTGCAACACCGGATGGTAATGGGTTGACTCCATATTATAAATGGGGTTTAAATGAAAAAAATTACTATTCTTTTAGAGAAATTACTTTGCTGTTAAGCATTTTAAGGATAATCATCGATCAGCATAACTTTAACCCATCTAATAAATCTTTATTAAGTAAAGAAGAGATTCTTGATAAATTAAATTTAAAGTTTGGTGCTCGACTTGTTGTAAAAGCTCCATTCTTAGATAATTTTATTTCTAAAAAAATTAAATTTGGTAACACAAACAAGCTCTATGAGTCATCTTTGAAGGTTAACACACCCAGCACAGGCCCGCTGTCAGCGAATATACATTCCTTAATTGAAGATACAGAAGAGTATGCAAGTAAAAATATTAAAAGTTGTTATAAAAATAAAACTTTTGTCTACAATTTAATAGAACAGGATTTTACATCCAGTGGTGATCTGAATGGGAATGCTTCTTGTTCTGTTGAGCAATACGAGACTTTTCCATTGGCAGAATATGAAATAAGTTTATCTGAAGAACAAGTTTCTAGTATATTAGTCTCCAGTCAGGCAAATACAACTTCCGGTGCCGGTTGGGCGGCTACATGGCGGAGTTCTTATGATTTTTTGGTTGATAAGCAAATAATTTTTCCGTATTCTAAAGAAATATTGGATGAGCTTTTTAATATTCAGATCGTAAAAGAATATTTTCTTTCAAAAACAAACTCTTTGGAAAAAATAACATCAGCGGCAATAAGTAATGAAGAGTTTTATAAAGAAGCTACAAAGGACACTATTCTAAGTTCGGAGACGACACCTAAAGGATTTATTGATAAGGCGAATAAGATGGACGATATTATAGATCAAAATCTAATTACTTTAATAAACTCAATAGAGGTTTCATAAATGTCAGCAGGTATTTCAGCAAAATTGCCATTAGCATATACAAAAAGTAGTGGCCCTTACCTTTTAACACAAGGTTTAACCGAGAATACAAAACAAAATTTAAAAAATTTAATTTTTACTAATCCTGGTGAAAGAGTGATGGACACTGAATTTGGTGTAGGTTTTTATAATCTTTTGTTTGAAAATGCAACTGATGATGTTTTAGAAGATTTAAAGGAAAGACTATTTACACAAGTAGATAAATATTTGCCCTTTGTGCAAATATTAAATGTAATTACAAAGATCGAAGAAAATACAGCATATTTAAGGGTCGAATATATTATACCAAGTCTATCTGTAAGTGATACATTAAATTTAGATGTAAAGGGGTTCATATAATATGGCAGATAAAAAAACAAAACCAGTAAAATACTCCAGCAAAGAATTTGACTCTATTAAAGATTCTCTGGTTAATTATGCAAAAACATATTACCCCGACACTTTTAAAGATTTTAATGCGTCATCTTTTGGTTCACTTATGTTAGATACCGTCGCTTATGTTGGTGATATGTTATCTTTCTATATTGATTATCAGACAAATGAAAGTTTTGTTGATAGTGCGATTGAAACAAAAAACTTATTAAAAATTGCTAAACAATTTGGATATAAAAATCCGTTAGCATACTCTGCGAATGGAAAAGCAGCCTTTTATGTTCAGATTCCAGCAAATTCTGATAAGACTCCAGATACAAACTTAATTCCAGTGTTAAAAGAAGGATCAACGCTTTCCAGCAATAATGGAATTTCACTTATTCTAACTTCAGATGTTGATTTTAATAAATCTGACGCAGAAGTTGTTGTGGCTCAAGTGGATGGAAATGGAGATCCAACTTCTTTTGCTTTTAAAGCGCATGGTGATGTAATCACAGGATTGATAAAGACTGAAATTTTGACAGTCGGAAATTATCAAAAGTTCTTAAAGTTGTCCTTATCGGACAATAATATTACAGAAATTGTTTCTGTTGTTGATTCCGAGGGTAATGAGTATTTTGAAGTTCCCTATCTGTCCCACAATGTTACATTGCAACCAATAAGGAATCCAAACAAGAGCGGGGATGAAGATGCCCCATATATTCTTAGAGAAAAATTAGCGGCAAGAAGATTCACAACAGAAGTCGATGAAGATGGAACTGTAACGCTGCAATTTGGATATGGTTCAGAGAACAGTCTAAGAGACGATGAATACCCAGAACCAGCATCAGCGGCTTTACAGAGATATGCTCGCGATTATTATTCTGATGATAGTTTTGACCCATCTGTTTTACTAAAAAACGATAAATTTGGAATTGTTCCACCAGCAGGGGGTTTGGTGATTAATTACAGAAAAAACGATCAAAGTACTGTTAATATTCCAATTAATTCGGTTAATTCAATAACAAATGCAGTTTTATCATTCCCGAATACCGATACAGTATCAGGTGAAAATTTATCCTTTATCGAAGATTCCTTGGATGTAGAAAACGAAGAGCCTATTCTTGGTTCATCGGACAATCTTGTACCAGAAGAGATAAGAATACGAGCATTAGATGCCTATTCCGCACAAAATAGGGCAGTAACACGGCAGGATTATATAAGCCTAATTTATAGAATGCCGTCTAAATTTGGCTCAATTAAGAGAGCAAATATCGTACAAGATAAAGAATCTTTTAAGAGAAATTTAAATCTATTTGTTTTATCACAAGGTTTAGATAAAAATTTAACAACATCAACATCAACTACAAAAGAAAATTTAAAGGTATGGCTAAATCAATACAAAATGATTAATGATACAATTGATATTTTAGATGGTCAAATAGTCAATTTTAGTATAGAATATAAGGTTCTGGGGTCTTTAGACTATAATCAATCCGAAATCTTAGAGCAATGTAACAGTGCCCTAAAGAGCTTTTATGAGTCTCAACTCCTTTTTGGAACACCTTTCTATATTTCAGAAATATATAAAATCCTGAATGATCTTGATCTGGTTGTTGATACACAAGATGTTCAAATTAAACAAAAGTTTGGTTCAAATTATAGTGGATACGCTTTTGATATTGAAGGGGCGACAACAGACGATGGAAGATTTATTATAGTCCCAGAAAATGTTGTGCTGGAATTAAAATTTCCAGATGAAAATATTATTGGAGTAGTGGTCTAATGGCAGTCAGAAGATTCAAAGCAACAAAAGATAATACAATAACAAATGCTTATAAAGAAAGCTTAACTACTCGTGGCACCGGCTCCAATATGGGTGCATCTGATATTATTGAAGTTTTTAGTATTTATGGCCAAGCATCAACAACATCGGGTGAACTATCAAGAGCTTTAATAGAATTTGATATTGCAACATTGTCCTCGTCAAGAGATAATGGTAATATCCCAGCATCAGGTTCTGTTGATTTCTATTTGAGGGTATTTAACGCAGAACATTCATCTACAACTCCAACAGATTTTACTTTAACAGTAGCAGCAATTTCTCAGTCTTGGACAGAAGGGATTGGCTTAGATATGGATGATTACTCTGATACTGGTGTTTCAAATTGGATTAAGGCGGGTTCCTCAACAAACTGGACTACTTTTCACGGTGATGTTGAGGGCGGCTCTTTCCATACTGGATCGGCGGCAGTTACTTCAAGCCAGTTTTTTGCAGAGGGTATAGAGGATTTAGAAATAAATGTCACAAGGCACGTTGAAGAGTGGCTAAACAACAAAACTGGCAGTTATGGCTTCGGCGTATTTTTAACATCTTCTTTAGAAGATGCAGCAACTTCCTATTACACAAAAAAGTTCTTTGCAAAAGATAGTCAATATTTTTTGAAAAGACCAGTAGTTGAAGCCCGTTGGAATGACTCAAAACTTGATGACGCTTCTAGTTTTTATCTCAGTTCTTCAAGGGTACCCGCAGCAGAGAATCTAAACACTCTTTATCTATACAACTACGTTAGAGGTCAACTACAAGACATTCCAGGTCTTGGAGCAGATAACAAAATATATGTCAGTGTTTATTCTGGTTCAAACTCGGCACCAGCAGGGAATAAATTGCAGCTTCCTATTGGCGGCGGCGTTGTAACGAATAATGATACTCACGTTACAGGTAGTAAAATTACAACAGGTGTTTATTCAGCTTCTTTTGCTTACGCAAATTCAAGTGTAACAGAGCTATATCCTGTCTGGCATAGTGGTTCAACAGAATATCTAACTGCATCTGCTGTAACAGTTAGTACATTTGATACACAAACATCTTATCCTATTAACTCTTATAAAACAAGCATTACTAATTTACAGGCTGAATATGGTGCAACGGATACTGCTCACCTAAGAGTATTTGTCCAAAATAAAAACTTCCAAGCAACTGTGTATACAGTTGCCTCAACAGCAGTTAAGCCCACAATCATTGAGAAAATGTACTACAAAATACAAAGATTCGTAGATAAAGAAATCGTAATCAATTATGGCACAGGATCTGGTGATCTTGGCTACACACAGCTTTCTTATGATTCGGCTGGAAATTATTTTGATTTAGATATGAGCATCTTTGAGCCAGATTTTTCATATCAAATTAGCTTTTTAATTAATGACGCAGATAATTACTATGAACTCAAGGATAAATTTAAATTCAGAATAATCGATGAAAATGACCTACCGGGTTGATGAAAATCTAATAACAAAATAATTATAAAGATATGGGTACAAAAAGTTTTTTTAACAAACAAAAGTCACAAGAAGTAAAAATTCGCGGACAAAAGAAAATAACAATCGACAATGTAAAACAAAATGTCGAGTCTATTGAGTATATAAAAGAATACTCAATAGATAAATTGGATTTTGTTCCCCAACTTGATTTTGAAAATCCTGCAAATTTTGTAAAGTACGGTTCTGCTGAAGACTACTATGTTGATTTAGTGGATAGTGTTATTCAGGCATACCCATACGACGGGTCTCTTGCAGAAAGATTAAAATACCGCAATGGGCTCGTTGCAATTCAAAAGCACGAATTTGATAAAAACTATCCAAGGTCTGTTGGTTATGCTGACTTTAGTGATGAAAGCTTTCTTGCTTCGCTCGGCACACCGTTTACAGTAGGAGATATTACTTTTACTCTTGGTGAAAGTTCTACTGATCATTATATCATTACAGACAACTATTCAAATAATTTAGTTTATAACACCGGGTCACAGCAGGTTGGAAGTCTGGAAATCGACTTCTCTGTTGGGGCCACTGTTGAGTTGTGGATGAAGAAGGATGCTTTTCCAGATCCATCAGAAACACAAAATGAAGTAGTTTTTTCAATTAGTAGCACTGAGGGTACAATAAATGATCTATTTCAGATAACAACAGATGTTACAGGTTCGGGAAAAGAAAAATTATATGCTACTTTCTCTAAAACTGCGGCGTTTACACCAGAATTTGTTTATGAATTTGATACTGGCATTTCAGGATCCACTGGGAATGGTTTGGCAGATGGAAACTGGCACCACTATGCCTTTTCGTTTTCTACAAGCTCAACTGGTTACATTGGCGAGTTTTATGTTGATGGACATTTTCGTGAGAAAAAATTCTATACCAAAAGTAGCCCTGATTATTATTTAACAGGTACATTGGACGCTACGGTTGGTGCGTCTTCTTTAAGTGCCTATCTTGGTGATGGTGGCCTGATCGGTTCTGTTGATGAAATTCGCTTATGGAAAACTACAAGAAATGCTAAAGAAATTGGTATCAATTATTTTTATGATGTCGGCGGCGGCGGTAATACTGATACAACAAAGGTAAATGATAATAGTCCGCTTGGGTTGTCTTTGTACTACAAGTTTAATGAAGGTAACACTGGAGTAACTACAACTGACAGTATTGTGCTTGATTCCTCTGGTCGTCTAACCAATGGTGTGTGGGTTGGCTATTCAGCCGGTTCAAGAGCAACCGGTTCAGCAATAATAGAATCAGGAACTACAACTGAGGTTGGTGACCCAATTATATATTCAACACATCCAGATGTTGTTTCCTATAAGGCAGATAAGATTATTTCGGGTTCAGCATACGATACCGACAACTTGGGCAGCACATATAATATGATGCCACAGTGGATAAGGGACGAGGACGCCGCTAACGGGCTTTTAACCCGTAAGATGACCCAAGTTATGTCGAGCTACTTAGATACGCTCTACGGTCAAATTACGGCGATTGCAGAGCTACAAGACGGCTCCTATGTTAGTGGTTCAAACGCGAAGCCCAATCCTTTCTCAAAAAGAAATTTAACGTCTTATGGATTTGACATTCCTGATGTATTTATTGACCCAAAGATTATTGAAGAAATTTATTTTAAAGACGAAAAAAGACTTTATGAAGACAAGCTTTTTAATTTAAAAAATTTAATTTTTCAAAACATTTTTAATAATTTAAATTATATTAATAAGTCTAAAGGGACTGAAAAATCGTTCAGAAACTTATTTAGATGCTTCGGTGTTGATGATGAGCTTGTTCGATTAAATATGTATTCTGATAATCAGCAATACGAAATTAGAGAAAATTATGAAACTTCACAAATTAAAAGAAATATTGTTGATTTATCAGGATATAATGATGGCCAAAACAGAGAAGTTGTTTTATATCAGTTTGCTGATGTAACAAAGAATATTTCTGAAACTGGCGATAGTGGATATATTCCATCATCATCAAATACTTATATTCCATTGACATTCGAAAGTCAGTTTCAGTTTCCAAAGTTTGTAGATTTGCCAAACGGCTATTTAGATAAATTAACAAGATCTTCCTTGTTTGGTGTTCATAGTGCAAGTAGCGATACTGCCCAAACAACGATTCCATCTAATGATCTATACTTTAAAGTATATGCAGACACAAATAATTTAAATAAGACTCAATTTATATTAGAAACTAATATTGCTTCTGTCGGTTCTTTAACCTCTTCTTTTTATGAAAATGTATATGACAACACTGAATGGACTTTTGCCGTTAGGACTAAGCCAAGAGAATACCCATATGCCCAAGAAGTTACAGCATCAGACATATTCGATTTAGAATTTTATGGCGTAAATTATATTGCAGGATATAAACTACATGAATTTAGTGCCTCCGCAGAAGTTAACTTATCAAATGATATTGGCCAATTTATTACAGGGTCTAACAAAAGACTGTATGTCGGCGCAGACCGAGAAAATGTAACCGGGTCTTTAAATTATAAATCTAATACAAGAGTAGTCTCTTCAAGAGTTTGGTTTGATTATTTAACAAATGTAGAATTAAGCAATCATGCAAGAGATGTTAGTGGTTTTGGCCGTTTAAATCCCTATAAAAACTCTTTTATTTTTGAAGGTCAGGAATCTGAAAATTATATCCCAAGAATTGAAACCTTGGCCCTTCACTGGAATTTTGAAAATATAACAGGTTCAAACTCAAGTGGCAAATTCTTAGTTCAAGACATTACATCAGGCTCCAATGTTGATATCAATAATAGATATGCGGCGGGTGACTACTCCAGGTATGTTGGGACAAATTATAGTGGTCAAGGTGCGGGAGCTACAACAGACTCAACAAAGGTTGTAGATTTCTTATTTGTCGATGCAGCTAAACAACAGTTGCCAGAGAACCTTTATAGTTCAGATTTGGTAGAAATTAGAGAAGGTGATGATAGTTTATTTACCAGAGAGAGTCGCCCAAGTAAATACTATTTTGCAGTTGAAACAAGCCTATATGATACTATTTCAAGAGAGATGCTTGGATTTTTTGCCTCAATTAATGATTTTAATAGTTTAATTGGTAATCCTGTCAATATGTACAGACCAAACTATAAAGCCTTAGAAAAGTTAAGGGGTCTTTTCTTTGAAAACATACAAAATAATCCTGATTTAGATAAATTTGTAAATCTTTATAAGTGGATCGATGGAGCATTAGATAGCGTTATAGCAAATTTAATTCCAGCGTCTGCAAGAACCTCAGATAAAGTTAGAAATATTGTCGAAAGTCATATTTTAGAAAGAAGCAAGTACATACACAAATATATTGCTCTAAAGGGATATAAAAAAGAAGATTTTATCAAGCAAGATCCAAATATAGAAATAACCGATACAATACCAATTGATAAGCCTGTTATAGAATTTCCAATTGGAATAGATATTGGTGGTCCAATCCAGAATGATATAAATGTTGCAAGAAAAGTTCCTGAAGAAATAAGAAAAGGTAAAGTGAGAGATCGAGGTTCTTTAAGGCCCAAGCCCTCTGCCTCTGAAATACCGTTAAAGACAAGAGAGATTATTGCGCCAGCAAACCCATTAGTTACAAAGCAGGGTGATGCCCCCTTCTGGTTCAGAACAAGGGCCAATCGAGGTACTGGCGAAATTTTATCAACCGGTGATGATAGTGTTGATTGGAATAGGATTCAAATAAAAGTAAATCAATCTCAGATTGCAACAGGTTCACGACAATCTCCATTTGTTTTTAGGGTAGATGCAACAAGGGCAATCGGAACTAATGTTGGATTTGCTGGTGAGAATAGAAAAAACTATTTCCCAAATTCTTTTAGCTTATCAAGTGGTACTGTTGGACAAGATGGTCTTTCTTTAGAAGTTCGAAAGACCATAACAAATATAGATGGTGAGCCATATTATGATTACGAAGATGCAAGAGACGAAACATATGATAATAATCGCTTAACTCCTCTTGATATTTATGACTTAGTAAGTTCTGACAAGCTGCCAGGACAAAATTACTTGCCTTTTGACGTATTAAGTGCCTCAAATATTATTGCTCCGTATCAACAATATCTATTTGACAGAGGATTTGAAGTTAAAGTTGAATCAAAGCATAGAGATTATAATGGCGCAGAGGGTAGTAACCTTCAAGGCCCATTTACAAACGAACATGTTGGTGGTTACATGTATCGCCACGGAAATCTTTTAGAGGTTGACCCACTTGTTAGAAAAGAGGGCTATCAATTTAACGTTGTAGAAAACCAAACAATTCATATTAATAACCCAAGAATGGTTAGTGGCTCAACCCCTGTACCAGAATTCACAAAAGACAGGCCATTAGGTCACTGGTTGAGGGATACAGCAGCAAAAAGGCCAGTTAATATTAAAAATATCAGTGGTTCAAACTATTTTTACGATTATGAAATTGTTCAAACAAGCGGTCGCTTAGAAAATAATAGATATTATGTAAAATCTAATGGGTACACTGGAACAGCAAATAATACAAGCAATATGTCATATGATGATGCTGGAGTATTCTTTTACAAAGATTTTAGAATTTTAAATCGCGATACGACGGGTAGTAATGATTTTATTATTGTTAATAGGTTTAGTGCCCCAGGCGGCCCAGAGGTTAATTCGCTCGCCTTTTTAGATATTGAAGCCGCCGAATACTCAGTATACAATAATTTAAATTACAGAAATTTTATTGTCAGATTAGAAAATAATAAACTATTGACAAGACACACTTTGAGCGGTGGGTATGATTCTGTTCTATTACAGCCAACAGGGGCTTTTTATAAAACCCCCCGAAATGGAATATACAAAATATCTGCCTCGCTGGAGACACCAGAAACAATTTTTGATAACTCGTATGTTGGGCATGGAATTCCAAGAACTGATGTACAATATCGTTGGGTTGCAAGCTCGTGGATCGCAAGAAAAACAGGATATCCAAACTCTGCTACCTTAAATTCATCTGAAGGGTTGTTAACGGCAAGTGGAAGAAATCCAGCGTTTGGTCAGAATCAAAGTGATTTTGATTATAATATTTCATCCAGTGATTATTCGCCAATATATGGAAGACTATACTCAGATAATATCAGATATGCATCAGAGGGTCATATTGAATATGGTGTAGGTGGTAGTGTCCCGGTTTCTGTTGCTTTTAACGCAACCAACTATATTATTGTTGGCGATATAGATTTGGACAGAAACTTATTTACAACTGCATCAACATCTGTCAGCCCAGGTGATTATTACAGCTTGCCTGATTTTGATGCCGGTACTGCTCCATTTTTATTAAATGGGCTATTACTAAGTAACAATGGTCCATATCAACACCCAACATTTAAACAAATTAGAAGTGGTGAACATCGTGTTGGTAGAGAATTTTGGCAACAAAACATTTATAGAAATCAAATAGATATACTGAGTGATGATCGACTGAGAAGACTTCGTTTTGGTGAACAATACTCAATAAATCAGGCCCCTGTAACTGCTAAGTTTAAACCAATCAGGCAGTTTGTAGATGAAGGGACTGGATCAATTCAATATGAACTTGGTAATAATTTACATTATTATGCTAATACCTATGATGTTAGCTCCAACGAAATAAAAGATTACAATTTGGAAATGGGCGCTCCAGCAGTCGATATAAACAAAACTGATTTTTATAGATTCAGTCAGAAATTTAATATTATAAACTACAAAGAAATTGTATACCCAAAAGATGAAAATATCTATAAAGAAGAGACGAGAGAGCGACTAAATTATCTTTCTTTCTGGATTAGCGACACTTTAGATATTAGAACTGCGGATTCAATTACAAATTCACAAGGTGATTTAATAAACGCCAGTCAATGGCCTATGGATGTTAGTACATCTGGTTCTAATCAGGCAGAAACCTCCGGCGAACTAATGAGAAATACAGGTTCAACAGGTGCAGGTTTAGCTGAGAGTGAAGCAAATGCTAGATACTCATTCAATATAGGCGAATGTCGTCCAAAAAATACTGTACAGTCTCAAGCAAATACAGGAGCTTTCTACCCAACTTATGGCGAGTTTTCTGTGGATACAAGATTGATTGGCCAAGACGAAACAATTATTCCAGAGTTCATAATTTCTGATTTTATTAATACTGTTATAGTAGAAAATAATGGTGATTTCTTAAATGAAAGCCTTTATGAATTTAGTTTGACAGGAAGTGATAGTTTGACCGGCAATTCTTTTGCAGAAAGATATGGTAAAACAGAAAAAACTACTTATCTTGAGCAATTAAAAGACTTTTATGGCGAACCAACAGCCATTAGGTTGAGTTTCAATACAACTAAAAAATTATTACCAAAAACAGGCTTTTATCCACAGCAAAGAATTATTCAATTAGCACAACAATTTTCTTCATCTTATAAGAACTCAACAGTTACTATTGGGGCTACCAATTTCTCAAACCCAACTGGTGCAGGCAGCGAAGAAACATGGTCAACTGCATTGCTACCATTTTGGGCACCAGGAATAGGTTTAAATTCAATAAAGGCTGGATTTGCAGTTGAATTTCCATATAAATCAACAGGAAGCGCCGCTGCAACCGGAGGTATTGATCACGGATTTAATACTACAGCCCCCTTTGAATCAATTTTAAGCCCTAGTGAACACGTTGAATTGGTCATGCACATTGCAAATAGTGGTTCAACTGAGTTAAGAAGCACCGCCTCGGTAAATAAAACTGATGGTGTGTATGAGAGAATGTCACATAACTTTTTTGCGGAAGTTCCAGACTTTTTCTTAGATGATCTTGCTTCATTTAGATCAGCCCCTGCTGTCACTTGGCAGTTTGAAGGACCATTATCTTCTAGCGAAGGTGTCAAAAAGTTTGCTATGGACGTTTTGATTGAAAACCCTGTTGATTTCTTAATGTACGGTGGTGGAGATGCATTTGGACCTTTCCCGTATAACAACCATGCACCACCTGGATATTACTGGAACTCATCAGGTGGAACTCCAGGCGAATACTGTGAATTTTTAACAAACACAGGTGGAACACGTTCAGGCTATACAAAAGCAAGAATTGTATTTGACCCAACAAACCTTCTTTCAACAGACGGTAGACTTGGCAAAACCTCATTTACACTGCAAGATATTGTTGCGAACTCAACTGTTGAACATACCAACTTTTTAGTGGAAAGAGATGGAGTATCTCCATCTGATACAGTGTTTATGAGCTTATCTGCAAGCTTAGACATGTTTGTTCAAGCCGATGATGGTAGCTGGGTAATTCGAAGCAAGTGGGAATGTCCAGTTCTGAACTTTGTTGATGTTGCCGCAGAAACAGATGGTTCTGAAACTGCTATTAAAGGTATGTGGCACCAGTATGGAGAATTAGCTGGTTCCAATGCCAGAAAGCGTTTAAATCTTAGGGTTGATGATACAGAATACCTTACAGGCTCTTTAACCGGTTCTCTAGCAGAGGCTGTTGGTTTTGAAAAAAAAGCGGTTGCTTTTGGCAAGATTAAGCCAAGAAAAATAGTCGAAGAGGCAATTTGTGCAATCCCATATTATGTTGATTGTGAAACAGGAGAAGAAAAGTTTTTCGAAACACCACTAAGCATATTTGAGAACAGATATTCACTAGTAAGAAGGGATTCATCAACCACAGATTCATTCTCAGACATGATTCGAAAGATGGATAAATATGTTTTGCCACCACCATATGATTTTGTCCATACCAGGGATAAAAGAAATAAAACTTTGAATGATAGAGAAGACTTTTTACCCGCTAGGCCACCATTTTCTATGTACTTTTTTGAATTCAACAGTACCTTACGGCAGCAAGATTTAGCAAATATTTGGCAGGGAGTAATGCCTTCAATCTCAACTCAGGCTGAAAAACAAAAAGTTGTTTTAGAGCACCCAATTGTTGATGGGGAATTGTTATCCCCAACCATCTTTAAATATAATGAATTAACTGGGATACCAAACGATATTCGATGGAAGATCTTTAAGGTTAAAAAGAGAGCGTCATACGATTACTATAAAATGTTGCAGGATAAGACAAATTCTCCAACCTACAAGCGATTAGATGTCGATAGATTCTCTTTCAACTATCCATATGATCAATTTAGTTTAGTGGAACTGGGCAAAATGGATGTTGAATTTGAGGTTCGCAATGATAATCCAGATAGAATTAGGCAAATTGCAGGCGGCGGTTATATAAAACCAGAAGATGTTTTGGTTGGGGCTGTTAATCTAAGTCAGCCAATTCAGATTACCTCTGAGCAACAACCGGCAAGAATTGCTGAAAGAATAGTTAAAAGATGTACCCAAGAAAGTTTAAGTGAATTTGAGAGACTAAGATTTTTGGTTGATTCGGATTCCGCAACTGCTGAACAGCGAGCAAGATATACTACCCTATCAGAATTGTGTGGTATCTCAATAATTACACCCGTGAGAACAACCATTGAGAGAGCGGTTGAAAGGGAGCCTGTGGAAGAAAGAGCGATTGAAAGGGAGCCTGTGGAAGAAAGAGCGATTGAAAGAACGATTGAAAGAAGTTCTGAAACCCAAGTCACCACACAAACAATCCAAGCGAACACTGGATTAACAACGGGAATAACAACAATAGATACAGTCGATATTGATAACGGTAATAGAACAATTTGTACGGAATTAGAAATAGGCGAACTTGATGAGTTGCAAGTAATTGTAAAAGATGTTGGAATTGAGGCTTTGGCGACTGACGAAAGAAGTAGATATAATGAGCTTGTGCAGAAATGCTAACAAAACTAATTATTAAAGAGAGTACATATGACGTTTTTTAACAAAAAAGAAGAAGTTTTGGAAGTTCAATTGACGCGCTTGGGTCGCCAACTTTTATCTCAAGGTCGTTTTAAGCCTGCTAGTTATGAGTTCATGGATGAGGATGTTGTTTATGATAGACAATATGTGATGTCTGGTTCAGTAGAAGAACAAAATGAAATAAAAACAAGAATAAAGAGTAAATTAACACTCAGAACCCCAACTGCAAAACAGGAAGTTAAAAATTCACAAACATTGGAAGCAGAGGCTATCCAAATTTTTTTACAGAATTTGCTTGGCGAATCTGGTATAAATTTTCCACCAGTGTTCAGAAGTGAAAACAAGCCAATTGAAGGTCTTGGAACTTTTACACCATATTCAAATTATAGGCCAGCCTGGAAAATAGTAGCAGAAGACGGCAGCCTATTCACCGGTTCTTCAGAAATGTCCTTTGCACCATTAGAACTTAAGGGTGGTACGATCGGACCCTCTTATGAAAAAATTCCACAACTAGATTTGGTTTGCACCTATAATTATAACAGATTTTCTTTTAATAAAAATAATATTGAATCTTCATATTATTCAGATGTTCAAGAAAACCTAAATATTGATTTTAATGATTTATTTAAACAAGAGGATGATAACACATTTATTTTGTTTGATAAAAACTTTAACGATTTTACAATATTGGTTGAAGAAGAGAATGTTTTGAGTGGGAAAGATGATTTTTATATTGAAGTTTTTAAATATCAATATGCTGATAATTTTCAAACAGCGAGCCTGGGACAATTGTATTTTGATGAAGAAGAATTAAATCCAACATCTGTTAATTGGTATTTTAACATTTCCACAGATGTGGGAGCAAACACCACAAAAGAAGGATTTACTTTTGTAGACGAGCCAGTTGATTTAGAGAAAGTTGATGATGAATGCGTGGATTTATAGGAACTAAAATATGTCTTTTATTAATATAGATTATTCCAAAGCAAAAAATAGTGTGGATGGCTTACAAATCTTTCCAGTCGAACAGTCTAATATGGCTGTATTTGCTTCTAATTTTTACAGAGTAAGTGAAAAATTACACTTTGACCTAAATATCTCAAATTTGAATAACTTTTTTGATACAATAAAAATTGTTTCACTACCAGAACAAGAGCTAATTTCTTTACAAGATTCAGGTTTTCCAATAGAGTTAAGTGACAATATCAGAAGAAAGCTTTTCTCAGTTACACCTGGGGACACCGCTTTTAGCGCCACAAATATGATTTCATCTATTGAAATAGATTTAAATCAAGTGGTGGGTCAAAACTTTAAAATTTTAGTTAATATTATTGATAGCCGTATTGAGTTCGGACAAACATTCCTATTGTCTATCAACAGGCAAGACATAATTGACAAAACTAATTTAACATCAGTTTCCATAAAAGATTTTAAAACCTTCAAACAAAGTGATTCAACAACAATTTTAGAAATATTAGATGAAAACGCCTATACTTCTAATCTTATTTACTCTTTTTCTAATAATCGAACACTGACGGGTCTTTTTGCTATAAATGCTCAAAGATTTATTGATGAGCGAACAAAATTTCCCAATTTAATTGACGTTGATAATGAATTACAATTTCAAAACTTTTTAGTTTCATCCCAAGTTGAACTTGCGACTTATGATTCTGCAAAATTTGGTTATGATTTTGAGGAGGTATTTGCGATCGTTGGTACAACCACGGTAGGCAATCTTAAGGTTAAAAATTCTGATACTTATAAATTTTATAACTTTTCAATTGCTAATCTGAATCCCTATGCAGAATATGAAACAAAATTGATAATATACTTTAATGATATAACTATTGAAATTGCACAACAGTTATTAACTGATTTGCGTGAAGTGAGAACAGAAAAAAACAGGCAAGAAGCGATTGATATTATTTTAAGATTATTTGGTAACAATATACCGGCAGAATATCAGAGAAATGTTGATAAATTTGAAATTATTTCAAAGTCTGACTTTGACTCACTTGTTGATAAGATTATTACGCTTTTTTCTGACGAAATAAAATCGGCAACAGAAAGGGTTGTAGCAAACCAACATGTAGCTTCTCAATATACAACTCCATATTTTTCCTTGTTTAACAGTTATGTAAACAATTTTGAACAAAGTTTTGATAAAAAAATAAAAATAAATAGCAATAATAACAATACTTTTATAAATTTAACAGATGCTAATTTCTTTAAAACGATTTCAGCAAATCAAATAAGCCTTGGTGACAGAAAATATATTAAAGCTACGGTAAAGTCCTTTGAAAAAATTAAAAACTTATTAGCAATACCATCATTTTCTATTACTTCGATCCAAGGAGAGGCTGTAAGCCAGCTTGGCTTAATAAACCAAGCTAATTGTGGAGATGTTGAACAACGTGCAGATGCAAAGATTAATTTTGAGCAACCAGAACAAGCCCTTTCTTTAATAACGAGGACTGAAAGAGATATTAAAATATTTTATTTAGAAAATTTAGGTGGCACTGTATCTGCTCTCGATTTTAAAGAAATAGATCAAAAAGCCTTAGATCTTTTAGAACCGGGCGAAAAATTATTGGCGCGGCTTGATAATTATGAAGAGTTTTATGATTCATATTTTTATATTGAAGGAAGTAGTGTGGAATAATGGCAATTGATATAAAAAATGCAACAAAAGCTCTTTATGGCACAGTACCAATTAGTGAAAACCCAGAGCCGATTATTAAAGATCAACAAGCAATTGTTGACTTAACAGAATTTAATTCTTCAGAATTGCCTGCCCCAGAAGCAACCATACCAGAACCACCAGGAATAATAACTCCTGCCGATTTTCAACCAAAATTTTCGCCTTCTATATCTAACTATGAAAACTATGATATATCTGATCTAAGAAGCTTTTTTGATATAAATAAGTACCTTGAAGACCCTGTTGCTTTTATGAAAAATTATGTCTGGGCTCCAGACTTTAATTCTGCGACAAACAAGCTTACTTTTGATTACAGGTTAGACCCTTCATTAAATATCAATCTACTCACCATGCCGGCATTGAAATTAACATTAAATAATTTAGGTTCAGATTCTTCTGTCAAAGATATGAGGGCAGAGCTTATAAAAAATATTGGTGGTATAGCTATAAAGCATACAACTGGGCCAAAACAATCAGCATCCCAGTTAAAATTAATAGAAAACTATTTTTGGTTTTGGTGTTCACAGATTTTTTCTTATAATACTTTTGATAAAAGTGGTGATAAATTAGTACTGACTGTTGATAAAATGTCTGCACCAGCATTAGTTGTTGCGAGCCTTGCACTTCATGATTACTATGCGAGCGCTTCCATGAAACGGTTAAATAGTTTGGCCGTGTTTTTAAAAAATCCACCAGTTGGGGCGGTGATGACGTTAAATTTCTTACTTAATTTACAAGTAAAAGGTAAAACTTATTTAAATAAAAACAATTATTTAAAATTAGATAACTCTTCAATAGAAAGTTTTAGC
>TARA_R110000796_G_scaffold64920_1_pt1 | contig 16918 bp, 7 predicted proteins | sample TARA_R110000796 | Tara Oceans TARA_R110000796 (sample SAMEA4397815) | marine metagenome | biome: Polar Biome; feature: [SRF] surface water layer (ENVO:00010504); material: water (ENVO:00002006), including particulate matter (ENVO:01000060) such as... | depth 5 m
TCAAGGTTAAATCTTCATTCCAGTCAATATAAAGTTCATTGAAGACAATCTTGCTCTTAGCAGTTGGCGGATTCATGTACTTTCGCCAATCATTTCGATAGGTCCTGCCAATAAAAAAGTTGCAATCTCCGTTCTCGTTGAAAGATGGGACGATTATTCTGCCGCCATACTCTCCGCTTGGGCAGTATCCGATTTTCCAGAACAAAATCTCTTCTTCTGTGATGTCTCTCTTCACAAGGTAGTTGCGAGCCTTGGTGGAAAGCAAAGTTCTCCCTTTATTTGCGAGGGATACGAACTCATTTGGGAGTTTTACGGTGATAGGTGTGTCTTCCTCTTCATCGGGAAAAAGAGAGGCAATAATCTCGTCAAACTGCGAGATTTCTAACTGTCCTGTTATTTGCTGCCAACGGGCTTTCTGTGTGAAGTCGGCATAGCGTCGGATAAGGCGACCAATATTGGTGCCGCTGTATTCACAAATCCAGCATTTAAAAACATTCTTATCCACATTAACGCTTAGTTTGCGTTTGTGGTGATCACACTTGGGGCAAGAAAAGAGAAGTTCATCCCCTGTTCTGCTGAAACTCCCGAGGATCTCTTTAAGAATTACTGTCTTCTCGTTGTTGGACAAGTTCGTATCCTGCTTTGGCTATAACAATACTATCGGCGATGTCGTAATATTTGGGCTTTAAGTTCCCAGATTTTGTATATTCTACAATAAACTTAGGCTCGTTGTCAAGTAAAAACTCAATAACCTGTTCTTTTGCCTTTGTTCCCCTCTTAATAGTGATACCACAAGACTTACGAGCAGATGATGCAGAGATGTGTTCGGCTTTGATGCCCAGTTCTCGGTAGCAAAGGTAAGTTACAACACCATTAAATGACGAAAGGGTTGAAAGTGTCTTGGCTGATGAGAAGCCAGAGCGGAACATTTGGAGGCTTTGCTCAATAAAGACATGAGAAAATTTACAATTACCCTCATACCACGTTTCGTGCCGAAGAGTCCTCAAGGTCTCAAATACTTTTTGGTATTTTGCAAATATGTCCGGATAATGGTTTTTATTTCGAAGATCTAAGGCATCCGTTTGGATAATTTCTCCATCTTCATTTAAAATAGTGATACCAATAATGCTGGTTGAAATGTCTAATCCTAAAATCATAGAAGAACTATAACAGAGGTTTTATTAGATGTCAAGTTTTAATTTGAAAGTAACGTCTCGATCTACTTTCTTGTTAAGGGGTGTGGCTAACTTTGCGATACCAACGCAATTCATATCCTCATCGTAGATTTTAACTTTTGATAAAAATGTTTGTTTTTGAAAACTTTCTGTGAGGTCTGAGAATGCTCCACTCATTGTATTTTTAATTATTAGTTTGTCTGGCTCTCTATAAAAATTGGAACCGGTGATGGGATTTACGCTTTGCGAGTATTGAATATACGTTGGATTGTTTGAGTGATTTAACTCCCCAGCGACAGCATGAGTAAATATGGTCATAACACTAGTCTCTGTAGATCCCGAGAATTTTAAACCAAAACTGCTACTTGGAATACTATATCCAAGGCTTGCCGTTTCCGATCCTAGCCCATAATAAAGCCACTTTGGAGTTACGTTGCTACCTCCAGTATAGGCTTCGCCGTGGTCCAGATCTAAAGACCAAGACCCTGTAAGGACTACAAAACCCTCATTGTATAATACAACTCCGGCGACGGCTCCTGACCCTTGGGCTGTAACATTTCCATATGCATTTGCTGATCCAGTTACTTGTATTAGCTCCCCGTTCTTGTTGACATCTTCCAGTCTTGCAGCGAGAGTACCGCTAATGTAAAAATCCAACTGCACTGTCCCTTTCTGTATAGAACTACCATAAAAAATGGATGGAATGCTTATTAAATTAACCAGTTGCACTCCCTTGTTCCACCCAAACTTGCCAGTTTGTTGATATGTGTAATGAGGACTTAAATACGAATAATAATTAAAGGTATTTTTTAAGGCGACAACCCTATTGAACCGCCCTGTAGTTGGGCTGTCATCTGGAAAATAAGTGGCTTCATGATTGACAGGGAACGATTCTCTTGATATTGTGGTCGAGAGAGGATAAAACCCTGTGAAGCTATCCCCATATTCAGCGCCGTTAAAAGAACTAGTTGAAACTGTCTTTAATGATGTCAAATATCCGTCTTTGGATACAAACGGAACTATAAAGCCAGTCCCTCCGGCTCTAGCCGTTGGCTGATCGGTCCTGTCTACGTTGTATTCATAAAGGCTTATGTGACCGGGGGGCACATTTGGAACGGACCCAGTGAAAGACCCCGATATTAAGGGATAGTTATCGAAAAAAACTTCGTCTTGATAGATATAGAACTCAACACTTGGATTAGTCTTGATTACATTCCTTACAATGTCGTCGGGTCCAAATGAAAAGTATGTGCTCATAATTCAACTCTTAATTCCTCTAAGTTAGTAGTCTAAACGAACTCTTAAAACTAATTCAGTGTCTGGTGTTTTCTGCAACGGTTCGGAAACTTTAGCCACAGCTAAAAGTTCATTATTAGCAGAATACAGACCAACTGTTGTGATATACGATATTGGCTGGTCAAGAGACTCGCTCTTCACGACGATCTTACTATCACTCAAGTAAGTTGGATTTGAACTGTAATTAAATTCATTGTGGGATGCGCGGCAGAAATACACCGTAGAGTTCAACTCAGTAGTGTTGTTAAATGATATATTGTAGAGCCTGTTCCTAATCGCGTCTGTTGATCCAGAAATCGATGATCCCGAAACAAACTGGAAACCATCAACTGGTACGTGGGCGTTAAATGGATTTCTTAAATTTGTTGTCCCAGCAGTATTCGACAAGACACCGCCATGGACTGCATCATTAAATATAGAACCAGAAACTACAGCGATTCCTGCTTGGTAAAAAACCAAACCAACTGGTACCTGATCATTTGTCAAGTGTGTAACACCATTCGTTGTGCTTGAGGTAGCGTAAAGAATGCCATAATCTCCAGCAGGAGAATTTACCAAATAAGAGCTAGAACCACTCAAGTCTGATGCTTTGACTCTTGCATTAAAATTTAATCCTAGGAAAGATGCAGCTTGCGTAGCAGTAGGTCCAGAGCCAGTGATTCCAAACTCCAAAGAAAAGCTGCCCTTTTTAATCTCATCTTTCTGCAACAGTCTAGCGAAATTCACAAAGAATACTTCGTTTAATTTAGTCCCACCGGAACTGAGGTCTCCGTCTTCATCAAATTTTCTAATTGACCCAGAAGCATCATAACCCATCAGGACTTGTGCCATTTGGTTATACATATTAATTTTATCTTTATTTTGTGTATTAGCAGAACTTGAGAATGCCGAATCGTTTGAGTGTCCGACTGTTAAATCAAAAATGTGATTTGCCGACGAACTCAAAAAAGGATAGTCATATACTGACTGAAACAGTCCATGAGAAAAATTCTTGATACTTGTTTCAGTAGTCGTGTTTCCCTGATTGTACGTACCAGAGACGATTGAACCCGTAATCGGGATGGACTCGTGCAACAATGTTCTGGTTGAGGTAATATCATTATTCATTAATGATTTAAAAGTAGTAGCCATGGTTTATAAATCCTTGTTAGTCTTTCTTGACATATCTTACTGGTACATTAATAGAATACCCTGTTGTGGCTCCGGTTACCTTAACAATCGTATCAATGTACGAGTAAGTGCCGGATGCCCCACTCCAAGTATTTCCAGTTGTTCCTAGTTTAGTAAATAAGAATGTGCTTGTTTGAAGCTCAAGAGAAGGTTTAATTTTAAATCTAAATGCGCCACCCCGAGGTCCGTCTATCGGTGAGCCAACTGTTTGAGAAGTCAATGCAGCAAAAAATCCCTGCGTGTCAGCAACATTAGCCAAATTGTAAGTCGCAACATTGTCGTCGTCTAAAAATGAAAACGGTTGCGCGACATTGGATGGGCTGGCTAGAATTCCTAGCCTATTATCCAGTTCTATAATATAGTGTGTCTCAACCAAAGACGGGTCTAATGACTGGTTTTTAGAAAGATCAATCGTATCTAGACCTTGATCCAGTTGAATAAATTTGTTAGTATTTTTTACAGCGAAAAAGACGCCCTGACTAGCGTCAGAAGACAAAGCTTCAAACACGTCATCTGTTGTCTCGTCCACAAGAACACTAAACGAATTCTGGGCTTGTGTGGATGACTGGTTGAGGGGTTCACCATCTTTTTCATTGATTAAGACTACGGGAAGGTAAAGCAAATTATTTTTAGCGATTGAAATCAACTTGCTTTTCATCGTAGAAGTATTGTTTGTAAAGGCTTCAAAAACAGGTGTTGACAAAATATCAATCGCATAATAAGCGTTTCCATTTAAGTTACCTTTATCGTATTTTGAATAATCAATTTCATCATCTGCAAAAGCAAATTTAGTAATCTTAAAAGATGCATCTCCAGCAGCTAAACGCGCTCTGCCAGCGTCTGTTAAGACCGCATCTAAAATAATATCGCCACTATTGTCTAGGAAAGCCATTTATATAATCTCCTCACTAATTTATGTTACAACCATAATTAGTATTTTTTAATAAATAATCCCTTTTTTGTTTATTAACAACCTTTTACGGGATCAATCGGTATTGTGTGATTAGTGTTAAACTTAACGTTCAAATCTATTGTTTTGCCAGTATGCTTTGAAATTATTCTAAATTTAAATTTCTTTTGGTTCCAAAGAGAATGGCTTCCAATACCCAAAATAGGAAGTTTAACATTTGAACTAACATCATTAATATTTGATTTTTCTTTATTAACTAGTCTCTGCAATAAAGCCGCTTCAATTTTTAAATATTGTTGGAATTCTTTATATTTTGACCCAATACGTTGCTGGTTGAATTCATATGTATTCACTACTGGATAATATACGCCAGAATTGAAGGTCATCTGCACGGCGAAAACAGCAGAAGGGTTAGAAACATTCCCATGAATGTCTACTGTCCTAAACACATAGTAGAAAGTTTTGTTTGGTTCCAAATCCTCTATAAAAGCCGTCGCCTCTTCAACATCTAAATCTTTATATTTCTTTCCAGAAAAGTCTCCATAGCCTGACGGAGCCGTGTCTGATTTAAATACCTGATATGTTTTTGCAAAATCATCAGATTTAAATCTCAGGCTTGGCATCAAATAAGACCCGTCGCCTTTTGTGGCATTTCTTCCCTGAGCCGTTCTCTGTATGGAGAACAAACTTTTGTCATTAGGTTCGATGAATGTTGGTATCTCTTCTCTATCTCCCGTTTGATTTTCAAATGTCATTAATATCTGCGAACCTTTTCCAACAAGAGGATCAAAATTTACATTTGGAGGTATTGGTGGGAAATCAGATATAACAACTTCTTCCTCGTAGTAAGGCACCTCTTCAATTCTTATACTTGGATATAGAATCGATTTGAATATAGCAAGTTTTTGATATTGGAATCCCTCGTGTGGCTGGGCGAGATCAATCCCCACAAAAGGTTCCCATGGTTTTGATATGATTTCTCCGGGGTTGCCGACAATTGGCGCAAAAGCAGGGAAAGCCGATTTCTGACTATAAAATTGGAAGGGGGTGACACCTGCTGTGGTAGGTATGGATCCCGGCTTTGGTGGACTAACCGCATCATATACCATAGGTCCTTCAACGTATCCACTTCTCGCCGCACTCATTATAGTGTCGACATCAAATTTGTCTTCGTATCCCTCTGCGATAGCCCTCTTATCTGTCTCGTGGTTTGTGCAAAACTTATATCGATATTCTGAGGCTACAACAATTCTATATTGAGTTACTTTATAACGATACAACTTCCCATATTTGACTTGCGAATCAATATATCTGATTTTTTTGATATTCGGCTTTAATTTTTGCTTTGCACCAGACAAAATTTGTTTAATGTCTGGGTCTTTTTCATCAGCGAAATGTGGTATGAAAATATTTTGGATTACATTATTATCAATGTCTAATTTTTCTATCCTATACATAATTGGCTCGGAATATGAAGGCTCTTTCGATAAAATATTATTTATTTCTCTCATCTTGTCTGAGAAGATAGCCTTTAACTTCTCAACTGCTTCTCCGATAATAGGGGCACCATAAGCCCATGCAAGTCCTTTTTCGGACGGGGCTTCAAGAGTATCGGAACTAAAATCAGTAAAATACTTATTGAATCTATTTTTACTAATAAATTTATAACCTAGACCCGGAAGAAAATCAGAGTCGTCTTGATTGTATTCACTGACTATGAAAATTAAGTAGTTTTTGTACCACTGTTCAAAATCAACTGCCAAAGATCTATTTTCCGACATGGTGATAGCGTTGCCTAGAAAGTTGGGCTTTTCCACAGATGGTTTTATAGATGTGACTCTTTTTTGATCCAGAGGGTCTGCAAAAATATATTTCCCTGCTACAAGGATTGATTTTGATAGATCCGAGTGGGCTTGGTTTACTTTTTCTTCAGATGGAAATGCACCTTTCTGATAAAGATCAGATAAAATATCATATTCTGCTGCTGGACCGTAAATAAAGGTCAAGAGAGAAAGTAAAAAATCTTTGTAAATTCCATCTTTGTGTAAAACATGGTGTATTTCCCTGTTTGCATTTGAGTAAATATCAAATTCAATGTTATTATACATGGGTGCGGCTTCTTTTAATTCGTTTCCACTATTTAATAAATTTTCGTCTCCAATAAAAATTATCTTTTTATCCTTTCCCTTCTTTATTAAATCTTCATATGAAGTACAATTTAAAACTTTGTTTCCAAGATCAGAAAACAATTCGCTTAAATAAAGCCCCTTGTCTTGTGAGTCTATAAAGTCATATACATTTGGAATTGCTATCTCTGGAATCGATTCCAAAGCGTTTTCCCATGTGGCGTTCAGGTGATTATAACTAGAAAAAATATCCGCTGTTAAGAATTTTTCGTCGGTGGCGGATGTATCCATGGCAATCGAATTGACTGGGACTCCAGCTGGGACTGGTATTTTTACTATTTTAGAAGTGACAGGTGGTGGGCCCTGTCCACCGTTCCACAGTGTAGCCTCTTCATATTCCACCCCTGTGACACTTGACTCGACATCGAAGGAATAATCAGAATATACTCTTTCTTCAATCTCTTTAAATCTCTGAAAGGCGATTGAAGAAATTTCTCTACTTTTTACGCCTAGGTTCTCTCCGAGAAGTCCTTCTTCATAAAAAGAGTTAAACTCAAAAAATTCTTTTACAACGTCTTTCCCTAAACTGTAATCTCTCTCTATAGTCCTATCATAATCAAATGGGTTTCCGGCTCTTAGGTGGTTGAATGTCAGCAGATTTTGTCCCAAACCAGATACGTAATATCTGTATCCTTCAGCCTTGTGTGGTATCCCAAAGAACAAAGACAGGAGATTTAATCTGTGCCTGTCGATTGCTTCTTTATAGTCATCATCCGTGGGAGTTCCTTCAATCGATTCAATTCCCGTATACAGATAAATGTATTGTTCTTTTTTGAAATTAAAAACCTTAAGATTGTCTCCGACAGAATCTATTGGAGCAGCTGCTCCTTGAAATCCTTCATATGGTGTTAGATTTGAGTCGACCGCGTTACCATTGAATGGGCTTTCGGAAGGTGAACTAAATTTCATTTTCGTCAGACCGATGCCGCCGAGACTGAAAGGGGCATTAGAATAGTTAAATGGCAGATCATATTTTTCGTCTTTTGAATAGTTCTCTATTGTGTCGGCATGTTGTTGTATACCGAATCCAGAAATGTTTCCTAATGTGTCACCTGAATTCTTCAGCAAGATATAGTGTTTACCGGGATACTGAAAGGGTATAGACCCTATCGACTGCCGGAAAGGGTCATACACCTCCCCAAGTACACCATCCCAATCTGGCGTTAGGGTATATTTTTTTAAAATTGGACTTGCGGTCTCCGTAGGGTTGTAAAAAACAAATCCATTTGGCGTAACTATCTCGTATTTCGAACCAAAGAATGATTCATAGTAACTTGCGTCGTGTTGAAAAATATAACCGCCAATATATGGTAGGCTTGTAATCCCCGGCACGTCTGGTATTTTGCCTTTGAGAACACTAAATTTCGGATATTCAGTAACATTTGTTCCGAAAGCATTCCCTGATTTTTGATAATCTGATAAATTCATTTTATTCTTATTCCAGTCTAATAACTAGATGTTCCACCGGAGTTGTTATTAGTTTCTTGATTCATATTCTGTGCCGAAGGAGCCTGAGTTGTTTGTTGTAGGGTTGTCGGAGATATATTTGCGAAACTTGAAGCGTTGCTTTCAAAATACGATGGTAGAAATTTTCCGAGTCCGTTTTTTGCCACATCTTTGGCTAAATCCAAAGAAGTTTTGTTTTCATTTTCTCTTAATATTTGCAAAATTTCCTCTTCATCTGTTATATTCCTGACACCTATTTTTGTTAAATTAATATTTTTAATCACAATATTTGAATTCATAAATTCTGGTCTTATAGCTTCGTTTTCTTTAGATCGAACTGGATCTGTTGTCTTTGCTCTTCTATTAAAAAACTGATGTGTTTTAGCAAAAAGCCTGTCATTTAAATAGGAACTACCTTGACTAGTCGGGATCTCATTCTTCAAAATAAATTGCCCCTTTGTTGTTGTATTATCCTTCCCAGACAAACCTTGTGATACAAAGAAAAATTCGTTATATGTAGGAAGAGATAATCTGTTCTGCTCTGGAATTCCATACATATTATTCGTATACGCGGTGTGGCGACAAAATATTGCTTTTCCGCTTCCTGTTGAATCTACATCATTTTTAGTAAGAGGGGTCCATATAGGATTTTTTATAGAGGCTGTATTCCCACGGCTTTGGTAGCCTCTGAATACTTCAACTTTTCTTATGTTTTTATAGTTAAAGAAAATTAAACCGGCGTTCAAAGGGTCTCTAAAGGAGTCCTCGCTATCATGAACACTGTCGCCAATACTGTTAAATATAACATTCTTGTTGACAGAATTTGATTTTAATAAAGATAATAAAAGCGCTTTCATCTGATTAGGCGCTCTATTTAATTCCGGAGATAAATTAGTGTTTTGATTTGGTGAAGCGTTCTTGCTTCTATCGGAATTCGAAACTAATTGGTTTTTAAATGCTTGAGCACCTTCATCATCATTAATGAAATAATACCTAATTGAATTTGCTTTTGATGAAAAGTTTTCTTTTGCAATCTGGTTGATTGAGGTTAACAATTTCTTTGTTCCATTGGGCAAACCTCTCTCATTTATTTCTCTCTGGTTTCTATAAAAAAGATTCTCCCCCTCGTCTATTCGATCACTTCCAGCATCTTTTGAAAAGACCAGATTACGTAACAAGCCTGTTTTTTTTCTTTCTTTTCTATTTTCGCCAACAACAACACCTTGAAATACTGAAAAGTTTTCGACTAAATTCTGCTCTGTCTTGTCTTGATCTGTTCTTGTTTTGTTCCCGTAATATAATCCTTTATTTTGGTTGATCAGCGAGACCTGTGTTAGGATATCATTTAGAGAGTTTCTGTCGACAGATTTTAATGAAGAATTTACATTAGAAAAAGAGACATTTTTATCTTCTTGTTTTAAGAAAATGTTCGATACGGTTAAAAATGAATACATTGTATTATCTATTTTGTCGCCCCTGTTGTATGTATCCTTATTTTTATCTGTTATTTCTATTCCGATATTGTCCGATGTAAAATATTTCGAAGTTTCTATAGAGAACCTTTCAGATAGTGCGTCTCTACCAACCAAGGTAAGACCATCAAAGTTGTCTTCCACCTGATCCTTGGTGGAAAAAAGAAAATCATACCCAATGCTGGGATCTGTCGCAGCATTAAATTTATTTTTAAACGTGTGCTGAATTGTGAAGGTCCTGTTGCTTCGCGTTGCCGGTATTGATGGGTTTGATGCATCCGCCTCTTCCGTCACGCTACCTTTGTATTTTATATATCTTTTGTTATTTTGAATGATTTTTTTCAAGGAATTTTCAAGGGAATACATCAATTGTAATACTTTTTGAATTCCATCTGGGCTTCCGCTTGTTGGGCTTGAAATATTTGTGAGATAATTCAAAATTGACATCCCTGTCATCTTCTTTGCTCGAAACTCATCTGATATTTGATGGTACACCTTAAACATGAATCCCAAGCTTCTAAAAATAAAGTTATTACCGGTATAATTGCCCTGTGTATCCGAATTGTATTTTTTATTGTAAAATACAAGAAAAGATGGGTCGAATTGACCAATTAAAGAATCGTAATAAGTTTTAATTTCAAGACTGTCTCTATAATATTGTTCGAATCCGGGTTGTGTAGATGTACCTTCAATTATTCTTCGCAAAGAAGACAAATTGCTTTGAAGTAGTGGTATTATGGGGTCCTGTGTTTCAAGTTGCAGCGAGTATTCATACTGCCCTTCTCTTTCGGTGGATATATCAAAGTCTGTTCCTGTAAAACTTCTAATCTCTTTGGATTTCTGCAAGGTCCCAAGTGATATTTCTTCTATTAATCCAAAAGTCTTTGGCTCTAGATTTTCCCCTGTAGGATCTCTTAGAGAATTGCTGTTAATTGAAGGAACAAGACCGCTGGAAGATCCCTCTGGGTCTGCACTATACGCTATTGTAACTGTCTTTTGATCATCGACAGTGTTGGTTATTTCTGTTTGAGACGTTAATGTCTCACTATTTTTAACCCTCTTCCTATTGACTGTTATGTTCTTAATTTTTGCTTGTTCTATAATCCTGTTAAAAGCATTTGTATCAGTTGACTTTAAATTATCTAAAACTTTTGGAAAATCTGTATTTTTCTTTATCAATTCTGCCATATTTACAGAGAACATGAATCTGGCATTATTTCTCTTGTCCCTTGTGATATAAAAATCAGATAAAAAATTGTTTTTCCTTTTGATTAGGTCTAAATTAGAACTCTTTCTTAATTCATCGATTAGCCGACCATCGCTAGTGGTATATTCTGTATTTCCTACTAAATCAAATTTTAAACTTGCTAATTTATAATAAATCCTATTATCTCTTATCTTTATATTATCAACTTGTATTGCGTTTAGATAACCATTGTCACTACCTTCTAGGTGGTAAGAATGCTTCATCCACTGACCATTTTCCATTTGATGCACTAACCCATTCCAGAACGTTCCAGATTCGTCCTTAAAAGCATAAGATCTTCTATTCACGTCCTTGTTGCTAATCACTATCTCAGAAGATATTTTTCCAATGGAAAACATATCGGATACCAAGCTTGGAATAATTTTTGCTGAAGATTCTATAGTTTTCAAATGTTTATCGTGAAAAGCAAAGGCAAAATAAGACAAAAATGATACTTCGGATCCCCCTTCTGTTTCGCTGATAGAAAATTCAGACTTGATAGGAACGGAATAAAAAGAAGTAGAATCTTTTGCAGTAGACATGGTGTATGGTATGACACTCCTATTACTTTCAACTATTTTATTGCCAAGTAAGCCTGTCCCGGTGATCCTGTTATAAGCGCATGTATACATTTGATCGATAGGCAAAATCTTTGTCTTGATTGATCTCGACTCATAATCTCTTTCGCCTCTACTTTTTATTAAAGAATTAAAATAACCGAAAGAATTAGCGTTAATTAAATCGTGTTCTTTCTTAGTCAAGCACTGCACAATCATTACTTTCGTGTACTTCAAGTCATCAGATGAATTGATCAGGGGATCTAAATTGGAAAATTTAATGCTCATATTTAGATTTATTGTCATGGCTCCCGATTTAGATGAACCCGTAGATGCTTTAGAATTATAGTTCGAATATTGCTTCCCTGTAACAATGTGAGGATTATTAAATTTGTTTTTATTTTTATCGGAAGATACACTTAACTCAATATTGTGAATATGAATGTTCGGCAGTCCTCCCCCAATTAAGTCATTTCCTCTTGTATTATAAATCATTATCGTCCTCGCACAGATCAAAATCGTTTGATGGGATCTGTCTAGATACTCCTAGTGGCTTTTTGGGTGTTTCTATTTCATCGTCTACCGATACTTTAAAAAAGTATTCAACATAGTTTTCGGTGGCATTTAGATTATTTCCGGTTTTATCATATAAAAAATCCGAATATCCATTAGAGAAGTATTCTCCACCAAACTTCAAAGGAAGCAGAATTTCATTTTCCGTATCAGGATTTTGTATTTCATATACCTCTATCACAAAATTTTCTTTTTCTTTTAGAGAGTTAAGCTCTTTTAGGTCTATAGATATGTAATCTTCCTCGATTTTTACAAAAGATCCGTCGTCGGAGATTGTAACATAATTGAATTCAGCAGGATCACTAGATTCCTTTATCGATACCACCTGATCTGAAGAAGGAATCTTTCCGTCTTTACCCTTTAAGCCGATAGTGGTTTCATATGTTACCTCTATCTCAATCTGAGGGATTCTACTGATTCCAAATGACCCACTATCATAATAAATAGAGTCTTTAATCTTTCCCTTGCTCAAGTTCATGTCAAACGCTGGGTAGTATATTGAATTGTAGTTTGATGTGCCTAAAGGTATTTTGAGACCGGACGTATTTTGCTTCTTTGGAATTGGGTATTTATATGGGATGTCTCCGTAGGTTGGGCTTAAGAAGTCGCCTATCTTGTGTGGCAAACCTACAAGAGTACCACCTTCCGTGCCGGGAGCAACGTTGTTCCCACTTCCTCCACCGACAAGATCGCCAGATAACCCAGTACTTGTACCAATTAAAATTGGCGTGGGTTGTGCGAGAGGGTTCGTAAACCCAAAGGGATCTGTAATATTGAATTGTGTGTATACTTCATTTATTGTCAGAGAACTTTGGTCATTATTTATCTGATTTGCGCTTTTCTCAACAGTATCAACGCTATGAATCACCTTTATCCTTGGCGTTTCTTTAACTCTATCTTCCGTTTCTTTTTGATTCTCAGAAGGTCCAGCAGACACAGCAGCATGATCTAGTGCGGGAGGATCACCTTGGTACTGCGTATCATAATCAATATCGTCATCGAAAAAAGCATAATAAGTTGGCTTAAGCTTACCAACAGACAACAAATATTTGCCGTATTGAGTTAATTGAAGATCTAACACTTCTTCTTTTCTATCAAAAAATTCCATAGTACCTATAAATAGCCCTAATTGTTAAAATTCTATTCTTTTGGGGGTTCGAAAGTAAATTCAGATTCAATTTGAGCCAATTCAATGAGGGAGAAAAAGTCATATGGCCAATTATAGCTATACGTTAATTCTGCCTCTGGATTTGAAGCAATGCCTTGAAGTTCTTGCAGAGCAGTAAAGGCAAATCCTTTGGCTACCTCGGACTGTTGTGTAACATTAAAAAAGTTATTTCTTGCTTTTTGTTTTACTTTAAAAACCATCCACCTAATATTGTCAGGCAATTTTCCTTTACCATATTGTCCAAAAAATTCATAGTTTACTCCGATTGGGTGTTCGATGAAAGTTGAATCCTTCTCAGCAGCGATTGAGATTTTGGGCATTAAATTTTGCCACAGATCTGCAAGGTCTTTTCTGTCCAAAGAGTGTGAAAACTCAAAAATATACATTACGAAAGGATCAATATTTGGATTGTTCAAAAAATCCATTTGCGGGGGCAAAGAAAACTTTTTCATTTTCTCAATCATTTGAGTGATTGAAGTCTGCCCAATGTCATTTTCAACACCAAAATCACCAGACATGAGCGCCTTGTTGCTATTTTGGTAATTTGATTTTTGTTTTTTAAACATTTCCAATTCAATTGGGTAAAAATTCCCCTTCGGATCGATTGGGATTGCGATAATAGCCTCAGATATTTTTTTCTTAGACCTAATTTCGCCAACTCTTTCTTTAGAAGCTTTAAAGCCGCATACATCAATAAGGGAGCCTGTTAAATCTGAACCTCCTGCTTTTTTATAGTCGTTGATTACTTGTGGGTAGCTCTCTTTCAGTTGTAAGAACATGCCCTCAGAGCCTGTTGGGTGTTGCCCATAACCTTTCCATATCCCTCTTGTGTAATATTTCTCTCTTCCGTCGCCGATAGCCGCACCAAGAGATGCTGTATCCATATGTGCCATATTGATTGAGGGGCATTCAAATTTAGTTTCAATAATCCAAGCATCGTTTGTACCCTGTACAACTGGAGTCGTTGCCTTTAAGGGCTTGTAAGTTCCGTCTGGTGCTTTTTCTGTCCCGTATTCTACTTCCTTCAGTGTGATCTGTCCAAAAAGATTGACAGAAGAACTTAATTGCATTTGAGCGATCCCAGCAGCGTTGTTGTCTCTATAAATATTTTCTTGTAGAGTTGCGGCTAGTTGATTTTCATTCTCGTATACGGTTTCAATTTTAGCATTTGACAGAATTTCCTCAAGAGTAAATTTTGTCGACTCCCCTATCCCCAGATCTCTAACCGCGTGGGGGCGGAAAGCGATCCTAGCCCTAGCCGTTCCATAGAAGTAAGGTGGTGTGTGGGGAGCGTATGATGGATCTTGTGCTCTAAACGATGCGTATGGTACACTGCCTGTGCCAGTCGATCCCAAAAACAGTTGGCTTGTTTTATAAGAAGGACCATAGTGCATACCCCTTGCACTAACACCTTCGTTAATTATACCGTCACCGAGGAGGGCAACCTTGCCATGCCAAGTATTTGTCGCTATTGAAGCAGAATATTGAAAACCACCGTCATAATTAAATGTTGCGGGTGGGGGACCCTCATAAGAAACAAAATTATCTGTTTTATATAAAAGCACATCCATATAGTAGGTCGACCCAGAGACCATCGATTTAAAGTCTTTTTCCGCCTTGGAAATGAAACTAGTCAAGGTTCCTTTTTCTAGAAAGAAATCAACCGATTCAGCAAAAAAGTTGCTTGCTGCTAATGAATACTTGGGATTACTTTGACCTTTCCATTCAAAATAAATCTGTGGTTGATTTGTTGAAGTATTATACGGAACATCTTGAGTCTGTCTGGCGTAAGAGCCGTCTGAATCATCCGTCCCAAAGGAACCTGTAAAATTCGGATATACAAAATAGACACTAGAAGATAAACTGTTTACCCCGGAACTCGTTAATGACGAAGAGAGGGGTAGGTATTGGTCCGGATCTAAAATAGCCTCAAACGGAAATAAATAATTTGGTGTAGTTTTATATACACTCGATATTATTCCTGCTGCATGTGTAGTATTGGCTACTGTCCAAAAGTCGACTTTATCTAGCACCGGAGCAGATGCCGTGTGTACTGGGTAACTTACAGCAATTCCTGATTTAATCGTATTGAAGAAAATCCCCGGAGCGAAAAATGGTTGATACAAAGCAGCCAACCTTTCTTGATCGCCGTCACGAACACTAGACCCTGTTAAATATGGGGCGTAAGAAGAAGAAAACAAATGTCCCAACTGAACCGATCTAAGGGCTGGGTAAAAGCCTTGATATGGTAATAGTTTTTTGACTGTATTAGCTTCTAGTCTAATCTTGGAGGCAAAAGCAGTGTTATTCTTCTTGTGATCCTCCTGTATGACAGAGAAGTGTTTCATGAAATCACTGTGAGAATATACTTTGAAGAAATCTGGTTGGAAAGATCCAGTTTCGTTTGTTGCGCTTGAAGTGTTATTTAGAGAAGAGCCTATTAGATCTAAGAATTTATTATTATCAGCAAAAAACCCTTCTTTCAAGTAATAATCCATATGATCTGTAATTCTAAATTCTGGCAATACTGTATAATTTTTAGCCATTCTTCTAATGTCTTCGGAATAGTCTTCGTAAGAATTAAACCAAGGAGTTTTTCCACTCAAAACATCTGTTCTGTATGGAGCCATAAGGTGCAGGGAGGCAGAGGGACTAACGCCCCTTCCATAATACGCGCCAGACATCATCATACTCGGGTATTCGTATTGAAATGAGGCTGTGGGCTTGAAATTCATTCCATCATTAGCAGTTCCATCGCCACCAAAATTTGGAAGCGGACCAGAAGATGTTGGAGCGCCAACTGCCCTGACCTTTCCTTGGATATTGATTCCAAGCAATCCATATATATATCCCGCATAAGATAGTTCCCCATTCTTATTTACGTTCCGTACTCTTGTTGTGATAGCTGGGTTTAATCCACCTTTAGGTTGTCCAGCGGCCGCTGACGGCGATAAGGGTACCCAATAATATGGATTATTTACTCCATCACAAACAGAAGCAGACACTTGATACAGATCGAAAAATGGCTCTTCTGAGTCCAATGGCCAAATGCTCATGTCTGTGAGACCAAAATATGAAGACCCACTAGCGATAATCAAGCCTTGGGCATTTCTCGTGACAGCATCACTTCTTAGCCTATCATCTATATTGTCTTTCCAGAATGCTATCGATTCTCCCAACCTTGCATTGAATTCATCGGACCCGCTAGAAACAGTATAATTCTCTCTTCCTCGCGCTTTAGCTAGGGATGTATTTCTTTCACGAGGATAAACAACCTCTCTATAGGTTAATTTTTCTATACCGCTGATTGGCTTCTTATCTTCTGGTATTGTATCAGACAAATATATGTCTTTCATTGCATTGTATATAAGGTCTTTACTGTTAACATCTTTCTCGAAACCCAGCAAATTGTCAATCTTGTTATTGGCAAAAGTTCCCAAATCATTAGCATATGTGCTATCAATTTCTAAAATATTTAAAGATTCGTCTTCTCCCTTCACTACAACATCGCACTCCAAGGGTTTATACTTGAAAGAAACCATTGGCTCTGTAAAGTTTTCGAGGGTTTGCGTTGTTATTTTCTGTAGTTTGGCATCGCCCGGAGATATGCTTGTCTTTTCCGTAAGAATAGAAAATCGATTGATACCTCTCATATATCTTACGACAGGGTGATATGAATTTCGTATTTGTCTCCAAGAAGGATGACCATATGGTCCATT
>TARA_R110000796_G_scaffold162022_1_pt1 | contig 16772 bp, 19 predicted proteins | sample TARA_R110000796 | Tara Oceans TARA_R110000796 (sample SAMEA4397815) | marine metagenome | biome: Polar Biome; feature: [SRF] surface water layer (ENVO:00010504); material: water (ENVO:00002006), including particulate matter (ENVO:01000060) such as... | depth 5 m
CCCAGCTTTTCTAACATCTATATTGTTATCTTTACTAAATTCAGTGGACCATTTATCAAAATAATCACTATCAAAATCATTATGATAAGCGCCAAACTCATTTATAGGAACAAATACTGTACCTGGTCTATAATCTGGATCATTAGGAAATATTTTAGGTTGAATTCTAAAAGATGACGCTATTAAACGTGTATTTTCATCTATATTATCATATAGTTTAAGTAGTTCTAAATCTTGGTTAGGTGCAATCCACATATCTGAGTGGATTATATTAATAAACTCTGTTTGTGTTTTATTAACACAAAAATCTATTCCACCCCCAATTCCTTTTTCTATTTCATTTGTTTCAATGTAATATTCTAAATTATATTCATTATCAACTAACCATTCATTAGTACCATCAGTACAATTTTCTGCATAAATTATGATAGGCATATCGTGAAAATAAGCGTTTTGCCTTATAGATTTTACTGCTAATTTTAGGTATTCTAAATTATTATTTGATGATATACAAGTTGTTATTTTATGTGTTTTTTTCATTTGTATAATTGGAAATTGTGAGGGATATATTTCGGGTTTTAATTTTAAGGCTACTAAAGATTGGCCGTGAGTTATTTTATCAACTATATCAAAATACTCAAATACGTCATGATAATTTCTATCTGCTCTCATCCAAAAATCATGGATAAAAACTATAGAATCTTTATTTAAATGTGGGATGATTTCTAAAGCACACCATTTACGTGCTCTACCATCTACCAATACTATATCAAATTTTTTATTTAATTCACTAGGATAATTAGCATATATTCTAAAATTTTCATTTTTAGGCCATTTAGAAGATACACCATGTCTTTTACTCATTTTATAATCAGGACCTACATAATGTAAATTTACATTTTTGGGTTTACTTTTTAAAACCTTTTGATACCATTCTTTATTATGTTCTAGAGAATTCCATTCCTTTACTAATTTAGAAAAATGGGCTGTGCTACCACCTGACCCCCATTCTAGAGCTATATGTGTATTTTTTAAATATTTTTCAATGAGGTTTATTTCCTCTTTACTCATCCATGGTTGCATATTATTTTACTATTTGTGCCCATACGTCTTCCCACGTATAAGATTTATTGTTTTTAAATAAGTTATTACTGTTTTGTTTAGACATTTCGCTAGCCGTACTATACCAACTATTAGATGATCTTCTTTCATGACTATCTCCATATTCATCTTTTACATACATTCTTTTTTTAGGATGGTGTCTATTATGTACTAATAGTATATTACTAATAATATATTGTGGTATATTACCTAATACTTTATTAGTCATTGTCATAAAAGCCGTATCTTCATGAGTAAAAAACACAGATTGTGGTATATTTACTCCTGATTTAATAACTTCTGATGATATAACCAAACCACACCCATTAAATTTATGGTAGGGTAATATTTTAACATCTAGTTCTTCTGTCTTGTCGTTTATTTTATTCATTTCATCATTAGCCATAGTATAATGATGACTCCACCAATTATCAAAATCTAAATCTTTAAATGATTTATTTGTAAAATCGGGGTGTTCTAAAGCTTTCCAACTATTATCCCACATCTTACAAGTTCCAAAAAAAGCAAGGTATTTTGGATTATTATTTTGTAGAGACATTTGATGAAGAATATCTAAAGCATTAAATGTTTGATTAGGAATTAAAGCATCTGATTCACCCCACATTATAACATCTACTTTATTACAATATATTTCATTAAATTTTCTTCTATAATCCGCTATCGTATGTAGTTCTTGAATGTGTCTTACATTATCAAAGTCTAATAGTATACTTCCTATTTTATCTATACATTTACCCTTTTGTTCTGCATTGATACATTTTTCAAGATCTTCATTAGTAATTATAGTAAAATCAACTATAACTTCACCGTTATAATTTTTTATAGCATCTTTTAAAGATTCTACATATTCTTCTATAATATCACATTCATACCATTGTACTAAACACCCTATTGCAAATTTAGTTTTCATTTATTGATATCCTAATTTGGTTTAACTTTTTTTGTTCTGTTATAATAACATTTTTGTTAATAAATGCATTTTTAAATATATCTTGCCACCATTCTTTTGGTTTTACTGTTTCATGACAATTACGGCCATCTGGTAATAATGTTTTAGCATATCTAGTTGAAACTATAAAGTATAAAGACTTTACATTATATGTTTTAATATGATCTAGTAGTGCATTGATTTTACCTTCGGGAATGTGTTCTAGAACATCTAAACATATTATAGTGTCAAAATTTTTATTTTTATGTTCATTATTATATTCGTCAATTGCTGGATCATACCCATAGCATGTATATGACTTATTTAAATATTTAGTTAAATCACCTTTACCACACCCATAATCTAAAATTAATTTACTAGAATTAGATTTTAAAAAAATATTTAAATGATCTAAATCTAATGTTGAATTATTATACCCATTTCCATAACCGGGGTTTTGGTTGTGTAATATTTTATATTGTTCTATTAATTGTTTATTTTTATAAGTCATCTAAGTTTATTCTTTTAAATTCAGGATTTATATAACTTTGATCTGATAATATTTTTAGTATGATTTCTTTTTTATCGAGCCAAGTTTTAAGTGCTATTGTTGATTTTAATGTTTCTGCTATTTCACCCTCCATAGGATAACAATCTCTTTTTACTTTATCATCGTCAAAATGAGTATGTTGTTTACTAGGATCTCCTAAATCCCAACCTATAGTAACTATTTCAGTACAACCAAGTAGTAAAGCTAAAGGTATACCTGTTTCATAAATCATTCCACACCCCCACATTACTTCTGTATGTGTTTCCATCATATAAAAATTATCAAAATTTTCTGTTGCTTGGGTTGTTTGTTGACGAGTTATAAAAGGAGGATTAATAACAGGAATATATAAATCTATGGGGGCTTTTAAATTTATTACTTTTTGTAATTGTCCTTCAGCATATGATTTAGCTAATTGCCAGAATGTTATACTATCTTTTCCCCAAGAATAGGGAGATAAATTATACGTGCTCATTAAATGAAAGTCTGTCTCTTCTTCTAATAAATTTTGGGCTTGTTTAAGACAAATAACTAATTTATCTTTAAGTTTACTTTTTAATTCATCTACATTATGAGTAGATAAACTAGGACCACAAGTTACTATATAAGCAGTTTCGCCTTTATATTTATCCTTAAGGTGTTTTAGTCTTTCTTCTATAGAATCAAAAGACTGAATATCTTGTTTTAATTGTTTAGTTATTTGTTTCATTGTCTATTTTTAATGCTGTTTCAAAATCTATATATTTAATATGATCATTTATCCTACATTTTGTTACACTATATATTTCCATTCCACTTAATTGTTCCCATTTATTTAAGAATTTATATTCTCCTACAAATCCTTTAGTTTTCCAAGTTTTATCATAAAATCTACCAATCAATCCATCAAAACCTAAGACAAACACTCGAGTTGCTCCTATTCTTTTTACTAAAGGTAATACACATGATGATAATTTATTTTCTAAATTATATACTTGTCCATCTAACAACTGTGTTCCATATATTAAGGTGTCTGAATTAAATCTATTTTCTGGTTGTAACATATTTTCTATTTCAGATGTGCTATGTGTTTCATATAATTTATTCAATGTAGTTGCAGGAAATCTTTCGAAACGATGTTTAATTTTTTGTAATCGATTATAATATATTTTCCAGCCGTCCTTTATTTTACACAAAAACGAACAATGTCCTTTATTTGGGTTGGGAGTTCCTCCTTGATGGTAATTATCAAAATCTTCCATAACATTTGCATCATATTGATATCCGGGAACATGTACATCTAATTTATATGATGGATTCTCATTTAAAAATTGTAATCCATCTAAACTAGAATATGGATCAGCCCATGACCAGTATTTAGGATGTAATCCAAAATGATCTATACAATGAGGGAATACTTTCTGAAATGCGTATACATTTCTACCATTAAGTTTTTTAATTTGGTCCTTATAATTAAATAGTGTTGTACCCGGACCTATAACCCATATATTCATTGTTTTTCTATTATATAATCACCCATAACCAATACATCAATATTAGTATCTAAAAAACACTTTATAGCATCATAAGGATCATTAACTATAGGTTGTCCTTTAACATTAAACGAAGTATTCAATAAAACAGGTATTTGTGTCAATTCATTTACATATTCAAGTAGTTTTCTAAATCTGGGATTATTTGACTCTTTTACTGTTTGTACTCTAGCTGAATTATCAACATGAACTACTGCTGGTATTTTATCTTTAGCTTCTTTTTTAACCTGACACGCCATTAACATATGAGGACTTTCTTGACTTATATCAAAATATTCTGATGTGTATTCTGATAATACAGCTGGTGCAAAAGGTCTAAATTCTTCTCTAAATTTAACTTTTTCATTAAGATAATCTTTCATACCTTTAACAGGTAATACTAAAATACTACGGTTACCTAATGCTCGAGGACCCATTTCAGCACCACCCTGAAACCACCCTATTATTTTTTTATTTGATATATGTTTAGCTGTATCATAAAAAACATTATTTGATTTTATATATTTTAAACGGTTTGATATATTTGTTTTTATTAATTGGGATTCTATTTGCTCATTTGTAAAAGATGATCCTAAATAAAAATTATGGAATTTTTCTGGTTTTAAATCTTTTTTATATTTTTTATATACCAGGTAACATGCTCCTATAGATGTTCCACTATCACCAGAAGCAGGTTGTATAAATATTTTTTTAAATATACCACTACGTTCAATCATTCCATTTAAACTACAATTAAGACCACAACCCCCGGATATGCAAAGATACTCATGATTAAATTTATCTTTTGCTCTTTGTAACTGATTTAATATAATAGTTTCTAATCTTCTTTGTACTGCACATGCTATATTTTTATGATGTTGTGTTAATTCATCTTCCCATTTTTTATGGGGTCCAAATATTTTATTAAATTGTGGGGTAACCCATAAGTCTCGTTTTCGGTGAAATATAAACCAATATGGATTAACTTCATATTCAAAATCATCTGTTTCATATATTATTTCTTCAAAAATTTCTTTATATGTTCTATTAGTTCCAGGAATAATTTCTTCATCATTTCCATATGGAGCTAGTCCCATTATAATACCTTCATCATAATGAGGTCTCCATCCTAAATACGCAGTAATTGCAGTATAAAATAATCCTATAGAATGCGGCCACCTATTTCCAGCATGTAAGGTTTTAAGATTTCCTTTATCTCCTGATGATATCAACGAACAATCAATTTCTCCTATACCATCATTACTAATAATTAATGATTTTTCAAATCCACTAGGATAATATGCACTAGCTACATGACATAGATGATGTGAATTAAATGATACTTTACCAGTATAATTTAATTTTTCTTTAAGAATAGAACGGTATGTAGTTTTATTTGGCAAACTCCTACGTTTATTGCTTATGTATGAATTTTCTAGGATAGTTGGGTCATAAGTTAATGAAATTTCTGTTATGTCCTTTATATCTAGATTAGCTTTATGCAAACAATCATTAATAGAATTAATGGGGAACTCTCTAGTATGTTTGTTCTTAGTATATCTTTCTTCTTCACAGGCAGCTACTAGTTTTCCATCTATCATTAAAGCTGCTGATGTATCATGTCCACCATAATGGATTCCTAAAATATTTATCATAATTGTTTTTTTAATTCTTTTGGTAATGGAAAATTTATTTTTGAATATTTTGACATTATATTTTCTGAATAATCTTCACTTAAGTTAAATAATTTTATATTTAAACTAGTACATAATTTATGAATATAAACTGCAAAGTCTTTTTGAGCATTATTTACTGATTCGTATGAATTACCATCCCTAATTCCTATTAAATTTTTATCAAAAGAATGTACTAAGTTTGATTTATTACCATACCCATCAATACCCACCATATAAATAGATTTTGGCTTTAATGCAGCTGCTAATATAGCTAATCTTGGGGCTGCCCCACTTTTATTTTGAAATGATGTGTCAAAAAATAAACATTTATTTTTATATCTATTTATAAAATTTTTATATACTTTATTGTTAAATACCATTGAGCTATGGTGAGGTTCAATTGCTATATAAGAATTATCTTTATCAATTCTTTTATATAACTTATCATTTGGTGTTTTTAATATTCTGTTTATTAATGATACTAATTCTATTTTTACATCTATTAATTTATCGGATTCACTATATTGGTTACAAGTAAATATATAATCATATTCTATATTTTTCCATTTTACTATATTTGTAGTGGGTCCCGCTCCTATTATTAATATACGTTTATCTTTATATTTTTGATAATCAAAATTATCTGGGTAATTTATATTTATAAAGTTATTCTTCATTAAAGATTAATTTTTATTTTCCTTTCACCAACAGTTAATTTACTTATAGCAGGATTTTCATATATTGAATCTCCTTTAACATGTGTTGTAGATATTTCTTCAATTACACATCCCCCTTTAGTTCTAAATGAATGATTAACTTTTCTATTGATTAAAATAGGTTTGCCTCTTTCTAATTGAATATCTCTACCATTTAAGTTTAAAATACAATCCCCTTTAAGTAATTCAAAACATTCTTCTTTTTGTAGATGTCTATGTGTTGGGTGGGATTGGTTAGGTAACATAGCTATAATTTTTTTACAATAAGATCTATTTATTTTACTTATAATTAATGCTCCTGTTTCATAAAATTTATCTAATCCAAAATGACATGATAATTCTGTATCATCCTTATCTGTAACTGTTACTCCTGCGTCTGATAATATTTTGTTAAATGTTGCTTTAATTCTTTGTAGTTTATCTTCTCTTTCGGGGTTAATAAGATATTCTTTTTTTAGTGGATCATTTCTATCAATATCTAACAGTAATTTTTGTCCTATAATTTCATCAATGTTAGATACATTTAAGCACCCCTCTTGCAAGGGCATTGCATAATATAAATCTTCCTCTTGAATAGTATATCCTGAATTTAATTCAATTTTAGTATATACTCCTCTTTTTAATTGTTCTAGTGCTTCACTTTTACTAAAATCCCCCTTAGATGCTAATTCAAATAATTGAATCTCATCAACTACAACTTCCATCTGTGCTGCCGTACATGAATATGCATTTAAGTCGATTGTATCTGTTTTTTTACCAACATGTTTTTCAATTATCGTCGCCCCCATTGCTACAGCATAAGGAGATACTGATCTTGTGTTTGGTCCTTCATGTGTAGAATAACCTATTTCAATGTCTGGGAATTCTTCTTTCAATTTTTTAATTCTATCTAAAAATGCATTTTCTATAGGTGTAGGATATTCAGCTATACAATGTAAGAAAGAAAAATCTCTACCTGCTCTCTTAAATAAATTATAAACCTTTTTAAGGTGTTTTATAGTAGCTCCTCCTGTTGAAATGATAATTTTTCTGTTTATTTTTGATACTTCTCTTAATAAAGGCCAATCATCAACTGAACATGATGCTATTTTTAATACTTCAACACCTAATGTATTAAATAAAGGAAGAGATTCATTGTCAAAAGGAGTAGAAACACTTAATATGTTTTTAGATTTAATATAATCAATAATCTCACCAAATTGTTCTTTACTTAAACGTGTTTCATTAAATCTTTTAATATATTTTAAATCGTTACGATCTTTATAATCAGGATGGATAAACGTATCTAAATTACGGAATTGTAGTTTAACTCCTGCATTTATTTTTTTACGTTTTGCTAAATCAGCAAAATCATCAATGATTTTTTTAGCGTGATCTACGCTACCCATATGGTTATTAGCCATTTCAAAAATGTAAAACATATTTTTATTTATTTTTTATTATTAATTCTTTGTAAAGTATTTCTCCTAACGTAAATTGCCACTCATAGTCTACATCAAAAGTTTCTAATTCATCCATTGTAAATAATTCTGGATTTGGTGGTAAACTATTATCCATCCAATACCCATCTTTAATTATATCTAATCTACTAGCATATAAACAATGTGCTGCTTCATATATAGGGTCTACAAATTTTGTATTCATAATTGTTAAATCCCCCCAATCTGTAATTGACTTACCATTCTTATCCCAATAATAGGTTTTCTTTTCAAATACAGCAAAGCCTCCCTCTTTATCTGATTCTATAAATGATTCAATAAATTTATCTATAGTTTCAATTTTTAATAATGGATTACACGCACTAATTAGTATAACGTACTTATAAGGTAACTTATCATGCCACTCATATATTTCAGATAATGGTTCCCCTTCTGACATTGCCGACTGTTCAGATCTATTAAATACAGTAACCCCATGTGACTTTGCTGTTTTCTTTAATTCTGGTTCATATGCAGAGAATATAATATCTTTTTTATTAATTACCGTTGATTTACTTAATTTTTCTAGTAAAATATCCACTAATGTAGTATTAGTAAATGGTCTTAACATTTTTCCTGGAACTCTAGTTGAACTTAAACGTGCTTGTACTAATATACAAATTTCTTTTTTATTTTTCATTATAATCTTTTTTTAATAACCCTAATATATGAGAATTCCAATACTTACCTTCATTATAATAAGAATCACGAAGAATTCCCTCATCCTTAAATCCTACATGACGGTATATATCAATAGCATCGTTGTTACTATATACCTCACACCAAATTCTATTTAAGTTCAGGTCTTCGAAACCATATTTGATTAAGGTTCTTAAAGCATCTGATCCATACCCCCCATTTCTATACTCCTTATCGCCTATAGTAATTGAGAATTCACCAGTACGGTGTACCCAATTAATATATGTTAAACCACATGAACCTATAACTGTATCTTTATCAATAGGTTTTACTACAAAAAACTGCCAACTATCATCATTAACTACTTTTGATTCATACCATTTTTCTTTATGAAATAAAGTTAATTCTCTATATTCTCTATAATATTTACGAAATTCAGGATTATTTCTCCATTTTTGTAATATAGGTAAATGTTCTTTTTCAACAGCACATAATTGTATTTTATTTCCTTTAATCATATTTTGTTTATAATATCTTTAAATGTTATATCCCAATTTTTTATGTCTAATTTTTCCATAATGTCATTTGTTTGTTTAACAGTATGAAAACTTCCTTCTTTTAAATTTTGTTTTTTTGGTTTTATGCTTCCCTTTTTTATTTTATGCCAGTTTTCTATAAACATGTCTTCAATTTGTGTTTTTAAAATTATATAACTTTCTTTTAAAGATATATTATCATTAAAATTAATTTCTTTTTGGATAATTATATCCCCAGTATCTATTTTTTTATCTATATAATGAATGGTTACACCTTTTATTGTTTTATCAATAGCACTCCATAAATTTGGACTAGCACCTCTATTAAAAGGTAGATATGATATATGTAAATTTATTAACTTATTTTTAAATAAATTAATAATCTCTTGATTAATTATATACCTATACCCATAACTTATAATAAACTCTATATTATTTTTAGTTAAAAAATTTAAATTTATCTTATCATGATGGTGTAAAACTTCACATGAATTATAAGATAAAAAATTTATTAATTTACTATTATTTCCTAAAAATAAAATTTTCATTATTTTATCTCCCTTATTAATTCAAATTTTTCTGCATATTCTAATCCTACTTCGCTACCCCAAACTTTCATTAAGTTTTCTATATTTTCATAACTTCTAGTATGAGGAGCAGTTCTTATTTCTTCACCATAACATTCTTTTAAACATTCTAATTTTATTTTATAAGTAGACGAAACATCATAGTAAATATTTCCTTTAAAATTATTTAAGGGATTATAATCAGTAGAAGACGGAACATAATAAGAAAGAATTGTTTGTTTATGTCCAAATTGTGGTCTAAAAGCTGTTAAAGTAGATTCATATACATGTCTGTGGTCTATATTTAAACAATTAGGATGGTGAGTAAATATAATATCAGGTATAAAATCTATATTATTTTCTATATATCTTGTTTTATCTAATAATGAAATAATATCTAATCTATTATCAGGATAATTAGCATACATATAATCTGATATCCCCAATTTTTTACATACATCAAATAATTTTTGATTTCTATTTGTAAAAGGGACTTTTTTAGGAGGTCTAGCTGATACACCATCAGTAAAAGTGAGTAATTTAATATGGGCCCCTTCTTTAGCTAAACGAGCTATAGTTGCCCCACATCCTAAAGTTTCATCATCTGGATGGGCAGCTAATACTAATATTTTTTTATTTTTTGGTAATTTTGACATCTGCTATTATACTATTATTACTTATTTTAGCCCTATTAAATTCTATTTTATATTCCCCTATTTCTAAATAAGGGTTTGGATAAGAATCATCGTCTACCATTCTTATTTGATTATATATGTACGAAAGATCTTTAGTAGAATCAAATTTAAGTTGATTATTTTTTATTCTTTTATATATTTGGGGTATGCCTTTTTGGGGTATAGGTTTAGGATTAATTTTAACACAATAATTAATTAATTTATGTGTTATACTTGCTATAGATAACCATATGTCTGTTATATTTCCTTGTAATGTAAGGGGTATTGAATGATATATGGCCCCACTATCTACTTGTTTTTTCATTTCTATAGCATTAACTCTAGTATAAGTTATTCCATTTAATATTTGGTTTTGAAGGGGACTCCCCCCTCTATCCTTAGGTAATTTTCCTGTGTGAATAACTACACATTTATATTTATTATATATTTCTTTTGATACTATATCTGACCAATGGAAGAAAAATACCCAATCTGGGTTAATATTATCTATTAATTCTTTAGAACATATTGAAGTATAAGTACAATCATATTCTTCCTTATAAAGAAGATGTACTAGTTTTCTAGTCCAAATATTATCTTTTGACACAACTAAAATTTTCATATAAAATCGTCTGGTTTATAATTTTTTGATGATTTTTTACCTAGTATGTTATACCATTCTGAAGCAGCTACATTACCTTCTAAATATGGTCTTTTAGTTATTATATTATCTACTGTTAATATATCACCTGTTTTTATATCTGATTTTGCTACTATTGATCTTCTAGCTTTAGTAAAGTCTAATTCAGATTTACTATATTCCCCTTTACTGCCCCCCAACATTATTTCAGTTAATCTTATGTTATCTATCATTTCTTTTAATTGGTCTGGTTCTAAAGCAAATGCGTGATCAGGGCCGGGTAAATTATTATCTAATGTAAAATGTTTTTCTATTACTGTAGCCCCCATAGCTACTGCTAATGAGGGTGTAAGTGTTGATGTTGTGTGGTCAGATAAACCTATTGCCTTTACGTGTTTAAATCCCCCTAAGGTAGTCATAGATTTTAAGTTTATATCTTCTATGGGTGTTGGGTAAGCATTATTGCAATGTAAAAGAGTTAAATCATTACCATACTTTTCTACTATATCTAAAATATACCCCATTTTATTAAGTTCAAATCCTATACCAATAGAAATAATTAAAGATAAACCTGTTGATGCTACCATATCTACAAATCTCCAGTCTGTAGATTCAAAACCAGCTATTTTTAATCTTTTAACCCCTAAGCCAACTAATTCATCCACTGCTTTTTCATCAAAAGGAGTAGACATAAATTCAATATCTATTTCATCACAATACTGTTTTAAATCTTTTTGCCATTCACGAGGTAGTTCAATATCTTTAATTAATTGGTTTATATTTTTATATCCTGCAAAATCAGGTGTATTTTTACTATATAATGTTTCTGATGAGTATGTTTGGAATTTTACAGCATCTGCCCCCGCCCATTTAGCTGTGTTTATTAATTTTAATGCTTGATTAAAATCTTTATTATGGTTAGCCCCCGCTTCTGCTATTACAAATGTGTCCATAAAGGTAAATTTATTATTTTATTATTTAATAATTCAGTGTTAGAAAGCCTAACTTTACTATTAAAATATTTTGTTTTATGTAATAAAGGATAATGTCTAGCTAGTTGGTGGTGTTGGTTAAATTCATTAGCATCATTACTTAATCTTGTGGCAAAATAAAAAGATGAATTATTATCATGAGGTAATATATTAGTTAATTTAGAATAGTTATTTTTTCTAATTTCTAAATCTTTTTTATATTTTTTTAAACTTATTAAAGCAATAGTAGCATTTAAATTGTTCATATAAAATTTAAATCCCTCTTGTGTTATATCATAAGAACCATTAATATTTTGTCTACCAAAATTTTTATAATTTTGAAAATATTCGGTTGCGTCTAAATCATCTGTTGATATCATACCTCCATCGCTTGAACATATGGGTTTATATGGGTGGAATGAAAAAAATGAGAAATCACATTTTATTGTAGGTGTTACACAATGTGCTGAATCAGCTATTATTATTTCATTATATCCCCCCTTAATATTGTCAAAACCCGGAATATTACTAACACCACCATATAATATAGGCATTAATACAGGAATTATTCCCCCATCACTATATCTTTCACATCTTAGTCTTCTTTTGTTATAATAATCATTTATATCAAATAATAAATTATCATTGACATCCACCCATATAATATTATGTCCAAAATGTTGGGCTGCCCATGCTGGAGAGGTAAAACCTAATGAAGGGGTATAAACGTCACATACTCCATATTTTTCTTTTAAGTATGCAAATATTATAAATGCAGCTGCACTTGCTGAATTAGTAGCTACATTGTATTTTTTATTTGAGAAAGGTTGGAATTGTTTTTCAAATTCTAATACGTTAGGTCCAAAACCTAATTGACCTGTTTTAATTACCTCATTTATAGGATTAAGTTCTTCTTTTGTAAATTTTGATTCGAATATTTTCATATTAACATTTTAATCCTTTTTCTATTAAAACTTTTAATTCTTCTATATCTTCTTTAACCCATAAAGAAGAATTAAATTCGGGGCCATTATATTTTTCCCAGTTTTGGTAAGTTTTATTAGTATATTGTGGTCTAATTTGTAATAAATTTACATCTGGTACTTCATAAGTAAAATCTAATTCTGTTTTAGCTAACATATCCTCATGTAATTTTTCTCCTGGTCTTAAACCCATAATTTCTGTTGTTGCTTTTTTATCCATTAAAACTTCCATAGCTTTAATGCACGTAGGTAAAGTATAAGAATTAATTTGAGGAACAAAAACTTCTCCACCTACAGCATTATTTAAAGCTCCTAACACAGCATCAACAGCATCATCTAAAGTAAATAAAAATCTAGTCATTGATTTAGATGTTACTCTAATAGTTTTATTATTTTTAATCCAATCCATAAATAAGGGAACAAATGAACCCCTAGATGCTATTACATTACCATATCTAACAGAAGCAAAAATTGTTGAATCTGAATTATAATCATAATTTGTAAATATTCTTTCAGCTATAAATTTACTTGAACCATATACGTTAACAGGTTGACATGCTTTATCTGTTGATACTAATATACATTTTTCAACATTATTTTCTAATGCTGCTCTGGCTACATTTTCAGAACCCGCTATGTTTGTTTTAACACATTCATCGGGGTGAATTTCCATATCATCTATTCTTTTAAGAGCAGCTGTGTGTATAATATAATCTACTTTATGACGTTTTAAAGTTACATTTAGTTTATCATAATCCCTTACATCACCAATAACACAAAGTATCTCGGGATTATCACCAAATATTAGTGCTTGTTTTCCCTCATCACGACTATATACAATAATTTTATTAGCTTGTTTAAGTCGTTTAATTAATGATTTACCTAAGGATCCAGTCCCTCCTGTGATTAAGATTGTTTTATTTTTTATATTCATGTTATTAATTCTTTAAAATATGATTCTGCACCATCAAATGACATTTTTATATTGTGTTTTTTTAATATTTTTTTTATTGGTTTTTTAATTTGGTTATAACTAGTTTTAAACTCTTCATATCCTTTATTGTTTGTATTATTATAATAATATCTTCCCATAGAGTAATGACCAAATCCTATAGATTTAATTTCTTTAAGTTCTTGAAAATGATTTAATATTAAAGGTAATAATATATAAGAAAATTTACAAAAATTATAACCCGGATTTTGAAAAAGATAATAATCTTTTTTATAGTCCTTATTAATAAAATTATTATAATCTATTTCTGTGTAATTTTTTATAATGTGTTTTTTAAATATTTGGTTGAACTTTAATTTTAAAACATTATTATATAAATTTGTGTTGCTTTTTAATCTATTACAAGTGTATTTTAAATTAAAAAAATTTTTTAAAGAGTTATTATAAATATTAGCAGTTAGTAAGGTTGTATTTTTAAAATTAAAAGTATTAAAATCATTTAAATAATGACTTAAAGTATAAGGGTCTAAAAACGAAAAATAATCTGGGGTTATTTTATTTTTAATAAAAAAATCTAATGAATCACTATAACTAAATATAGTATATCCTTTATTTTTATAATTAATTAAATTTTCTTTACTAAAATTATATAAATCGTTAGAAGGACCTACTATTAATATCTTCTTCATAATTTTATAGTATTGTTACTTTTCCTTGTTGTTGTAATATTTTCATAAATTGGTACTCAGCATCTAAATAATGTTTTCCTTTTCCAAAACGGTTTTCTTTAGTAGTCACATAATCAGATTTTTTATTATATTTTAAATCTATATTCTTATTAGTATACCAATGACCTGTTGATCCCCCATTAAATCCCATTATGTGTATATGTTCATATTGTTTTAATAAATAAGTTAACATTCGCATTCCCGAAGATGGTTTTTGTTTAGGGGGTTTTCCTATTTTAATATCATTCTTTTCTAAAAGGTTATAACAATCCTTAACCCAATTTAAATAACCAAAATATAAATTATTAAAATTTGACTTAAATAACATATTTGAATTTATAAAATTATTTTCTTGTATTTTAAATATTTCTTGTTTATTGCAATTATTATAAATACCTTTAAAACGCCCCTTAGCTTGCATGGTATGTCCTACACGTTTTAATTGTTCAAATTCTATATCAAACAAATTATGTATTATACTAGTATATTTATTGATAGTAATTATATCTGTTTTACTACTCATATTGTTATTAGTATCAAATATACTATAAGGTATATCATGTATATACCAATTTCCATGTTTAGATCCTAATATTTCGGGGTATTTTTCTATTGATTTAGGATGACCTGTGTGGTTAGTTCTCCAAACTACATCAAAACTATCTATTAAATGACCTCTTGGGTTTTTTACTAAGTCAATAGATGAACCCAATAATATAACTTTTTTCACTATCCTCTTAATTTTTTTCTTACTGGTTTTTCTGATTCAGTTACTGTTATTTCACCATCACCATATGCTTGCTCTAATTCTCTAATACCTGATACTAATTTAAATAATCCATGAGGAGTAACAGAACCTGAATGGTCAGATCCTTCCATATTTCTATCTAGTGTGATATGTCTTTCAATAATTGTTGCTCCTAATAAAACAGATGATACTGTTGTACCTAAAGTCATTTCATGTCCTGAATATCCTACTTCACACCAAAATCTATCTTTTAATGTTTTTATAGCTGATAAATTTAATTCATTTATAGGTGCTGGGTATGTTGAATTACAATGAAGTACTGCAAAATTATCGACTGATTTTTTATCTAAATGGTATGGTCTTAATGTTTCGGGTGTATCACCTGGTGATTTTAATATTGTTATTGCTCTTTCTACCTCAGCAAATGTACTCATACCTGTACTAATAATAATTTTTTTACCTGTTCTTTTAGCTGCAAACATTAGGTCTTCATTAGTAATCATTGCTGAGGGTATTTTAATGAAAGGTATATCATATTGTGATAAAAATTCTAATGAATCTAAATCCCAAGGACTTGCTGACCATGCTATACCTTGTTGTTTACAATAGCGATCTATTTCATCATATTCTTTTTTACCAAACTCAATTTTATACTTGTACTCAAGGTATGTCATATTTTTACCTTGCCAACTTCTTGGTTTTGATTTTTGTTCTTCAGGAACACAAACATCAGGATTTCGTTTTTGGAATTTAACAGCATCGCATCCCGCTGCTGCTGCTATATCAATAAGTCTTTTAGCTATATTAATATCACCTTGGTGGTTAATTCCTATTTCTGCTATAATGTACGTTCGTTTCATACTTCTTCTATTCTTTTAGTTTTATCACAAATCATTAAATCATAATCAGGTTTTTCACCCACAATTAAATTATGGTATTTACAGCCCCAGTTATCTAATTGTTGTTTTGTTAATTTAGTGAACTCTTCTAATCTATCTTTATATACACTAGCTCTAGCAGTGTAATAGGTGATTTGATTACCTTCATTATATAATTTATTAATTTTATTTATATGAGATATTATAGGTTTAGCTAAATGATATTCTCTAACTTTTTCATAATAACAAATTGTTTCATCTATATCAACGTATATTTTCATAATGTATCGTAAAAATTATTTTGTGCTTCTTGACGTTTAATATCTTTTGGATGATATAAACACCATTCTTCTTCTGTTGGTAATAAAGCTTTTGTAGAAAACCCAGTTATTACCTCATGAACTTTAGAAGCCCATGCTATTTTTGGGTTATTTTGTATAATTCTTGTTTGATAATCAGGCCAATTAACCCAACCT
>TARA_R110000796_G_scaffold7549_2_pt1 | contig 16768 bp, 11 predicted proteins | sample TARA_R110000796 | Tara Oceans TARA_R110000796 (sample SAMEA4397815) | marine metagenome | biome: Polar Biome; feature: [SRF] surface water layer (ENVO:00010504); material: water (ENVO:00002006), including particulate matter (ENVO:01000060) such as... | depth 5 m
CAAGGCGTATAAACAGGTAATAGGGAAAGAGAGGTTCTGTTATCCACTGTAAACGGCCTTGGCGCTTTTTGCGCAAACGAAGCGTGGGGTGAAATATCTCGAACCCTTGGTTTGCCAAGTTATCAGCGGCACGAAAAGACTCGCCTCCCTTGCACTGAACGGCATACCATCTGGCACTTGTTTGCTTCTGCTCCATTACGCTTAGTCCACCACTTAAGGGATCGTTGTTGATGTGTTCAGCATATAACTTTCAATTAGTTGGGTATATATTGTAGTGCTTTAGGTCGTTTGAAAGGGCGGTTAAGCGGCCTACCCCCTTTGGTGCAGTTCTGTTATGCTGCGGCGATTAATTTTCTGCGCTTGACGCCTCTTCGATTCAACGGTGGACCCTCCATGGCAAAGCAACAGGAAGCAACGGATTTGCAGCGGGCATTAAAAGCTTGCAAAGGTTCGTTCGTATCGGTGGGATTTTTCAGTATGTTCGTCAACTTACTGATGCTTGTTCCCCCCTTATATATGCTTCAAGTTTACGATCGGGTGCTTTCTACCCAAAGTGTTGACACCTTGTTAATGCTAACGCTGGTTGTCGTATTCCTCTTTATGATTATGGGGGGACTGGAGCTAGTGCGTTCGCGTATTTTAGTGCGCGTTGGCAACAAGCTTGACACTTCCATTAACGAACGCCTCTATAGCGCTATGTTTCGCCGTAGTTTGGTGGCGCAGGGCGGCCAAAGCGCACAACCCTTGAGTGACTTGACCAGCCTGCGCCAGTTTTTAACCGGTAATAGCCTGTTCGCCTTCTTTGATGCGCCCTGGGTACCCGTTTATCTTGGTGTGCTCTTCCTGTTCCACCCCTGGCTTGGTGTGTTTGCTACTTGCGCGGGCCTCATTTTGCTCGGGCTGGCCATCGCCAATGAGAAAGCCACTAAAAAGCTGCTCGCCGAAGCCAATAGTGAGCATATTCAGGCGCAAAACCTCGCCAACTCTAATCTTCGCAACGCTGAAGTGCTGCATGCCATGGGTATGTTGCCGGGCATTATGGGCCGTTGGTCCAAGCGCCATCATGAATTCTTGTCTAAGCAGTCTCAGGCCAGTGATAGAGCAGGCGCGTTAACCAATACGTCGAAAGTTATGCGTATGCTTTTTCAATCGCTCATTCTTGGCTTGGGGGCGTTGTTGGTGCTGCGCGGGGAAATGACCCCTGGCATGATGATTGCTGGCTCTATCTTGATGGGCCGTGCACTGGCACCTATCGACCAAATGATTGGCGGTTGGAAAGGCTTTGTCAGCGCACGCGGTGCTTATGAGCGCTTGAATGAACTGCTGACGCAGATCCCCGGCGAAGATCGCAAAATGTCGTTGCCTGCTCCGCAAGGGGTGGTGGCACTGGAAGGCGTCGCCGCGGCTCCGCCTGGGTCGCGCATGGCGACCATTCGTGGCATTAACTTCAGCGTTCCTAAGGGCGAACATGTGGGCATCATAGGCCCCAGCGCTGCCGGTAAGTCCACTCTGGCGCGCGTACTGTTAGGCATTTGGCCTTCGCAAGTGGGTGATGTACGCCTGGATGGCGGGGTGATTACCCAGTACAACCGCGACGAAATCGGGCCTTATATTGGTTACCTGCCCCAGGACATCGAGCTGTTCGACGGCACTATTAGTGAGAACATTGCTCGTTTTGGCAACATAGACCCGCAGCAGGTAGTAGAAGCTGCCAGAAAGGCGGGTGTTCACGAAATGATTTTGGAATTGCCCAACGGTTATGACACGGTCATTTCCTCCACTAGCGGTGCGCTTTCCGGTGGGCAGCGTCAGCGCGTTGGTTTGGCGCGTGCCCTTTACGGTAAGCCGGTACTGGTGGTATTGGATGAACCTAACGCCAACCTGGACGATGCCGGCGAACGTGCCCTGGCCATGTCGATCGCCCAGATGAAAGCCGAAGGGACGACCCTGTTTGTGATCAGCCACCGCACCAGCGTGCTCAAGAATATGGACAAGCTGCTGGTGATGAAAGAAGGGCAAGTCAGCATGTTCGGGCCGCGCGACCAAGTGCTGGCCCAGTTTGCCAAAAAGCCGCGTGAGCAAGTTAGTCAGCAAAGCGCTGCCCGTCTCTCAGCCATCTCCGGTGGCCGTGGCAGCGAGGAGAAATCATGAGCGACGAAAAACGCAATTTGCCCTCTTCCGAGATCGACGTCACCCCCAAAGGGCCTATGACGTTTGATGGGGAGGCCAGTGAAAAGCTGCCCACCAGCGACAAAGGCTACCGTAAGCTGGGGTATGCGATCCTGTTTATTGCGCTAGGTGGTTTTGTGCTATGGGCGTCCACCGCTTCGCTGGCCATTGCCGTGGTAGCGCCGGGCAGCGTGTCGATCGAATCGTTCAAGCGTACCGTGCAGCACCTGGAAGGCGGTATCGTTGAGCAACTACTCGTAGAAGATGGCGACAAAGTGGAAGCGGGTGACACTCTGTTGGTATTAAGTGATACCCAGGCTGGTTCCCAACTAGCCATTGCCCGCTCCCAGTACTTGATTAATCGTGCCATGGAAGCCCGCTTGCTTGCCGAGCAGGAAGGGGCTGAAATGATGGAAATACCCGAGGATATTCAAAACACCGACGACCCGCGTGTTCAGCAGATTATCGCGGTTCAACAAAGCCTGTTCGCCGCGCGTCGCCAGTCGCTTAAAAGCACGCTGGAATCGCTAGATGAGCAGATCGTGCAAATGCGCGAGCAGATCGATGGGCTGGAAGAGCGTATCGATGTGAATACCCGCCGTATCAGCTCTCTTCGTTCAGAAGCTGAAGACTTTCGTTCGCTTTACCGTGAAGGTCTGGGCGATAACCAGCGCCTGCGTGAGCTAGAGCGCCAAGTACTTCAGTATGAAGGCGATAACGCCGAGTTCCGCGCCAATATTGCCCAGCTTCGCTCGCAAATTAGCGAAAACCGTATGGAGCGCGAAATTCAGCAGCAAGAGTTTCAGAAAGAAGTAGGCGAGCAACTGCGCGACGCGCAAGCGCAAATTGCCGAAGCGGAAGAGCAGATTATTTCTCTGCAAGACCAAGTGAACCGCGCGGTGGTGACTGCGCCGGTTTCAGGTACTGTGGTGGGGCGTCAAGTACACACCATTGGCGCGGTTGTTCGTGCTGGTGACACCATTATGGATGTGGTGCCTTCCAATGATGGTTTTGTCGTTGAAGCACGCATCCCGACGCGTGATATCGACAATATTTATATCGGTCAATTTGCTGAAATCCGCTTTAGCGCCTTCAATCAACGTCTCACCGATGTTATTGATGGCGAAGTCATTCATGTCAGTGCGGACAGCTTTGAAGACGAGGCGACGGGCGAAGAGTACTACCGTGCTCGTGTACGTGTGACTGAAACGGGCCATGAAAAAATGACCGAACAGATGCAGCTGCTCTCCGGCATGCCCGCAGAGGTGATGCTTCGCACCGGTGAGCGCACCTTTGCCAGCTACATTGCCAAGCCTATCACCGATATGCTGTCGCGTGCCCTACGAGAGGATTAATGTCCAGGATGTTGCTGCCTAAAACCATCAAAATGGCTCCGCTCGCACTAGCTATCATGTTAGTCAGCCAGCCATTGTACGCCCAGCAAGACGTACCCGCAGATGCGCAAGCACTGGCCGAATACGAAGCCCTTGAGGCCACAGAACAGTCGGCTAGTGGCCAACAGTTGCCCTCGCTACCTGAGCTATTTGTACGCGCGTTAGAAAACGACGCGGAACTCTCAAGCCAGCGTTTCGAGGTGGAAGCTACGCGGGAAGAAATTGCCTTGGCTCGCTCGCAGCTATTACCGCAAGTGAGCGCTTCGGGTGGTTATCTATGGCAAGACTCCACCAATATTCAAACGGTGGAAGAAATAGATCAGTTCGGCAATACGCAGCGTCCTGGTGAGATTGAAGAACAATACTGGCAGCTCCAGCTACAGCAGCCCCTGTTTAGCCTGGAGCGTTGGCGTGGGATGGATGTTGCTGATGCTCAGGTGAGCGCTGCAGAGCTGCAACTGGCGGTGGTCGAGCAAGACTTGGCGTTGCAAGTCACAGAAGCCTACGTGCAGGCCTATTTGGCCGCGCAGCGGCTGGGGCTTTTGGAGTCGCAGCAGGCATCCCTTGAACTACAGGTGCGCCAAGCCAGCCGAGCGTATGATCTAGGGATTGGCAACCGCGTTGATCTTTTAGAAGCGCAATCACGCTATGACCAGGCGATTTCCGATGCGGTAGAAGCGGAAAACGAACTTGATAACGCCCTAAGCGAGCTTGAGCGATTAACCGGCACAATGCCTACGTTTCGCGATGTAGCTACGTTAGGCGAATTGGCTGACCTGGAAGTGGAGCGTGACTTTGGCGGTCAGGACGGGTGGTTGGAAAGAACCGGGCAAAACCTGAACGTGCTACTAGCCCAGCGTGAACGGCAAATCACCGAGGCCGACACCAGCACACGGCGCGCTGGTTACTATCCCGAAGTTAATCTCAATCTAAGCTATTCAGACCGTGTCAGTGACGATGAAGTGCGTGAAAGCGAAGACTACCGCGCCAGCGTAGAAGTCAGTGTGCCGATTTACCGGGGTGGCTACACCAACGCCAGCGTACGCCAAGGTGAATTGCGTATTAAAGCAGGCCAAGCGGCGGTAGATAACGAGCAAAATCTAGCGGTACAAGAAGTGCGTACCCGCCTGCGCTCCTTGAATGGTGGCGTGCGTCGTTTGGAAGCATTAACTCAAGCGATTAGATCCAGCGAGCTATTCCTGCAAGCCGCAGAGCGTGGCCAGCAGTTAGGGCTTCGTGACCTCGTTGACGTGCTCGACGCACGGGCAAGCTTGTATGATCAGCGGATTCAGTTTGTCGACGTAGTCGGCAACTATGTACTTGATCGGTTAGCGCTAGAAACGGCTGTGGGTGAATTAAGCAGCGATGATTTAGCTGACATTATGGTCTTGCTTAATTCCATGTCAGAACAGGGGGCGATGGCAGACCTGTCCGCTAGGCCAAATGAGACGGCAGGGTAATGGTTAGCGCATGGCCGTATTGAAAGGGACACAGACAAACGACTGGCTTAGGCGTGCTATGCGCTGTTTTGATGCTGGCATCGCGATGCTGGTATCGCTAGTCACCCTCTGGGCTATGCCGTATATCAATGCAGAAGGTGATGATTACCTCTTTCTCATTGTGATCGGCAGCTTAATCTTGCCCGCTGTAGGCGAACTAATGGGGCTTTATCAGCCTTGGCGTGGGCGTAGCTTATACACCATGCTCGGGGTTTATGTGTTCAGCTGGCTGGCGGCCATTGGCGTTATCAGCCTGCTGCTGGTAGCTACCCACACTACACAGAGTTTTTCACGCCTGTGGATGGGGGTTACCGCCTTAGCGGTGTTGTTCTCTGGCAGCTTAGTGCGTGCCGCTCTATATGCCTATCTAAGACATGTGCGCGCTACGGGGCGCAATTTGAAAAATGTGTTGATCATAGGGCAACCCGATAACGTGGGCCTGCTTGTGCAGCGTGTCAACGATTTGCCTCAAGCTGGCTACGTTATAGTGGGCAAGCACTTGGATACTGGTGACGCAGCGTTTATGAATAACATGGCGGCGTTTGCCATTCAAAATACGTTTCAGCGTCAATTTGATGAAATTTGGCTAGGCTACCCACTGGTAGAAGGCGCACGAGTGCGTGAGCTAATGAGTCTGTTAGCCGGCATCCCCACCACTATCCGCTTTTTTCCCGACCTGCCGGATATTCGCCTGCTTAACCACCGCATTGCCCAAGTGGCCGGTTTGTATTCTTTAGAGCTGAACCACACTCCTCTTAATGGCCCTATGCGGGTCGTCAAAGCGTTAGAGGATCGAGTTCTGGGGTTGGCGCTGTTTGTGATATTTTTGCCGGTCATGTTAGCGGTGGCGATCGCTATTTATTGCCAGATGGGGCGCCCAATCCTGTTTAAGCAAGAACGCCACGGATTAGATGGCAAGTGCTTTAAAATCTATAAGTTTCGCACAATGAAAAAACATGAAAGCGCCACGACACAGCAAGCCACGCCTGCTGATCACCGCATTACGCCGCTTGGCAGCTTTCTGCGCCGCACCAGCTTGGATGAACTTCCCCAGCTTTATAATGTCTTGCAAGGACGCATGTCGCTGGTCGGGCCGCGCCCCCACGCCATGGACCACAACGATCATTACAAGGATCATATTGAGATCTATATGCAGCGTCACCGGGTTAGGCCCGGCATGACGGGCTGGGCGCAAGTTAATGGACTAAGAGGCATTACGGAAGATGTCAAACTGATGCAAAAACGCGTCGAATACGATCTCTACTACATAGAAAAATGGTCACTTGGTTTTGATCTGAAGATTTTAGCCATGACCATCACACGTGGCTTTATTAACACCCAGCCTTAGAGCAACGATGTCCTGTAGGGCCTTGTTATCAATGTATGGCAATAAGTACTTAGTCTATAAGTACATAGTCAATAATTGCTTAGGCAATAAGTACTTAGATATAAGTGCTTGGTATGCTTAGTCATAAAGACATTGTCATAAGGGGTGTGTAGTAACGTCAGTGAATTAAGCTTCAAGGAGGAAATATGATTTTTCCGGTAATTTTATCCGGTGGTTCTGGTTCCCGGCTATGGCCAGTATCGCGTGAGCACTACCCAAAGCAGTTTTTGAACTTGCACAAAGATGATCGCAGCTTGCTACAAGAAGCAGCGCAGCGGCTGAACAATGTCGAAGGCACCGGCACGCCGCTAATTGTCTGCAATGAAGAGCACCGCTTTCTGGTTGCCGAACAGATGCATCAAATCGGCCTTAAAGATACCCAGATTATTTTAGAGCCGTGCGGTCGTAACACCGCGCCTGCGCTCGCATTGGCGGCACTCGCTGCACAAAGTGAAGACGCAGAGCTGCTGGTGATGCCTGCTGACCACGTCATTAAAGACGAGATCGCCTTTGCCAAAGCCGTTGCCAAAGGCAGCGAACTGGCCAGCCAAGGTAAGTTAGTCACGTTTGGCATTACGCCCAATATGGCGCATACCGGTTACGGCTACATTAAGCGCGGTAGCGCCCAGGGCGCTGGTTACAACGTTGATACGTTCGTAGAAAAACCTGATCAGGAACGTGCTGAAAGCTACCTGGCAAGTGGTGATTACCTATGGAACAGCGGGATTTTTCTGTTCAAAGCCAGCGCTTACCTCAACGCCCTGCGCCAATACGCGCCGGATATTCTTGATGTTTGCGAACGTGCCTACGCTCAGCGCAGCGAAGACCTGGATTTTTTACGGATTGACCAGGAAATTTTCGCTCAGTGCCGTAGCGAATCCATCGACTATGCGGTGATGGAGCACACCCAAGAAGCGGCGGTTGTGCCAATGGACCCAGGTTGGAGCGACATTGGCGCCTGGGATGCCGTACACGCACTGAAAGCCTCTGAAGACCAAGTGAACGGCAACGCCATACACGGCGATGTAATGCTGCACAATACTCACAATAGCCTGATCCACAGTGAATCGCGCCTAGTGGCAGCGGTGGGTGTTAACAATTTAGTGATTGTTGAAACCGATGACGCCGTGTTGGTAGCCGACCGCCATCAAGCCCAAGACACCAAGCTCATCGTCAATGCACTGAAAGCAGCAGGGCGCAAAGAGTCCACCTCCCATAAGCGCGCTTACCGCCCCTGGGGGCACTATCACACCATGGTGCTAACCGACAGCTTCCAAGTGAAGGAGATTGTGGTTAATCCCGGTGCCAAGCTCTCGCTACAAATGCACCATCACCGTGCCGAACACTGGGTGGTTGTGAAGGGCACCGCCCGGGTGACCCAAGGCGAAGGGCATGGCGATTTGAGCAATCTAAAAAGCTTTTTGCTGTCCGAAGACGAATCCACCTACATTCCTCTGGGAACGGTGCACCGTCTTGAAAACCCTGGTGTCATACCGCTACACCTGATTGAAGTGCAAACGGGCTCCTATTTAGGGGAAGATGACATCGTTCGTTACAATGATGACTACGGACGCTGCCAATAAAACGGCTGTGGGCCACAACGTGCCGTTTCATTGTTAGGGTTAAGCGTTTTACATGAGCATAAACAATCAACTAACAGCCATGCACGACGAATATCGCACATGGCGAGTTGTCATTGTGCATGACTGGTTGGTGGTCAACGGTGGGGCCGAGAAAGTACTGGCAGCCTTGTTAAAAGCCTTTCCCCAGGCGGATGTCATGACGCTGGTGAATTTTTTGCCAGCGTCAGAGGCCAACTGGCTGGCCCCCCATCGCATTATCACCAGTCACCTGCAGCGTATGCCCTTTGCACGCCGCTATTACCGCCACTATTTGCCGATGATGCCTTACGCCGTCGAGCAGTTCGATGTGCGTGGGTACGATTTGGTGATCTCCTCAAGCCACGCGGTGGCCAAGGGCGTGATTACCCATCCTGGCCAGCAGCATATCTGTTATTGCCATACCCCGATGCGCTACGCCTGGGATATGAAAGAAAACTACCTGGAAAATGCTCGTTTCCGTTTGCCGCTGATGGAAAGCTACGTCAGAAAAACGCTCAAACGGCTGCGCCAATGGGATTACTTTGGTGCTACCCAGGTCGACCACTTTATTGCTAATTCGCATAACGTGGCCCAGCGTATTCGCAAGTACTACCGCCGAGAGGCGAGTGTGCTGTATCCACCGGTGGATACCGAACAGTTTGTATTCAATGCAGGCCCGCGTGATGATTACTACGTGGCGGCCTCAAGGCTGGTGCCGTACAAACGGCTCGACTTGGTCATTGAGGCGTTTAAAGCCACGCCGTATCGGCAGTTGAAAATTGTCGGTGATGGGCCAGAGTATGACCGTTTAGTGGCCCTGGCCGAAGGTCATGCACACATAGAGCTGCTCGGTTATCAGCCCAATGAGCAGTTAACCGCGTTGATGAGCCAGGCCCGTGGGTTTATTTTTGCCGCTGACGAAGATTTCGGCATTTTACCGCTAGAGGCCCAAGCCTGCGGAACCCCCGTGATTGCTTACGGCAAAGGTGGTGCGCTGGAAACAGTGAAGGGGGTCGAACACGGTGACGATGCGACAGGCGTGCTGTTTGATCAGCAAACCCCCGCCAGCCTGCTCGCCGCGCTTGATGTGTTTGAAGGGCACCACTTTCAGGCCCAGGCCTGTCGGCAACAAGCCGAGCGGTTCAGCTATGCGCATTTTTGGCAGCGCCTACATAGTCTACTGGGTGAGGTAAAAAGCGCCGAATAGCGCGAATATTGTTCATGCATATTATTGTTAATTTACAGCCGTTGCTGACTCCGCTAACGGGGATAGGCCACTACACTCGCGAATTAACCCGCGAGCTGCTTCAGCACGACTCGCTCAGCCTGGAAGGGGTGACGGGCCGCAAGCTGGAAACCTTGACGCTTGAGCATCCGCTGCTGCAAACCACCAATGTCGCTGGGCAGCCACGCACCGAGCGCGACCATCTCGCCTGGCAGCTGGCGCGGCGCTATTTGCGCAACGGCTTGACGCGAAAAATGTACCGCTGGCTATGCTCGCAGCGGCTGCAGTACAACATCAAACATCCAGACGCGCTCTACTGGGAGCCCAATTACGTGCTGTTGCCCTGGCGGGGGCGCAGCGTGGTCACGGTGCACGACCTTTCCCACATGCGCTACCCAGAGCACCATCCCGCTGAGCGCGTACGGTTTCTAGACCGTCACCTGCCCGAAAGCCTGCAGCGTGCCACCCGTATTAACGTCGTGTCGCAATTCACCGCCGATGAATTGCAGGAACTGCATGGTGTTTCGCCCGAGCGTATCGATATTGTGCCGCCCGCGGTCGCTGAGCGGTTTTTTCAACCGCCCAGTGATGCCATCACCGCAAGCCTACTCCAGCATTACCAGCTGCCGCCGCGCTATTTATTGAGTGTCGGTACGCTGGAACCACGCAAAAACCTCGCCACGGTGCTGGAAGCCTTTGCCAGCCTGCCGTTTGCCCAGCAGCAAACGACGCCGCTGCTGTTGGCGGGCATGCAAGGCTGGGGCAATCAGAACTACTCTGAACAGGTGCAGCTGGCTTTTTCGCGTGGCACTATTCGCCGCCTTGGCTATGTGCCCACGGATGATTTGCCAGGCTTGTACGCCTTGGCGCAGGGCTTTGTGTATGTCTCGCTGTATGAAGGTTTCGGCATGCCCGTTGTCGAAGCCATGGCTGCGGGGGCACCCGTGCTCACCGCCAACACCACCGCCACCACTGAAGTGGCGGCAGGCGCTGCCCTGGAAGTCGATCCGCTGGACAAAGACGCCATCCGTCACGGCCTGCAGCGGCTAATGGAAGAGACCCACGACACCTATATTGCCGCCGGGAAAGTGCGTGCCCAGCAATTTACCTGGCAACGTTCCGCCGAACAGCTACTGGCCTCTTTTCACCGTGCGGCGAGTGAACGTGCAAACAAGTAATGAGCACGATGAAACGGTCGAGAAGGGAAGAGCCATCAATGAAGAGCCATGAATGATTAAGCGTATTTACCAAAAGTTATTTGGCGCAGAGCCCGCTATCGAGCAGGGCGTTCCCCGCTATAAGCAAACCCGCGTGTACCAACGCCTGCGCGCCAACCCCCAGCTGCGTGCTATTCGTCATAGTCTGCCGCTGATTTTGCATCTTACCCGGCAAGACCTGGTGGAACGCCATACCGGCTCGGTGTTGGGCGCTACCTGGACCTTTGTTTCCCCGCTGATCAACATCCTGGTTTTCGTGCTGGTGTTTTCCAGCATCATGGGGGCTAAGCTGGAAGGCTTCGGCGCCGAGATCGATCAGTACGCCTACAGTATCTACCTGATTTGCGGCATGTTGGCCTGGATCTCCTTCGCCAACAGCCTGGGGCGGATCACCAATCTGTTTAAAGACCAGAGCCATCTGGTCACCAAAGTGAATGTCTCGCTGTTGGCATTGCCGCTTTCAGTACTGCTGACGGAAACCGTGATCTACATTATCGGCATGGTGTTCTTTGTCGGCTTTTTACTGCTGGTGGATTTTCCGCTTTCAGCTTACTGGCTGTTTGTACCGGTGATTTACGCCCTGCAGTGTCTATTTGTTTACGCCCTGGGGATCACGCTTGCGGTGCTGGCGGTTTATCTCAAGGATATCAAGGAAGTGGTCACGGTCGTGCTGCAAGTCTGGTTCTGGGTAACGCCGATTGTGTATGTCATGGAAATCCTGCCCGGCTGGGTACAACGGGGCATGCAGTTCAACCCCGCTTTCGTGCTGGTAGATGCCTATCGCAGCCTCATCATGCGCCAGCAACTGCCGGACTTGTTGCCTATTTCGCTGTTCGCCATCGCCGCCTTTGGGCTCCTGGCGCTAGGGTTATGGCTATTGGGCCGTACCGAGCGCGACCTGCGCGACTGCCTGTAAAGAACTGCTTGTAAGGAGGCAACAATGATCGATATCCAAGGGCTCAACAAAACCTTCAAGCTGTTTCACCGCCCCGCCGACCGGCTAAGAGAAGCGATAACAGGCCGGGTACGTCACGACAGCTACCACGCGCTAAAAGATATCTCGTTTCAGGTGGCCCCCGGCGAAGTGCTGGGCGTACTAGGGCGCAACGGTGCCGGTAAATCCACGCTGCTCAAACTGTTGACCGGCGTGTTGATGCCCGACAGCGGCCAAATCCACATCGACGGGCGCATCACCGGCCTGCTGGAGCTGGGCACCGGCTTCAACCCCGAACTTACCGGCCTGCAAAACATCACCGCTAATGGCTTGATGCTGGGCATGAGTCATGAAGAACTCGACCAACGCCGCCAGGAAATTATCGAGTTTTCCGAGCTGGGCAACTATATCCAGGAACCGTTGCGCACCTACTCCTCTGGTATGACCATGCGGCTGGCGTTCTCTATCGCCATTCACGCCGAGCCGCGCTGCTTTCTGGTCGATGAAGCGCTCTCGGTGGGCGATGGCTATTTCCAGCAGAAGTGCATGAAGCGCATTCGCGAGTTTAAAGAGAGCGGCGGCTCGATCCTGTTCGTCTCCCACGACCTTAACGCCGTGAAGATGCTTTGCGACCGCGCCCTGGTGCTGGAAGGCGGCAGTGTGGTGTTCGACGGTGACGCCGACATCGCCGTGAACCGCTACAACCGCATTATGGCCCGCCAGGCCGAAGAGGAAGAGGGCCGCCACCTGGACCGCCAGCATAGTGCCTACGGCACCGGTGAAGTGGAAGTGACCACCGGCAGCGTGGCAGGGCAGGAGAGCCACAGCGCCACCATTTCCAGCGGCGAAATGCTCGATATTGATTTGCAACTTAGCGCTCATCAGGCCGTTGGCGATATTACCCTGGGCATCATGGTGCGCGACCGCTTCGGTCAGGATATTTTCGGTGCCAACAGTTTTCAGCTGGGGCAAACCCTGAACCTGGAAGCCGGTAGCGAGCATCGGGTTCGCCTTGGCCTGCAGGCCGACATCGCCCCTGGTAAATACACCATCACCATCGGCGTGCATAGCCGCGAACACCACTTGGAAGCCTGCTACTGGTGGTATGACAGCTACCTGCAATTTGAAGTGGCCGGTTTCAAGCAGCACCTGTTTTCCGGCGTGTGTCGCTTACCGCTCACCCTGGAAACCCTGCCCGCCGCGGTGCCCAGTCCTGCGAAGCAGCCCGAATAAGCGCAGCAGTCTGAGCCAGCCCAGCAGCCCGAATAAGTGCCGCAGCCGAAATAAATAGGAACGCCACTCATGACCAAAACATTCGACGACATTGATAGCCTGATTGGCCGTTTGAAGGCCGTGGCCCGCCAGCACGAACGCCAACACGGCACCCAGCCGCCGCCGTTTGCCTACCGCGATCGCCTGGGCGAGCTGCTGGATGAACGCCACGACCCCGCCAAGGTAAGCGATCCCAACCACCCGGCGCTGGAAGAGCTAGTGGCCGCCAGCCACCGCGACGAAATCTTCCTGCAGCGCGTGTACCGAGTGTTGATGGACCGCGAAGTCGATCAAGAGGGCATGAGCCACTACCTGAGCGTGCTGCCGCGCACCGGTAGGCTTTACGTGCTGGCCGAACTGCTGTGCGCCGATGAAGCTCAAGCCTCGCTGGCCCAGCGCGGCGCCGTTATTCCCCGCCGGGGCATGCTCACGCTGCCGTTTCGTATTGTTGGGCGGCTTGGGCCGCTGGGGCGGGCGTTGCGCCCGTTAATGCGGTTGAGCTATCGGATTGTCGGCGTACTGTTGCGCCCCCGCTTCAAACTGTTGGAACGCATTTTTGAACTGGAAGACAACGAACGCCAACGTGGTGCCATGATGCGCGATGTGCTGCTGGAGCTGGACGGCGAACTGCAGCGTCAGGAACACCGCTTAGGGCAGCAGGCTGAGCAAGCGCAACAGCACACCCATCATTTAGAGCAACACAACAGAACCTTCGAACAGCACGCCCACCAAAGCAGCGAATTCGCCGAGCGGCTAAGCGAGCAGGAACGCCACCAACCCGCGCTGTGGAGTGCCTTACAGCACCATCGTCGTGCCGTGGAACGGCTGATTAGCCCGGCAGAAGGCGAGCAGATCGAGCTTGCAGACGCCAAATGCCAACAGCTCGACCAGCAGTTGTTCGACGCCTATTACCTCGCTTTTGAAGACGCCTGCCGCGGCAGCGAAGCGCAAATCCGCCGCCACCTGGATAATTACCAGCCCCAGTGGGAAGCCGCACGGCAAGCGGGCACCCGCGCGCTGGATGTCGGCTGTGGCCGTGGCGAATGGCTGGCACTGTTAACCGAACAGGGCTTTGAGCCCCACGGTGTCGACCTCAACATTGCCATGATTGAACACTGCCGTGAGCGCGGCTTTGACGTCACTCACGCCGATGCGGTCAGCGTGATGCGTACCGAGCCGGAAAACAGCCATGCGCTGGTTAGCGCGTTCCACCTGATCGAGCACCTGCCGTTTGATGTGCTCTACAGTCTGGTCGACCAAGCCAACCGTATTCTAGCCCCAGGCGGCGTGTTGATTCTGGAAACCCCCAACCCCGAAAACCTGCTGGTGGGCAGCCACACGTTCTACCACGACCCCACGCACCGCAACCCGATTACGCCCACGGCGATCTCCTTCCTGCTCACTTACCTCGGCTTCAGCGATGTAGAAGTGCGTCGCTTCAACCCTTACCCGGAAGAAGCCAAGGTGCCCGGCGACGACCCGCTCACCGCCCGCGTCAACGGCCACCTGTGCGGCCCGCAGGACTTCGCGGTGATCGGCCGCAAGGCTGCCCCCCGTCTTGAAGCTGAGCAAGCTGAAACGACGCAAGCTGAAGAAGCGACAGTCGAAGCACCGACAGCCAACGCAACGCCCGCTGAAGACACGCCGGAGGAGGGCACGCAATGAGAATACTGCTAAACGCCACTCTGGTACCGTTTATGCGCGGTGGCGCGGATTACCATATTGAAGGAGTGGCCAAGGCGCTGCGCGAGCACGGTCACGAGGTCGAGCTGCTGCGGCTGCCGTTTCGCTTCAGCCCCGAAAGCGACATACGCCACCTGATGGAGTATGTCGACAGCCTGGACATGAGCGCCCCCAACGGCGTCACCATCGACCGTGCCATCAGCCTGCAGTTTCCCGCCTGGGGGATTACCCACCCCGAGCACACCGTGTGGGTGATGCACCAGCACCGCGCCTGCTACGAGTTGTGGCAAGAGGATGAAGCCACGCCGGAACAGCGTGAGCTTAAAGACGCTGTGCAAGCCTTCGACAACCGCCACCTGAGCAATGTCCGGCGGCTTTATGCCAACTCCCAGCGGGTGGCCGAGCGCCTCAAACACTACAACGGGCTAGACGCCGCGCCGCTTTATCACCCGCCGTTTGGTGCTGAACACTTCCGCTGTGAAGAGGAGTGGGGCTACGTGTTCTGCCCCAGCCGCCTGGAAAGCCTCAAGCGTCAGGACCTGCTGATTGAAGCCGCCCGCCACCTGAAAAGCCCGGCGCGCATCATCATTGCCGGTGAAGGCGGCCAGCGCGAGCGCTATCAGCAGCTGATCCAGCGCCACGGCCTGCAGCAAACGGTCAAACTGGTCGGGCGCTTTACGGAAGCGGAAAAGCTCGCTTGGTACGCCCATTCGCTGGCGGTGTTCTTCGGCCCCTTCGATGAAGACTACGGTTACATCACCCTGGAAGCCATGCTCTCCGCCAAGCCGGTGATCACCTGCCGCGACAGCGGCGGCCCGCTGGAGTTTGTCGAACACGAAGAGACCGGCTGGGTGGTGGAACCCGATCCGTTGGAAATCGCCGCCGCCATTGATGCCGCCTGGGAAAACCGCGCCCGCACGGCGGAAATGGGCCGCGCCGGGTACGCCGCTTATCACCGTGCGGGCATTAGCTGGCAACAAGTGGTCAGCACGCTACTGGGCGAGGGGGGCGGGGCATGAAGATCGCCCTTATCGCCCCTAGTGGTGTGCCGTTTGCGGTAGGCGGGGCAGAAAAGCTCTGGTGGGGCCTATTGCACCACGCCAACCAGCTCAGCGACCACCAGATGGAGCTGATCAAACTGCCCTCCGCCGAGCGCAACTTTGCCGAGTTGATCGCCAGTTACCAGCGCTTCAGCGAGCTGGACGTCAGCCATTTCGACCGGGTGATTTCCACCAAGTACCCCGCCTGGATGGTCGCCCACCCGGACCACTATCTCTATTTGCAGCACACCCTGCGCGGGCTTTACGACACCTACCCATGGCCCGAGCTGGCCGCCGCCGACCCTTTTACGCCAAAGGCCTGGCCCGGTGAAAAGGGCCAGAAGGCGATCCGCCTGCTGCGTTACCACCCGGAACTCAATCGCCTGCGCCGCCTGCTGGCCGCCACGCCAGAACGCGCCCAACTGCCTGAGCTGTTCGCCTGCCTAAAGCGGCTGATGCACGGCCCCTGGCTGCCCCAGGCCGCCAGGGAAGGGCTGTTTGCGTTTCCAGGCCCGCTCAGCCGCGCGGTGATTCATCACCTGGACCGCATTGCCACCGCGCCCAGCGAGATCACCGCCTACCACGCGATATCCCTAAACGTGACGAGGCGGGCCGACTACTTCCCCCCGGAGGCAGCGGTGAAGGTGATTCACCACCCGTCAGACCTGCCGCCCCCGGCGGATTTTCCCGTTAGGCAAGAAAGCGACGACCCGGCGGCGCGGGATTACCTGTTTACCGTTAGCCGCCTGGATGGCCCCAAGCGACTCGACCTGCTGGTGCGCGCCTTTCTGCTGACGGATGTCGCGCTGGAATTGCGCATCGCCGGTACCGGCCCCATGGAGGCCGAACTGAAGGCCCTGGCCGCCGACGACCCGCGCATTCGTTTTCTCGGCTTTGTGCGCGACAGCGATGTGGCCGCCCAGTATCAAGACGCCTTGGCGGTGCCGTTTCTACCCTATGACGAAGACTACGGCCTGATTACCGTGGAGGCGATGAGCGCCGGTAAACCGGTGATCACCACCACTGATGCCGGTGGTGTAAACGAGTTTGTGCGCCACGGCGAGACCGGCTGGTGCGTGGCCCCCACGCCCGAGGCGTTGGCCGAAGCGATTACCCAGGCCGCCGAAGACCGCCCGCAAACCCGCGCCATGGGCGAACACGCCCGCCGCGCCGTGGCCCACGTGACCTGGCCCGACACCGTACGCGAGCTGATCACCCACCCCGGTCAGCCCAGCACCACCTCGCCCGAGCGCTTTCCGGTGGTTAAGCCGGAGGTAGTAACGCCGGAGGTGGCTACCCAGGGCAGCGGGGCAGGCGCCCACTGGCTGGTGCTCAATACCTACCCGG
>TARA_R110000796_G_scaffold17279_11_pt1 | contig 16720 bp, 17 predicted proteins | sample TARA_R110000796 | Tara Oceans TARA_R110000796 (sample SAMEA4397815) | marine metagenome | biome: Polar Biome; feature: [SRF] surface water layer (ENVO:00010504); material: water (ENVO:00002006), including particulate matter (ENVO:01000060) such as... | depth 5 m
GCTGACAAAATTCATCGACGAGTAACTGCGCCGTTTGATTATCGTTCACCCGCAAAGCAGCATGATCACAATCCAATGCTAAGTTCTCTAAACCTAATCGATGAATAAACGCGCTAATGCGCTGGCTAAAGTCTGCCCAAGTATGTTGTAGATGTTGGTAATTCATTTAATAACCCAAGAAACAAAGCAAAAATGGTATGGTTGAGATTGAATGAGCTTATGGCCATATTTCAATCGGTGTACCAGCATCAATCATTTGCCACAATTCATCCATTTCTTTATTGGTGACGGCAATACATCCATTGGTCCAGTTGTACTTTTGTGCTTCTTCTGGCGGTAAAGTTGAACGAGGGTTTTCACCGTGGATCATAATCATGCCACCGGCTCTAATGCCTAATGCATCAGCTCGTAATTTATCTTCTTCATTGGGATAAGAGATATGAATCGATTTATAAAATGCACTATCAGATTTTTTATAATCTAATACATAACGACCTTGCGGGGTACGTTGATCACCTTCTTTAAGCTTATGACCACTTGGCACATCGCCCATGGCAATAAGGTAACTTTTAACCACTCTTCCATCACGCATGACAGATAAGCGAGATTCAGATTTATTGACAACAACTAAATCTACTTTTGCTGTTGTTTGGCTTGAAGAAGCAACCGCCAATGACGGGCTGAAAATTAAGGCAATAAATAATATGTACAACGCGCGCATGAAATCTCCGTAAACCAATGACCTTTTTAATTTTTATTGTAAAATGACTCTATTTCGAATGTTAAAACTCGACAGTCAATGTTAGATTTTAACGACAACAAGGGTTAATTGATATTAGTTAACCGAGTTTATTTGCAATTTATTGCCCGAGACAGTGAATAATAAGATGAATATCGAAGAAAAAGCCGACAGTCCACTAAAACAGCAACTTAGAAGTGTGATTTTTGGTACCGAAACCCCAGCCGGAAAACGTTTCGATATCACCCTTATGGTGTGTATTGTATTGAGTGTGATATTGATTTTTATCGATACCATTGAGCATATTAACTCGCGGTATGGCGACTATATTAGTATCGCAGAATGGACCTTTACTGTATTCTTTACCGTTGAGTACATATTAAGGCTCTATTGCTCCCTGAATCGGTTACACTATGCACGCAGCTTTTTTGGTGTAGTGGATTTAGTGTCCATTTTACCCAGTTATTTAGGGTTGATTTTCCCTGGTGCCAATGTCGCGTTAGCGCTAAGAGTACTGCGTTTATTCCGTGTATTTAGAGTGTTAAAGCTGCTGCGCTATCTCAGTGATGGCAACTTATTGATTAAAGCAATGATGCAGTCGAGCCGTAAAGTGTTTATATTTTTCTTTTCGGTCAGCTTGATTATCATGGTGTTAAGTGTGGTTATGTATGTGGTCGAAGGGCCTAATAATGGCTTTACTTCCATTCCTAAGTCGATGTATTGGACCGTGGTGACTATTACCACCGTTGGTTACGGAGATATTACGCCGCAAACCCCATTGGGCCAGGGAATTGCAGCACTCACTATGTTGATTGGTTATTCGATTATTGCAATCCCAACCGGTATTTTAACTGCTGAAATTTCACATGAAATGGTCAGAACCCGTGATTTACGTAAATGCAGTAATTGTGGTAAAAAAGGCCACGATAACGATGCCGAATATTGTAATCATTGTGGTAGCGAGCTTGAAAAACTCTAGGGCAACGGCCCTTAAACCTGAGTGAGGTTTGCTTTTTACTATTGACAATCAAGGATACTAATGACCGCCGCTAAATTTGTTGAGGGTTCTATTTTACGCCATATTTTGGTGATGAGCTCTACTGCTGCAGTGGGTATTTCGGCGCTGTTTGTGGTCGACTTACTCGATATTTTCTTTTTAAGTCTGCTTGGTGAAATAGAGCTTGCCGCTGCAGCTGGTTATGCCAGCACAATTTCATTTTTTACCACATCAATAGGTATTGGTTTATCCATTGCTCTTGGGGCTTTGGTGTCAAAAGCCGTGGGTTCTAAGAACATAAAGTTAGCTAAGAGATTGTTTTTAAACAGTGCCATAGTGACCTTAATTACCAGTGTGCTGGTGGCCGCAGTTGTCATCGCGTTTATTCCAGAATTGTTAGCGTTAGTGGGGGCAACTGGGCGCACTGCGGAATTGGCTGAAAGCTACTTGTATATTCTGGTGCCATCTTTACCGTTTATTTGTTTAGCAATGGCGCTTGGCGGCGCACTGCGCGCTGTGGGTGATGCCAAACTATCGATGATGTCGACGCTAGCCGGTGGTGGTGTCAATGCCATACTCGATCCTATCTTCATTTTCTCCTTATCAATGGGCATTGAAGGGGCGGCGGCGGCATCAGTACTTGCTCGTATAGCCGTGTTCATTATTTCTGCCCGCGGTGTGGTGGTAAAACATAAATTATTAGGTCGCTTTTCGTTTGATGAGTTTAAGCAAGATTTAGGGGTTATTTTTTCAATTGCCGCGCCTGCAATGTTAACCAATGTGGCAACCCCAATTGGTAATGCGGTGGTAACCCGTGCCATAGCAGATTTTGGTGATAGTTATGTGGCTGGCTGGGCGGTATTAGGGCGTTTAATCCCAGTATCGTTCGGGATGATTTTTGCACTATCTGGCGCTGTTGGGCCGATTGTGGGTCAAAACTTTGGAGCCAATGAAATTGAGCGTGTCCGATTGAGTTTAACCAAAGCGATTCAATTTTGTGTCGCTTATGTGTTGATGATGTCTCTTGGGCTGTATCTGTTACGAAATGTCATTATTAGTAGTTTTGATATGAAAGGCGATGCGGCAGAACTTATTTTGTTTTTCTGTCAGTACATCGCGGTGTTCTTTATCTTTTCGGGCATTTTGTTTATTGCTAACGCCTCATTTAATAATTTAGGTAAAGCCAAATACTCGACCTTTTTTAATGTGGGTAAAGCAACCATAGGCACCATACCATTTGTGTATTTTGGCGCGCAGTGGGGCGGTGTATTTGGAGTATTAATTGGTCAGGTGATTGGGGCAATTATATTTGGTGTGATAGGTATTTTATGTGCATATCGATTAGTCGATAAAATTAGCCGCCAAGGCATGCTAACGGCGGGTGCCAACCAACAACTGCTAGAAGACGATGCCATCAACATTGATATGGTGGCTGCTCCTTCACCTATGCCTGGGCGCACTCAGATGGCCCAATTAGATGAAGAGCCGCTGTGTAAACAATTAGCTCAACAAGATAACGCCGATACAGACGATATTGAAAAAGTGGGTGCTAATAACACGAGTACCGATAAAACCGCTAGTGACAAAAGCACCGACAAAACCAATTGATCTGCAGGATGCTCTTTAGATTTAATTCTGTGTAGATGTGATTGAGTGCAGATCTTATTGGATTTAGATTAGTTTGGGATCTAGGCGTGATGCTCTGGTCGATATTTAATCTCTGGCTAATGCCCTAAGAGCAGACAATAAAAAGCCCCAATTTGTGGCCTTGGCCAAGAGTAGGGGCTTTTTGATGCTGACACCTTGTAAATGGGTGTTAGTCTTTGTCTGTTTCTGTGCTGGCTTCTGTGGCAACCGTTTGTTCAGCCGCTTCTGCTAATGCAATTTTCTCACGTTCAGCTTTAGAGATATAACGCTCTACAGGCTTGTTACTTGGGTTAGCTGGCACCACTTTATTTTGGCGAGCCTTGGCACGTTTGGCCAATTTTTTGATCATCTCTTGCTTTCTATTCATCTGATTTCTTACTTTGTAAACGACAAACTATTAATATCATTCTAGACGATAAACGGCTTATCGGAGCGTGATGACGCTGGTCTTGGAGCCTACGGCAACATCACGAGAAAATTTGGATGCTAATTTTAGCTTAATTGCTTAGCTGGATATAGTGTTTTATCCGTCGGCGACAATAATTAACCTATTAAGTCAGTTAAAGCCGCATCGGCTTGGCAATTAGGCGCCGAATTTTTTCATATCTTCAGCGGTAGCACCATCGTTACATTCGCCACGAATTTCACCGCGCTCAGTTTCAACATAACGACTTAATTCAATAAAACCGGCTTTACAATAACCATTCATTTCGATGGTTTTTCTAAGGCCAAGATCAATTTGTTGATGCCATAATTCTAGGCGATTCTCTGCGTTACGTTGTTCAATTTGATAACTCTGGGCATCTTGTTTACTGCGAATTCTTCTTTCATGCGGGGCATCACCAGGAATGCTGCGATCAAGGGCAGTAGCTAATTTGGCTTTATAAACAAATAATTTAATCCCATTGCCTTTAATTTGAGTACTGAATGCATCGCGAAACTGCCCCGCAAAGTCCATAGGATCAGGTTCGCTTGCGCTACAGGCGCTAAGCAGTATGAGACTGCAGATGATTAAGCTAATTTTTGACACTCATAACCTCATTCGTTTTGATGTTAAATGAAACGTGAATAAATGCTGCAAAATATTGTCATGACCTTTATTGATACAAGCATGGCCCGATTTGAAAATATCTATGCAGCAATATGTTAGCCACAGTGTTGAAAGAAACTGTGGCTACATGACATAACCAGTGCTTTATGCGAAACGTTCGTTGAGGTAGCTGGTAATGGCTTTTGATTCATATAACCACTGGGTGTTGCCGTCTTGCTCAATACGCAAACAAGGCACTTGTAGCTTGCCACCTTGGCTTACTAACACGCTTTTGTTGTCATCTTGTTTGGCGTCGACTAAGTTAATGGTTAAATTTTGGCGACGAATATCACGACGAACTTTGACACAAAAAGGGCAGGCGGCGTATTGATACAATGCCAATGATTGAGTTTGTTGATCGACAATAGCTTGTTGATCTTGCGGACGTTGGCGCTTTTTAGGAGCAAACACAAAATTTAACAACAAAATAATTCGACCTAAAATCCAGCGAACGATAAACATAGATAACCTCAATCTTAACAATATTAATGATACGTCATGATTGCAAACGCTTGTTATTACTCGTTTGCAATGTATGCGCAGTCTACCCGATGTCGATAGCGGTTAACAGCCACAGACAGGTTATTTTACTTGTAACTCCAGCAATGCTTCAGCGGCATCTTCTGCTGTGTTGATACGGCTTTCAAGCACAAATATTTTTCCTGGATCAATCTCTGTTTGAGCAATGAGATAGGCTTTAACCGCCTTAGCACGCTTTTGAGCTAAAAGGCCAAATTCATCTGCAGTAAACTGTTGGTGATTTTTAAGCATATTGTACAAGCCAATGTGCCAGCGCGTAATGAGCTCTGCTTCAGTCAGTTTTGGTTTTTTCTGCTGTAACTTTTGTTTTATGTCTAATGGGTCCTGCGATAACTCTTGCTCAACCAATTGATACAATGCATCTGCTAACGGCCCCGTAGCAGGGTATTTACTGGCAGATATACTCTTTGGGAAATCTTTGAACTTTATCCCAGCAGTGTTAGCCAGTTGTTTATGCAGTTTGGTTTCAGCTAACGCTTGTTTATCGTTAATTAAGTCAACACTGCCTTTAATATTCAGATTAAGTAGCGGCCTGTCTATTAACGCTTTAGCCAGTTTATCTAAAGTACTTTTTTGTTTAAGTGAGATGTTGCTACGTCCATACTCAAAACTGATTTTATCTATTTGTTCATCACTGTCCACAAGGCCAGCTAAGAATGAAAATGGTGAGGTAACCGCTTTGGTTATGATATTGCCTAATGCATTAATGATGATGCTACCAAAACTAAAGCTAGGAGAATCAATGTCTCCAGACACATCAACGCCTAAATCAATTACGCCATGTCGGTCTTGCAATAATGCTATCGCTAATGTCACAGGTAGGCTGGTTGCTAAACTACTGTTACTGCGTTTACCTAGCTCGAGTTGATCAATCACTACATGATTACTGCCAACTAATTCATTGTTTTTGAGCTGGTAGGTTAGGTCCAATGACAGTTGGCCTTTATCAATATAGTAACCAGCATAAGTGCCTGAATAAGGGTTAACCGAGGTGAGCTCTACTTTGTCAAAGTTCAAGTTAAGGTCAAGGTAAGGTTGTGCTAATAACGGGTTAACATCACCTTTTAATGTCACCGGAGCGTATTTGTCTATTTTGCCGGCTAAATCCACTGATGCGGTGGTTTCTGGGTTTGATGATAAGTTGGTGATTTGACCATTAAGCATTTCAATGCCCGAAGCAAAATTGGGCGTTAACGAATTGTCTGCAAAGAAGGCCGAGCTGTCTGTAAAGCCAATCTTATTAATGTTGAGCTTCATTTGCGGTGCATCGACGGATTGCTCATTACCTGCCGATAAGGTCGCTTGGTCAGCTTTACTTGGACTAACAGCAGCTTTATCTGTCTCAACACTAGCAGTGGTTTGTTTTATGTCTGCAGGAGTGTTGATTAACTCGCTAATATTGGTGCTGCGGTCGGGTGAGATAATCAGGCGACTAAACAGCTTATCAACGTTTATTTCATCAATATCAATGTTAGCTTGTTGGCGATCAAACGATAACTGGTTGATGTCCATAGTTTGCCATGTCAGCAAAGGTTGTTTTAACACGTTATCGTTAATGTGTAATTGGCTGATGTTTGCGCTGCCAGAGTAGGTTAGCGTGTCTTTAGCGTCTGCATGCAAAATGCCCTTAGTGGAAAACATGCCATCTTCAATAGTGATATTGATGTAAGGAGCAATATAAGGTTGTAAGCGTGACAACAACATATTACTAAAGTCGATTTCAGCATTCACCGTTTGCGCTAATGCATCTACTTGTCCTGTTGATGTTAATAAGCTTTGTTGATTGATTCCAGCCGAAAATTGATAATCAATCGGGCTGGATAGATCTGATTTTATTACCCCTGTAGTGAAGTCAATTGGGCCGATTTGCCAAAGAATAATCTTATCACTGGCAATGCCTTCACCCAGTTTAACTTGATACTGCGCGATACTGATTTTGTCTAGTGTGACTAACCAAGGAGAGTCAGCCTCGATGGAGTCTGCCGCTATTGCTGTATTTTGTTGAGTAATTTGTGAGCCTGACTCAGCCGTCGCTTCTTTTGTAGCATCTTGTGTCGCTGATGGTGGTGATTGCTGCGCTAATAGTGGCTCTGCATCTGTATCTGTTTTTTCAGTTGCATCGCTAGCTGCTTTTGTTTTGAGCTCAGTGGTGACTTTTTTCACTGTCTCGATGGCTTTATCAGTAATGGTATCAGCCACATCTGTGCTGTCAGCTTTTGGATCATCTGAGTTAGCAGTCTCTGAATCTGTCGTGTCTATAATAGCAGATTCGGTAGTCGTTGAGGCTGTAGAAGATAAATCTGAGGTATCTACGGTAGTTGTTAACTCAGTGTCTTTAGGCAGCAATAAAGCAACCAAATCAGCACCAGTAGGAGTGATATTGAGTTTGATATTACCTTTTTCGGTTTGGAACTCACCAATGCTAACGCGCTTTTTGTGGCTATCTAGGTCGATGTTGTTTAACGCTAGTACATCAATGGCGATTTTTTCATCTTGCTGATGTAGCGCTTTAAAATGATTAATCACTATTTGTGCTTTGGTGACATTGATATGGCTTATTGGTGCTAAGTTTTTGTCTTGTAAAGTCACAGCATACTGTCCGTTTAGGCTCAGCGTGCCTTCAGCTAAGTTAATCGCAAACAGTTGATCAACAAAAGACCAGTAACGCGATAAATCAATCCCAGTCAGCTTAACATCGCCTTTTATTGCCAGTGGCGCTAATTGGAATTGTCCTTGCAGTGCGACCGAGCCTTTGAATTGATCTTCTATGCGTAAGTTATAACGATTTACTTGGTCTTGCTTGTCGTTTAATGCGCTACTCAAGCTATTGAATTGTGCCAATGACACATTGATATTGGGATAATTAATGTGGGTATCTGTGACGTTGTCGTCTAGGGTAAACACGCCTTGTTGGATTTGAATGTTAGCAATGTTTATCGCCGGTATAATAGTCGGTTCAGTACTGGTTGGCGCTGGCTGGGTATTTTGGCTTAGGCGGGTAATAATGTCACTGAAGTTAAATACAAAGTGTTGATTTGCTGTTTCAGATCGCGCCACTCTAAATGTGGGTTGTTGTAGACGGATATCTTCAATCACTACCGCCCAAGATGTGATCGATTGCCATAATTGAATGTTGCCATAGGCCGTGGCGAATGATGCAAAGGTTTTCGGGCTATCAAGCTCATTGATCGCAAAACCCGATACCGTTAGTTCTAACGTAAATGGGTTGATACTAATGTCTTGTAGGGTAACGTTTCTGCCTAATTGCTCGGTTAATATCGTTGGTGCTTGTTGTTTGGCAATATATGGAATTAATCCGCCAAGAACAGCACAACCCAATAGATAAACAGTAAATCCATAAAGGGCTAACTTTAGAATACGAGAGCGCGGTGTAACCGCTGAGCGCAATTGCGCGAAAAACGAGTTCATATGAGGTAATCTTGATACAAAACAGTGGCAACAGCTGGCTATTTTACCAAAGAAACAATCGTAACGGATGATTATTTTGTTTGTGAAATAGATTAATTTACATTTATGTTTATTGATGTTAGCTTTAAATTTAAGCTTATGTAATTAATAGATTTTCTATTTATCTTCTTTATATCGGTTAATTTTGTTTTATGCGTTAAATACTTATAGTGACATATTGTTTTTAACCTGGTGGCTCGATGCCATCACTCAATAGGCATAATACTTGCGATATTCATACGCGGTATTTAATTCTATTTTCAAGGATGAGAAATGCAAATACGTCTAGCTTCGAGCGTCGATTTAGAACCATTGAGCCTGCTATTTGATCTATATCGGCAGCAATTACAACAACCCTCAGATTTTCCCGCGTGTCATCATTTTTTGAAGCACCGCTTGGCCGAAAATGATTCGATGATTTTTGTCTCCATCAGAGACGATGAAATGGTGGGTTTTATTCAATTGTACCCGTCGTTTTCTTCATTGCGCCTTGCTCCCGTGTGGTATTTGGAAGATGTGTTTGTAAAACCTCAATATCAGCAGCAGGATGTTGTTAGCCAAATGTACCAAAAGGCCCAATTGTTGGCACAAAGTACTGGGGTATTATTGATTAACCACCATGATTCTCAAGTACCTATCGAACCTGAATCCTTAAGTTGTACGGCGTAAATTGATCCGTATTATTTGTTTGCCATTATCCATGGTAATCAAGCCTGCGCTGAGATGAACGATGAATTATGTAGACCTCAGTTATTTCTGATAAAATAGCTGAGGTTTTTTATTATTTTTTCATCATAGATGTTAAGGAAAAGAGATTGAATAAGAGCGTATTAACCAACCTTATCGCGGCTATCTTCATGCTGGTTGGGTATGTGTTACAACAACAAATCGTCATGACAATAGGGTTATTTGCGTTGTCGGGTGCATTAACCAACTGGTTAGCAATCCATATGTTGTTTGAAAAAGTCCCCGGTTTATATGGTTCCGGTGTGGTTCCATCACGATTTGAAGAGTTTAAAGCGGGCATTAAACATTTAATGATGCAGCAATTTTTTACTCAAGAGAATATCGATCGCTTTTTGACAACCAGCAGCGCCAGCAGTATTGATTTAACCCCTGTGATTGAAAAGATTGATTTAGCGCCATCATTTGATGCATTAGTGTCGACTATCGAAAAGTCATCGTTTGGTGGCATGTTAGCGATGTTTGGTGGTACTGAGGCGTTGATCCCACTGAAAGAGCCGTTTATTGAAAAAATGAAACTGTCGTTAGTTGAACTGGCTCAAAGTGAAGAGTTCAATGCTATTTTAGTCAATGAGCTTGAAAAGCCGGATGTCATCGCAGACATGCAAGCTAAAGTGGCCAATATTGTGGAACAGCGTTTAAATGAACTTACGCCAGAATTAGTGAAACAAATCATTCAAGACATGATTAAAACCCATCTGGGTTGGTTAGTTGTGTGGGGTGGCGTGTTCGGCGGTATTATTGGTGCAGTAGCGGCATTGCTGCAGCAATAACGTTAATCTACAACCTTATTATTTTTGTGGCACTGTCAGCCATATAATATTGTCAGCCAAATAACAGAGTAACAGAGGTGAGTATGAGTCAACATCATAGTATTAATTATTTAGAAATACCCGTGAAAGACCTCATCGCAACCAAAGCCTTTTTTACTCAGGTTTTCGGTTGGCAGTTTCAAGACTATGGTCCTCAATACAGTTGTTTTTTGCAGGTCGGAATTGATGGTGGTTTTTATCAAGCAGACTCTCAATTCACCTTAGCAAATGGCAGCCCGTTAATTGTGCTTTACAGCCAAGATTTGGCCGCCACAGAAGCTAAAATCATTCAGGCTGGTGGACTCATCACCAAAGCCGTATTCAGTTTTCCTGGCGGTAGGCGTTTCCATTTTAGCGACGTCAATGGTAACGAATATGCCGTCTGGTCAGAATAACGACAATCAAATTGCCTCACCTTGTGTGAGGCAATGTTGTTTAGACCAGCGTGATATCTGCTTAGGTTGTCATCGTTCGCTCGATGAGATTTTGGCTTGGCATACTATGGACCAACAACAAAAAAGTGCGTTGCTGGAAACATTACAACAACGCGCTATTGCACGTAAAAAACGCTAGTAGGGCGCTAATCTATAATTGTTGATCACTACAATATCGTATTGAGCTACACCGCTGTTGGGTTAGTTCTGGGTTCGGTATCTGTTCTAAATAAGCTAAACCCGCGAGCTTGATAGTTTTGTAATGCGCTTGGGTGATCTAACGAGCAAGTATGCACCCAAACTCGGCGAGTGTTAGGCAGCGACCATGCTTGTTCAATCGCTTGAGTCAGTAAATAGCCGCCAAAGCCTTTACCGATAAAGCGTTCGCCTAAACCAAAATACATAATCTCGACAGTTGCATCATCTTGCTGCTGTAATTCAAAATAACCCGCTGGTGCACCGTCTTTATAGGCCACAAACAAATGCAAGTTATCCGCTTCGCTGTATTCCTGCCATTGGCTATCGGACAACGCTAATTTGTCTGTCCACTCCCAGGCAGCACCCACAAATTGATATAAAAAACGATTGAATTGATATTGTTTTATTTTCACTTCAACCACGGTTAAGCCGTTGGCATCGTGCTTAGGTTTTAATTGACTGCGGTCGGTCATCTCAAGATTAAAAATGCTGATGTCTGTCATGGTATCTCAATATAAATAAAGTTTATTTCTTAAAACTAACTTTTAAAATCATTCATAGCAAATTTAAAATAAATGCTCAGAAAAAATATATTTTCACAAAACAAATGTTGTCTATTGTGGTTGATTTTTGGCTAATGTAGATTCTCTGCGAGAGTAACCTATGGCAATGTAATTCAATTATAGAGGTAGTATATGTTCGAATGGATAGCAGATCCGCAAGCATGGGTGGCACTTTTAACCCTGATAGCACTCGAGATTGTACTCGGTATTGATAATATTATTTTTATCTCGATTGTGGTTGGAAAGTTACCTGTTCATCAAAGAGATAAAGCAAGACTCATTGGGATAGGTTTAGCGATGGTAGCTAGATTAGGTCTACTATTAAGTTTATTTTGGATCATGGGGCTCGTAGAGCCTATTTTTACCTTGCTAGATAATGCTATTTCAGGCCGTGATTTGATTTTAATTTTTGGCGGTTTATTTTTATTAGCCAAATCAACTCATGAAATTCATACGAGCTTTGATATTCCGACCGAATCAACTCATGGTGTTGCACAAGTTGGCTTTTACTCAGTGTTAATTCAGATCGCGATTCTCGATATTGTATTTTCATTAGATTCAGTCATTACTGCTGTTGGCTTGGTTGATAATATATCGATCATGGTTATTGCTATCGTTTTATCTGTCATTGTGATGTTGTTTGCCGCCAAACCAATCAGTATATTTGTTGAAGAAAATCCGACGATTAAAATGCTCGCCTTGTCATTTTTATTGTTAATTGGATTCACTTTAGTTGCTGAGGGTCTCGATTTCCATGTACCAAAAGGGTACATCTATTTTGCAATGGCATTCTCGTTAACGGTGGAACTTATCAACATAAAAATCAAGAAGAGAAAAGAAACTGGCACTATTCATCTCAATAAAAAAATGTCAGAAAATGACTAATTATATATAAACTTTTTTAAGTCGTAATTTTTTAAAATAAAAAGCACACCATTAATTGGTGTGCTTTTCTGTTAATGCCATCAGTTCTTGAAATGCGTTTACATTTTTAGAACAGAGCACGTAAATCTAATATGCGCTAGCGTGAACATTTTTAACTGCGCGGCCCGATGGGTCGTTAAGTCCTTGTAGACTCGCATCCCACAATAGTGCTTCAGGGGTTGAACACGCAACGGTTTTTCCACCTGGCACTGTTTCAGCGGCACTGGCTAATGGGAAAAACTCTTCAAAGAAGCTGCGGTAGAAATAGGCTTCTTTCGACTCTGGCGTGTTGTATGGGAAACGGAATTTTGCGTTAGCAAATTGCACGTCATCTACGTTTTCTGCTGCATGGGCTTTTAAGCCATCAATCCACGAGTAACCTACGCCGTCACTGAACTGCTCTTTTTGGCGCCATACCACTTCTTTTGGTAATTTGTGCTCAAACGCTTGACGTAAAATGTGCTTCTCGATGCGACCATCTTTAGACATCTTCGCTTCAGGGTTGATGCGCATTGCTACGTCAATAAACTCTTTATCTAAGAAAGGCACTCGCGCTTCAAGTCCCCATGCTGCCATGGCTTTGTTGGCACGCAAGCAATCAAATAAATGCAGCTTATCAAGCTTACGCACTAATTCTTCATGGAACGCTTGGGCGTTAGGCGCTTTATGGAAATACAGATAACCACCAAATAGTTCGTCAGCACCTTCGCCAGACAACACCATTTTAATGCCCATGGCTTTAATTTTACGTGCCATTAAATACATTGGCGTAGCGGCACGAATAGTGGTTACGTCGTAAGTTTCTAAGTGATAAATCACTTCTTTAATCGCATCTAAGCCTTCTTGGAAGGTATACACAATAGGGTGATGAATTGTGCCAATGGCGTCGGCCACTTTTTGCGCCGCGACCAAATCAGGAGACTCAGCTAACCCTACTGCAAATGAATGCAGTTGTGGCCACCATGCGCCTGTTTCGCCGTCGTTTTCAATACGGTGTTTTGCATATGTTTGAGTAATGGCAGAAATCACTGATGAATCTAAGCCACCAGACAATAATACTCCGTAAGGAACATCAGACATTAACTGGCGTTTTACCGCTGCTTCTAATGCTTCACGTAATTCTTCAATGCTAGCTGGGTTATCTTTAACGGCATCAAAATCACGCCAGTCACGGTGATAATACTGGGTTGGTTTACCGTCGGCAGAATATAAATACTGTCCTGGGTAAAACTCTGCAACCGTTTTACACACGGGCATGAGAGCTTTCATTTCAGAGGCAACGTAGAAGTTACCAGACGAATCTAGACCAGTATAAAGTGGGATAATGCCCATGTGGTCGCGACCGATTAAGTAAGTGCCTTTGGCTTTGTCATACAGTACGAATGCGAAGATACCGTTCAGTTTGTCTAAAAAGTCACAACCGTATTCTTGGTATAGTGACAAGATCACTTCGCAGTCTGAGTTAGTTTGATACTGGTATTTGTCACCTAGCTGAGCTTTTAACTGCTTGTGGTTATAAATTTCACCGTTTACGGCTAATACTATGTTGCCATCAAGGCTGATAAGCGGTTGCGCTCCGTGGTCAACGTCAACAATCGATAAACGTTCATGCGCTAAAATGGCTTTGTCATCAGCATATATGCCAGACCAATCTGGGCCGCGGTGACGCAGTAGTTTTGACATTTCTAACGCCACTTGGCGAAGTTTGCTTGCATCAGTTTTGATGTCTAAAATTGAAAATATTGAACACATAATACGGCTCCAGCAGCGTTGGCTAATCTTTATCTGGTTCCTACTTTGCCAGTATTTTCGTTAACTGCCAAGCATGTTTTTTGAGATAACATCATAAATATGGCTATTTTAATGATTTTATCTCTTTTAAATATCTTTTTGTTTGAGTAATGCTTTGTGAAATCACTATTTCGCTGAGGTATCTTTATTTTTATCGCGATTATGGCTATTTTTTTTAAGATTTCATAATCAAATACCACTAAAAGCCATAATTGCACTAATGCTGTGCGCTTGATGTTTATTTGAACAAAAGTGGGGCTTAATGGTCATTTTACGACGTTAACATCGCCATAATAGCGCCAGTGTGACATGTTGATGCGCGATAATGGGGCTTCTATTCACTCGGTGATAGCCAACCAATCAATGCCTAACTTGTTAAGTGTTTTAATTCTCGATAGGGTTATCTGGGTCACTTATGTTAGTGACTTATATTGGTCACTTAGAAGATCGTGATTAATAAAATCACTTTATAACGAAAACATATTTAAGGAAAAAGTATGGTAGGTGAAACAAATTTAACGGCACTACTCGCATCGATGTCACCGGTATTGTTAGATGACGAATACGTTTTTTGCTCAGTGCCGGGCGGCCAATATGGTGATTATCAAAGCTTATCGCCAATTGCGACCTTTCGCGAATCTGAAGGGTTGACGTTAGTATTAACCAAAACGGCAGCTATAGAGGGCGGCTTGTCTTTTGAATCAGTATTTAAAGGCATTACCTTAACGGTGCACTCTAGTCTTGATGCCGTTGGTTTAACGGCCGCCGTAGCCAATAAGCTCACCGAAAAAGGCATAAGCGCCAATGTTATTGCCGCTTATTATCATGACCATATTTTTGTGCAAACAGAAAAGGCGGCTTTAGCCATCGAAGCGCTAAATGAATTTAGTAAAGTGTAAGTCACGTTTATCTAGAGGCTTAGCTTAGAGGCTAATGACACAAAGCTTGATGAGACAAAGATTAATGACACAGATGCTAATAGCCAGTACTAGCCAAATACCAATAAAAAAAGCCCATCAAATACATGATGGGCCAATCCTTGCTTGGGGGGAAGGAATAGGGTGGTGCGGTACTAATCTGCAGGACGTAATTGATTAAATTCAGAACCGGCAAAGTATCCTGGCCAATCTTGATTATTACCTAACTCAGCAGCGGCTTGGTAGTACACGCCTAAATCTTGTAATGAACCGGATAAATCCCATTCAGGACGATAATGATCGCAAACGTTATGGTAACAGCCCTTCATTTTGACCAACATTGCCGTTTTGTATTGTGCGGTAGCTTCATCAAGTGGTTCGTTACCACCACCGGCAAATACTGCTGGCACGCCTAATTTAGCAAAGCTGAAGTGGTCTGAACGGAAAAAACCGCCCGATGCAGGGTTTAGCTCGCCTTGGCTGGTGCGATTTTGTTTAGCGACAGCGCGGTCTAAATAGTTTTCTAACTCAGACTGGCCTTTACCGACAATCGTGTAATCTTTGGTTTTGCCATAAATATTAGTGCTGTCGAGGTTAAATACTGCCACGGTTTTATCAATTGGATAAATTGGGTTAGCGGCATAATAACGTGAACCTAATAAGCCTTGTTCTTCACCAGTAGTAGCAATAAAGGTTAATGAACGGGCTAAGCCATGCCCTTGTTTAGCTTGCTGGGCAAACTGACGGGCAATTTCTAAAATACCGGCGGTACCAGTGGCATTATCTAACGCGCCATTATAAATTTGGTCGCCGTCTTTAGTGTCATCTGTACCGATATGATCCCAATGGGCAGTAAATAAAATCTGCTCATCAGCTTGTTTGCTGCCAGCTAATGTTGCAACCACATTATAACTGTCGGCATATTCGGCTTTATTGGCAAATTCAATGCTGGCTGTTTGGGCCAAATCGACATTGAGTGAATTGGTTGCGGCGCGATCCATTAATGACGTTAATGACAGGCCCGCTTTATCGAATAAGGCTGTAGCACTGTCTAAGGTTAACCAACCTTCAACTTGGACCCGCTGATCTTGTTCTGCTTTGCTTTGAACTAAATCTTGTTGAGCACCAGTCCAGCTGTTTTCAACTACCGACCAAGGGTAAGAGGCCGGTTCTGTATCATGAATGATAATTGCGCCTAACGCGCCTTGGCGACTGGCTTCTTCAAACTTATAGCTCCAACGACCATAGTAAGTCATCGCCTTACCATTGAACTTGGCACCTTCAGGATGTGCAAAGCCTGGATCGTTGACCAAAATGATGGCAATTTTGCCTTTCATGTTGAGGTCTTGGTAATCATTCCAGCCATATTCAGGTGCATTAATACCGTAACCAACAAACACTAATGGCGCATCTTTAATACTCACTTGATTGCTATCGTGACGACTGCCTAACACGATATCTTGGCGATACTGTAAATCCATCCCAGCTAAAGTAACTTGTTGTTGCTCGCTTGCGGTGTAGCTCACCATTGGAACCGGTTGCAAAAAACTTCCTTTATAAGCGCCTTTAAGCCCCATTTGGGTGAAGGCGGCAGACAAATATTCTAGGGTAAGCTTTTCGCCTTGGGTTGTCGGCGCGCGACCTTCAAATTTATCTGACGATAATGTTTCGATATCAGTTCTAAAGCGTTGTTCATCAAAGGTTACCGCAGTCACTTTAGCCGGAATAATATCGTCGGTTGCAGTGTGTTTAGCATCATCGCCGTTACATGCTGACAGTAAGGCAATGGCGCAAAAAGGAAACAATCGTTTCATGCTATATCCTGTTATTGTTATTCGTTTTTATTTCAGACAAGC
>TARA_R110000796_G_scaffold8920_4_pt1 | contig 16712 bp, 20 predicted proteins | sample TARA_R110000796 | Tara Oceans TARA_R110000796 (sample SAMEA4397815) | marine metagenome | biome: Polar Biome; feature: [SRF] surface water layer (ENVO:00010504); material: water (ENVO:00002006), including particulate matter (ENVO:01000060) such as... | depth 5 m
AGATTGGGGTGGTAAAGACCAAATCAAAGAATTAATTAAAAACATTAAGGAGAATTCCGATAGTAGACGATTAATCGTATCCGCTTGGAATGTTTCTGAATTGGATAAGGTAGTTCTTCCTCCTTGTCATTATGGATTCCAATGTTATGTAAGTGATGGTAAGTTATCTCTAATGTGGAATCAACGCTCAGTAGATACTTTCTTAGGGTTACCATTTAATATAGCATCTTACGGTACTCTATTACTTTTATTATGTGAAGAGACTGGATTAGAAGCTGGTGAATTAATTGGCAATTTAGGTGATACTCACCTATACTTAAATCACTTAGAACAAGCAAAAGAACAATTAGAAAGAGATTCATTTGATTTACCAACAATAAAATTATCTAACGTAGATATTTTAAATGGTGAATGGGATTATGAAATAGAAGGTTATAAAACTCACCCAAGTATTAAAGCACCACTAAGTAATTAAGATATGGATAGTAATAAATTATTTCAGATTAAAATAGATTATCTTGAAAAAGAAAATAAGGAACTTAAACAACAACTTGATAAGCAAGAGTTGATAAAGGATGGATACAAGGAAGAAATTCAAAAGTGGAATAAAAAATATAAAGAACTTAAAAAAACTTTAATAACATGATATCAGAAAACAATAGAGAAGAAATCATAAACGAATTATTAAAATTAAAAGAACAGAATATAATTTCTGTAACTGATAAATTAAAAATACAAAAGTTACAACAATTATTAGATAAAAATATATGATTAGAACAGCAGAATGTGTATCTCCGATGCATCCAGATAAAATGTGTGATAGAATATCAGACACATTGTTAGACTTATATTTAGAACAAGACCCAAACTCACGAGTAGCAGTTGAAACGTGTGGTGGTAATGGATTAGTATTCATCACAGGTGAAGTTACATCAAAAGGAACTGTTACTAAAGACCAAATTATAGAAGTGGTAAAAAATATTACCAAAGATGATACTATACAAGTTATAGAACATCTTAATTCACAATCGCCTGAGATTGCAAATGGAGTTGATACTGGCGGAGCGGGTGATCAAGGAATCATGATTGGTTATGCGTGTAGAGAAAACGATGAGTTTTTACCACAAGAATATTACCTATCACGTGAATTGAATAAGTTTGTTTTTAGAGAATATCCATTTGATGGTAAAACTCAAGTAACAATTGATGGCAATGATTTAAGTGTAGTATGTTCATTTCAAAATGCACCAACTAAGGAACTAACTGAATTGGTTAATACGTTTTTTACAAACTCAACATATACAATTAAAGCATTACATATAAATCCAGCTGGTGAATGGAACATTGGTGGTTTTACTGCTGATGCTGGAGTAACTGGTAGAAAGTTAGCAGTAGATAATTACGGACCGAGAGTTCCACTTGGAGGTGGAGCATTTAGTGGTAAGGATTGTACTAAAGTTGATAGAAGTGGTGCTTATATGGCAAGAAGAGTTGCAGTTGATATCTTAGAACAGAATGATTCTTCTCAAGAAGTTTACGTTCAACTTGCATATGCAATTGGATATGACCAACCCCTACAAGCAACCGCAGTAATCGATGGAATAGAAACTCCAATCGAGGGATATGACTTATCTCCTCAAGGAATCATTGATTTCTTAGAACTACGTAGTCCTGATTTTGCACGAACCGCTGGGTTTGGTCATATGGGTTGTGGATTTAATTGGAAATAAATTTGGTAATGTTAAAAATATTTCGTATCTTTACATAAGAAACAATAACAAGATGAAAAAAGCAATAATAGTTAGTGGTTATTTTAACCCATTACACAAAGGGCATTTAGAGTTATTTGATAAAGCAAAAGAGCAGGGTGATATGCTTATTGTTATAGTTAACAATGATAGGCAACGTAAAATTAAAGGTTCTAAATCTTTTCAAGATGAAACTGAACGAATTGAAATTATCAGAGCACTTAGTATTGTTGATATGGCTTGGATTTCTGTTGATGATGATTCAACTCAAAACAAAACGTTAAAAATGTTATTAAATAAATTTCATGGTTCATTGAATTTAGCATTCGCGAACGGAGGAGACCAAAATAATAATACCATTCCTGAAAAAGCTATATGTAACCAATTTAATATAGAATTAATAGATGGGTTGGGTGATAAGGTACAATCATCATCTTGGTTGTTAAAAAATAAAGATACATAATGGATATAGAAAAATTAGTAAAAGAGTATCCCAATGATATGGTACTTGGTAGTAAAGTTAGAGAACTTTATTATAAAGGTAAAGAATCATTTGATACCTTAAAAGAAAAAATGAAAGATGCTAAAATCTTTGAATCACCCGATGGTGGTAAGACAGTTTACGCTCGTGGCTGGGGAGAAGATGTATCAACAAAAAAAGAAGTTATAAACCAATTAACAATATTCGATGACGAAGCTTATAAAGAATCCAAATGAATTGAGAACTCCATTAGCGAGTAAACCAATGACACAAGTAGAGATAGATGATGTATCTACCAAACTATTAAACGCATTAACTGAACACGGAGGTATTGGATTATCAGCCAATCAAATTGGTTTAGAAGTTCGAGCATGTGTAATAAATGTAAAAGAACCATTGGTTTTAATTAATCCAAAAGTTACTGAAGCATCAAAAGATACAGTTGCTTATGTAGAACAATGTTTATCATTGGATAAAACCATGAAAAAGCCGGTTAAAACAGTTAGACACAAAACATTTACAGTTGAGTGTGATAACTTAGGTACAGTTATATTTTCGAACGATTCAAACGAATGGAAGGATTCTAATGAGTTTTTTGCTGATGAGGGGTTATTGGAGTGCGTTTGTGCTCAACACGAAATAGACCACCTTAATGGAGTTCTAATAACCGATAAAGTTAGAAGATACACTACAACGGTTACTGCTCCTAAGAAATATGGTAGAAATGAAAGAGTTATGGTTAAATTACTTAACGGTGATACCGAATTTATGAAGTACAAAAAAGCTGAACCAATGATAGCATTGGGAGCTGAAATCTTATAATTATTGTAAAAATGGGAAAACTTATATTTAGATATACGGAAGATGATAAGATTGAACACAATCGTGAAGCTTCTGAGATAGAATTGACTGTACCGAATGATATGAATATTCAAGAGTACAAGGTTATGTGTGTTAGGCTTGCTTCGGCAATGGGTTATAGTGAAAAAACAATAACAAAAGGCTTTGGTAATTTGATTTACGGAGAAGAGAATATTAACACCATAAAAGATTTATTAGATGAACTCAACATCACAGGAAATAATTAAAAACCTCAACGAAAGATTATTAATGCAAAGCGTAGTTGTAGAAACTCTTTGCGATATTATAATAGAAAGTGGTATGATTACTGAAACTGAATTAGATGAGTTAATACATGATAATGTTAAATCTCAAGAAGATACTATAAAAAAGATTACAAATACTGCATTATCTAATGTAGATACCAATGAAGGTATTGAAGTTAATGATGAAGATTTATTATCTGGGTTATACTTTGGAGTAATAGGTGAAGCTTAAAATAGCTTCAATTTTATTTGGATATGTTAATTATTTTTCGTATCTTTATATTATATAAAAATTCAAAGGAGCACCAATGAATAGAATACACAAACTAATAGTAATTAGTTTAACCTCTTTATTAATAATGGGTTTTACTAATTTCATGTTAAGGGAAGATATATCATCCGTTAGCGTTATCGAACCACAACCGATACAAACAATACAGTACAAAATCACTATACCTACAGCAGAAATAAATGAATTAGATTTGTTTCTCTCCGTAATAGGGCATCGAGAATCATCTAATAGATATGATGTTGTAAATAGATTTGGTTATATGGGAAAATACCAATTTGGTAAAGGAACTCTTAAAGATATTGGAATCGATGTATCGAGAAAAGAATTCATTAATTCACCAACTCTTCAGGAAAGAGCAATGATATTATTACTTAAACGTAATAAACGATTACTACAGAAGTATATTGTTGAATGGGATGGAAAAACTGTTAATGGTATGTACATTTCCGAAAGTGGTATACTAGCAGCTGCACATTTAGGTGGAGCTGGAAGTGTTAAACGATACTTCAAACATGGTAAAGTTTTCAAAGATGGAAACGGTACAAAAATCACAAGTTACTTAGATCAATTTAGTGGTTATAATTTAAATTTAAAATAATATGGATTACATTTTAATTGGATTAATTACATCAGCTGTAATTAATCTGTTACTCTTAATAGGTGTTCGAAACCTATTAAAACAAAACGAACAACTTGAAGATAGAGTTATCTTTACAGTTGATGATACACGAATTAAAGTTTCAAAGTGTCTTGAAAAGATGAAAAGTTTAGATATCAAAGAAGCATTTGAAAAGGATGATGAGGTTGGTGTTGTCTTTTTAGAATTAAAAAAAACAATCGAAGAATTAAATAATCAAATATAAAATGCCAAGACCAAGAAGAAAAAAATCCAAGATATATTTTGGAACACCTGCTCAGGATGCAATAATTGAATATAATGCATGTGATGATCCAGTAAAACGCTCCAAAATATATGAGATTGGGATTAAATATCCATTTGAGAAGTTAGCAGAAAATGTTTTAAATACATTTAAATTCTCCTACTTTGATGTACCTAAAAAGGATATTCAAATGGAAGTTGTTTCTACTATGGTAGAGAAAATCCATATGTTTCAACCTGGCAAAGGTAGGGCTTTTTCTTATTTTAGTATCATTGCTAAGAACCATTTAATTCTAAAGAACAATGGTAACTACAAACGTTGGAAGCAAAATCAACTACTATCTCAAATGCCGGAAACTTGGAATCCTGAAAATGATTTTAATGAAGTAGAGGAGAATAATGAGTTTAAAGAGTTTAGAACTATTATGCTATCTTATTGGGATAAGAATTTAAATTCAATTTTTACCAAAAAAAGAGATTTACAAATAGCAGATGCGGTATTAGAATTATTTAGACGTTCTGAATACATAGAAAATTTTAATAAGAAGCATTTATATCTACTTATACGTGAGATGACTGATTGTAAAACTCATTATATTACTAAGGTGGTTAATACGATGAAATTGCATCAAAAGAAAATGTTAAATGATTACCATGAACATGGTGAGTTCCAAGAATCACATAAAAAGGGTTTTTGGCAGGCACCTACTCAAGAAGATGTGGATACTAATCCATACATTGATGAGGAATTTTTATAAAAGAATATGGAAGGTTATATTTTAGGAATAAGTTGTGGGTATCATGATTCAGCCGCAGCCTTAATCAAAGATGGAGAAGTGTTAGGAGCTTGTGAAGAAGAAAGATTCACGGGTATCAAGCATGATTCATCTTTTCCAGTTAATACAATTAATTGGTTATATGATGAATTTAAAATAGAAGGTAGTGATATACAATCAATTGCCTTTTATGATAACCCTAAAAAGAAACTAAAACGAATTGAAAAATCAGTTAAACGGAGTCCTTTAATAGAATATTTTAATCGTAAGAAAATTATACGTAGGAATAAAGTTAAGACTACAACAATTGAAATTCAAATGAGGAAGATTACTCATAAGAATGTTGATGTATTTTATGGAGATCATCATTTATCACATGTAGCTTATTCATATTATACTTCTCCATACGAACGAGCTTCTATACTTTCAATAGATGGTGTAGGTGAATTTGAAACTACTACACTTTACTACGCAGAAAATAATAGAATAACCAAATTACAACAAATAGATTTTCCACATTCATTGGGAATGTTGTATTCTACTCTTACTGCATTTCTTGGGTTTAAGCCCAATGATGGTGAGTATAAAGTAATGGGATTAGCACCTTATGGAAATCCAAAAAAGTATTTAGATAAGTTTCGTAAACTATATAAAACTTTAGATGATGGTTCATTTGAAATAGATATGCAATACTTTACGTATGACTGGTCTGATACTCATATGTTTAATTGGCGGTTGGGTTCATTATTTGGTATACCGAACAGATTACCCGAAGGAGTAATTACACAAGACCATAAAGATTTAGCAGCTACCTTACAACATGAATATGAATATCTTTTAGGTAGATTAGTAGATAGAGTATTTGCATTACGTGCATCTAATGTAATATGTTTAAGTGGTGGGTGTGCATATAACGGAACTGCTAATGGTAAAATATTAGCTAACTCTAATTTTAAACAGATTTGGATTCCACCTGCTCCATCCGATTCAGGTTCTGCTATTGGAGCAGCATTACATTTATATCATTATAATGGTGGTAAGAAAAGACCTAAGAATACCTCACCATACTTAGGTCCTCACTATACAAATAATGTAGTAGAGTTAGAATTGGATAAATTTAAAGAAGAGATTTACTTTGTTAAGAAGAATCATTCGGAACTTATACCAATAATCTCTAAAGAAATTACAGAAGGAAATGTTATAGGTTGGTTTGAAGGTAGAATGGAATTTGGTGCAAGAGCATTAGGTAACCGTTCTATATTAGCAAACCCATGTGATCCTCAAATGAAAGCAAGATTAAATAGATTGGTTAAAAAGAGAGAAGGATTTAGACCATTTGCTCCAATTGTTAAAGTAGAAGAACAGACTAAATACTTTAAATACGATAAAGAAATTCCATATATGAACCAAGTGGTTACCGTACTGGAAGAACATCGAAAGTCTCTACCAGCGATTACACATGTAGATGGTTCTGCTAGAGTTCAATCTCTTACATACAAACAACATAATAGAATGTATAAGTTATTAGAGCAACTTAATATAGATAATGGGTATCCAATGGTTTTGAATACATCATTCAATTTAAAAGACCAAACAATGGTATTAGACCCCAAATCTGCAATAGAAACTTTTTTAAATTGTGAGATGGATACATTAGTTATTAATAATTTTATTATTAAAAAGAAGATAATTTAAAATTTAATACATACTTATCGTTAATAAGAATGGAATGACTTTTTTAAAAAAGTTCAACGTTTAGAAACACGTTTAGCATTCAATAAGAAACCATAATCGAAATTTAAAGTGATTATATAAGAGCCCACCTTTTGGTGGGTTTGGTGTGTCTAACGTTTAGATTATACGAGGTTTTTTCGTTTAGTATATTTATATACAACATACTATATAACATTATGAGCACAGAATTTGAATTATTTCCCGGTAAAGACTTAGGTGGCTTGTTTAAGGATATCTATGATAACCAACAAACTAAGAAACTAAGAATATCAGAATTGATTGCTGAGATGAAGAAACTTATTCGTCATTCAGGTGATATGGCAGTTATGGGACCGATTATACGAGATTTAATTGATTCATCTATTAAGAATGATGATTCACTTGTTAAAATGGCTGCCATCGTTCAACGTATTATCGGAGCTTCTCAAAAAGCAGAAGGAGATGTTGGGTTTTTATCTGATGATGAAAAAGAACAACTTTTACATCAGTTAGAAGAAACAGTTCATGAGGTAGCTGATGAACAAGATATTAAAGTAGATGAACTTACTCATGAGATAGAGGAGTTAAAACAAAAGGTAGGGAAATAATGGGATATAAAGACCAAGCTACAAAATACCAAGCTGCATCAGGTGGAAAAGAAATTGCAGGCAAACTTGTTGATATCGGAGAGGTTGATCATGTTATTTTAAGTGATTCTGATGATAATATATTAACAGTAGACTCTGGAGAAGAAAATCCTAAGTTAGTAGATACACAAATTGGTTCAGCTAGAATTCGTAAGGTTAATGATTTCTCTACAAATGAAAAACAACTTACATTTTACTTACCATTAATAGCAGATGAGGGAGTTCCATTAGTAGGGGAGACTGTACAACTTGTTTTAGTAGGTGGTAGTGAGTATTATAAAAGAATACCAGCTGCAAGTATAAACGTTGGTAATGCAAGAGTAAATGCAGCTAAGAAATTAAGTAGTAAGACAGATGATTCAACTGCTAATTCTACTAATTATTCTGAGGTATCACAAACATCAACAGCAACTTCCGGTACGGAAGAGCGTGATAAAAACTTAGGTGAGTATTTTAAATCTGAAAACATACATAAACTAAGATTGTATGAAGGTGATAAAATTCTTCAATCGCGATTCGGTCAATCTATTCGTTTTAGTGGGTATAATAATACTGATAGTGAATTTTCTCCAACTATTATTATTCGTAATAGGGAAAATGATGAATCACGTAATGATTTAAAGAAAAACGATATTACGGAAGAGGAACTAAACAAGGATGGTTCTACCATCGCAATGGTTTCTGATAAATACAAGATGGTATTCCAACCAGGATTAGTTGATTCCGGTGGTTCTTCTAATTTTAAAACCAATCCAATTAATCATAAATTACCCGAAGAGTATGTGGGTAACGATCAAATATTAATTAACTCAGAACGAATTATACTTTCATCTAAAGCAGAAGAGATGTTATTTTTTTCTAAAGGTGATTATGGATTTATATCCGATGGTACATTTAAGATAGATAACGGCTTCGGTGGAGCGGATTTAGATTTTGGTGATGATATAAACATTACACTTGATAGAAACAATTCTAATTTCTACGTATTTGCAAACAATGGAAACATTTGGTTGAATACTGATGATAGTGGTAAATCAGGTGGTTCTGGTCAAAAAGAACCATTAGCACGTGGTGAAACATTAGTAACATTATTATCTGAGTTGATAGATGCAATAACACAACAAGTATTTGCAACTCCAGCTGGACCAACTGCACCAGGTCCTCTTAATGTTGCGGTATTTAAAAAGATACAAGCTCAACTTGATAAAATAAAATCTACTAAAAACTTTACGGAATAATCTCATGTCGTGGAATTTATTCAAAGTAAATATGTTGTTGTTCATGAACAATCCAATTGGGATTGTTACACCAGTTCAGTTTGCAACCAAACTTGCTACTGAGTATGATTCTTGTATGAGAAGAGGTGGGCAGTTGATTAGTAAGAATTCAATACTGTTTGGAAACATTGCATTGATGATACCTTTAATAGTGGTAGGTCAAGCTAAGGCAATTACAAAAACACAACCATCTAAACATAATTTCTTAGCCGATGTTGGTAAAGCAGTAGAGGGATATTGGACTGGGGCTACTTTGAATCCATTTCCAATCTACCCTATACCAGCACCAGGTTCAATTCAAAATTTAATAATAACCCAAGCTATGGTTACTAATCCAGGTAAGTGGCCAGAAGTACCATTTGAAATACCAACTAAATCTTCTTTAGTTTTTTTAGAAGCATTCGTTATGTTTGCTACGATACATTTATTCACAGTTCAAGGTATGATGATGACTACTTCATTATATCCTGGACCGATTGCTCCAGTACCTGCTCCTGGTGTTGTTAATTGGTTAGGTTATACTATTCCAAATGTACCAATGTTTGGATTGGGTGGTGGGGGTGGTAGCGATGGTCCGTTATCAGCTGATTTGATAGGAAGTGGTGATATTAGAGATATTCCAAAGCCAATACTTAAATCTGAGGCAGAACGAAATGCAATTGATAATAAATTTCCCCAAGATAAATTAGGTCCAGATGCATTAGAATATCAAGATGATGTTATAAATGATGAACTAAGAAAGAGTTTATCAAATTCAATAACATTAGATGACAAGGCAGCTTTGGTACTTGATGCAGAACGTAAAAAGGATAAACTTGGCTTAAACCGATTTTATAATAAGGCAATACAATCCATCGGTGATTATAAAAATACTTTGCCTGATACTGATGCTCAAATGAAAAAATCATTATCACAATTACAAAAAGAATTAAAAAAAGAAAAGCAACTTTGCTGTAATGATTGTGATTAAATCTATAAAACTTACAAAGATATATTTATACTAAGATAACAATAATTAACAAACAATGGATTCAAAAAAATTAGCAAAACTAATAAAAGTTCTCGTTGAAGCTGAAGTAGCTAAGAAACATGAGGCTTTTTTATCTAAAACTTTTCCTAAGATTTTAGCAGAAGAAGTGAACCGTAAACTTAAATCACAATTAAAAGAGTTGAAGGGAGGTGTTTCATCCCCTCCTACTCAAGTGGTACAAGAGGCGGATGTATTCGAACAAGCTAATCAAGTTTTAGAACAAGAACGTGTACAAGTTAAAGAACAGAAGCACTTTACAAAGAATAAAGTTCTTAATAACATATTAAATGAAACTAAACCTTTCAGCGCATCACAACGTAGTGGAGGTCCAGTTGGAGCTGGTGGAGCATCTGTATTAGATAATCTTCCTAAGAAACAACTTAATGAAAATACTCATATACCATCGTATGCAGATGCAGAGCCGGATATTGACCAAACAATCAATATGGGAAGTTCTTTAGGAGCAGGTGGTACAGATGCAATGAGAGCTCAGATGGCTCACAAAATGGGTTATGGTGATGTAGCTACTCAAGGAGGAGCAAAAGCAGGATTGGGTGTTTCAACTGGTTTAGCAGCATTAGATAGAGTATTAAATAGAGATAACTCAGAGTTAGTTAAAAAATTTAAAAGATAAATGCAAGAATTATTAACCATACTTGTTGTAATATACGCACTTAATACTTTAGTTAAACTGTTTAAGGGTGATAATGATGGATGTGGTAATTGTAATTGTGGGAGTAAATAAAAATGGCATATACTTTACAGAAAAAAGTAGTTAAAGATACGGATAGTGAATTTGATAATCATGCGTATGGTCTTACCTATCCTGTAAGGAGTGGTTCTACTATGTTTGAATCTACCTATAATTTGGTAGATGCTGCATCTGCTAATATTAGAAACTTATTACTAACACGAAAAGGTGAACGAATCATGTTACCTGAGTTTGGAACTGGATTACATGAATTATTATTTGAACCAATGGATGATGAGTTTGAATCAAAGGTTCAAAAAACAGTTATAGATTCAGTTAAATTTTGGTTACCGTATGTTACGATTGAGGAAATTGATATTGATATGAGTCCTGAAATGAAAGATAGGCATAGAGCAAATCTTAAATTAACTTTTAGAGTGGGTGATTCAATTGATTTAAACGAAGTTACATTCACAGTACAGGAATAATATTATGGCACTAAACACTACAGATAGAAAAAACAAGGGAAGAAATATTCAGTATATGAATAAGGACTTTGGTCAATTCAAGGATAACCTCGTTGAATATGCTAAAACATATTTCCCTACAACGTATTCTGATTTTAATGAATCTTCACCCGGAATGATGTTCATAGAAATGGCATCTTATTTAGGAGATTCACTTTCTTACTATATTGATGATACATTAAAGGAATCAATGTTAAACTCTGCAGAAGATAGAAGTAATGTAGTTGCATTAGCAAACTATCTTGGATATAAACCAAAAGTTACCTCACCTGCATTAACTACATTCTCAGTATATCAAATTACACCAAGTAAACGAAAAGCAAGTGGAAACTTATATGATGGTGATAATCGATTTGAAATGGATGAGGGTTACCTCCTTAGAATTCAAGAAGGAATGCAAATCGAAGCAAATTCAGGTGTTATATTTAGAACTTCGGAACTCGTAGATTTTAATGATTTAAACGATAGAGAAGTAACCGTATATGAGCGTAATGCATTGCAAGAACCTACCTATTATTTAGTTAGGAAATTTGTGAATGCAATTTCAGCTGATTTAAAAGAAATAACTGCTTCATTTGGAACACCCAAGCAATTTGATAGAATTGATTTAAGTGATACTAATATTATTCAAATATATGATATTAGAGATTCAAATGGAAACAAGTGGTATGAAGTACCATATCTTGCACAAGAGATGGTGTTTACTGATTATCCCAATACAAGTCAATTTGATAATGATTTAGCTCAGTTCAGAGAATCAGTACCAAGTATTCTTAGGGTAACTAAAACATCTCGTAGATTTGTTGCTCAAGTTAATACCGATAACACAACTTCTATTTTATTTGGAGCAGGTAATTCAACCTCATCTGATGAAACATTCTTACCTAACTTTAAAAATGTAGGATTAGGATTAAACAATTCAATTGATAGATTGGGTGCATCATTTGACCCGGCTAACTTTTTAAAATCAAAATCATATGGACAAGCCCCAGCCAATACAACTTTAACGGTTCGTTATTTAGTAGGTGGTGGAATTAGTTCAAATGTTAAAAAAAGTGAAGCTAAACGAATTAAGAATATTTCATTTGATGAAGATTTATCATTATTTGATACAGATGAATTACAAATGTACGCAACTGTTAAAAATTCAATTGCTGTTGAGAACGAAATACCAGCTAGTGGAGGTAGAGGTTCTGAAACTATTGATGAGATTAGAGAGAATGCACTTGCACACTTTGGTTCTCAAAATAGAGCAGTAACTCGTAAAGATTATCAAGTTAGAACTCTCGCACTTCCAGCTAAGTATGGTGGAGTAGCTAAAGCGTATTGTGCACCTGATGGGGAATTGGATAATAACTCACCATCCTCTATACTAAATTCACCTGATAACTTGGATGAGTTCGCTGGTTTGGTTATGAGTTTGGGTGGAGAAGGCTTAACAGAAACGGAAGTAAAAACAGAATTACAAAGATTTTTAGTTGGGAAGCAAGGTATAGAAGAAAAAAATAATCCATTTGCAATTAATTTGTATCTAATGGGATATGATTCTAACAAAAACTTAGCTAAAATTAATAAAGCAGTTAAAGAAAATGTAAAAACTTATTTATCTGAATATAGATTGTTGACAGATGGTATTAATTTATTAGATGGATTTATAATTAATATAGGTGTAGATTTTGAAATAATGGTTTATAACTCATATAACAAAAACGAAGTAATGTTACGATGTGTTACGGAAATACAAAAATACTTTAATATAGATGATTGGTCATTTAATCAACCAATTAACATTTCTGAATTAGAATTAATTATAGGTAGTGTTGAAGGAGTACTTTCAATACCAAAATGTAATATAGTAAATAAATGTAGTGGAACGTATTCTAAAAATAAATATAATATCGAATCAGCAACAAAAGGGAAAATGGTATATCCATCATTAGACCCATCGGTATTTGAATTAAAATATCCAGGTAAGGATATACAAGGGAGGGTTGTCTAATGTATCAATTTATAACAGCATCCAAGGATGCATCCATTTACTTACAACAACCATCTCAAAATACTGGGTTGGATGAAATATTAGAAGTTTCTAAAACTTATTATGGAAGCTTAAAAGATATCGCACATACACTTATTAAGTTTGATACAACAGATTTAGTATCATCAATTGCTAGTGGTGAGGTAACTATGAGTGCAGCTGATATGATTTTACGTGAATGTGAATCTATTGAAATACCAATGGATTACACACTATATGCGTACGCAGTAACTCAATCATGGGATATGGGAATCGGTACACGATTTGATAAAATATCTACCGATGGTACAACTTGGAATTCTGTTAAAACAGGACAAGATTGGTTATCTTTAGAAAATCATTCTGCCGATACTACTGGCTCATACAATGGTAAAGGTGGTACTTGGTTTACTGGTTCATTTTCTTCACAAACATTTTCATATGAATCATCTGATGTATCTATGGATGTTAAAACAACTATGGATGAGTGGGTGGCTGGAACATTGCCAAATGAAGGGTTTATTATTAAACACGATACTACATTAGAAAATGATACCAATGATTATGGGCAATTAAAATTCTTTAGTAAAGAAACAAATACTATATATCAACCTAAACTTAGAATTGGATGGGATGATTCATTATTCTCAACTGGTTCTCTCACAGAACTTACTTCTGATGATATTCACGTAACGTTTAAGAGATTGAAAAGTAAATATAGAGTTGGTAGTACACCCGAGATTAAAGTGTTCGGTAGAGAGAAGTATCCACTTAAAACTTATACTAATACGTACGCTTACAACGATGTAAAATATTTACCTTCAACTACTTATTATCAAGTAAAAGATATTATTACCGATGAAGTAATTATCCCCTTTTCAGATTACACAAAAGTAAGTTGTGATTCAACTGGTAACTTCTTTAAACTTAATTTAACTAATTGGGAAACTCAACGAGATTACTACTTAGAAATTAAAGTTGATAGAGATGGTACTATTGAATACTTCGAAGATAAAGATTTAACTTTCACAATAGAAAAATAACATGAGTTTAGATAATAGATTTAGAATCGGTGAATTAACACAAAGTGGTTCACGGGCAGTAGTATCACAAGATACCACGTCTAAATCGCACACATTTATTTCAGATTCCAAAACTATCGTACTTGGTGAAGAAGATGGTGGTAATGCTCCATACACTCACGTTAAAGGTGATAGAGATGGTGAACTTACTGCTTATGTAGAAAAGCCAGCATACAAGGAAGATCAACTAAAGAAAGCAGTTGATACTATAATTGATGAATTAGTTCTTCCTCCAAAAAAAGATCAGCCTGATGTTGTTCCCCGTGAAGTTTATGATGAGTTGGAAGATAAATTCCAACAAGCTCTTACTGATTTAGAAAACGCTCAGCTACGAATTTCAGAATTAGAAGGAGAAGTTGCTAGATTAACTGCGGAAAGTAAAGCACTTCAAATAGAGAACGATTCTTTAAAAGTTCGATTTGCTATTGTAGATAATCAATTCCAACAATCAATAGATAGATATCGCGATGTTACTGCTAAGTTAACGACTGCAGTTTTAAAAGGAACTAAAGAGGCAAATCAACGTGTACGTTTAAATGCTGAAGCAGAGGGATTGATAGCACAGAAAGATGGGTTAAGACAACAACTACTTACACTTAGACAGACTATTGTAGGTTTAACTAAGGCTAATGAAGCTACTGCCGCCAGTTTAGCAACACAACAAGCAAATGCCAAAGCTCAAGCAGCTTTAGCTAAAGAATTAGCTGATCAACAAAAAGCATCATTAGAAGCCCAACAAGAGGCATTGGAATCTCAATTATCTGGTCAGGCAGCGGAAACACAAGCAGCTGCAGCTGGAATGACACAATTATCAGATAACCAATCATATTATAAAGTTAAAAAAATAACTAATCCAACCGCTCCTGAGGATCTTTTTTGGTCTACTGCAGGAGCAAGGAGATACCCCGGTAAAACAGGTACGTTAGTTGTACAAAACTTAAAAGATACTGGTGCTAAGATAATAAAAGTAGAAGTATCCTTTCCAGGTATGACATGGTTCGCGAAATATGGCCCGATGGGATTTGATACAGATAACGGTCCACCGAAGAAAAGAAAAGCAATTAGTGTTGAAAAAGGAGCTACCAAAGAAATTACACTTTACTTTAATAAATTAATGGGTGGTAGAAACCGGCCTGAGCCTCGTAAGAAATATACAGGAGATGGTGCAACTGACTACAGAGATCCGTTTAAGTTTAAATTTACATATGATGATGGTACAACTGCTAGTACTGAAAATCTTAACTACAGGATACGTAAAAATAGAGGATAGAAGATGGCAATAAAAACATTTAAAGATGTAATCGGTAATCAAGGTTATCGAGTTGATAAAAAAGATAGAGAAATCTTTGAACGTGAGGTGCGTAAAGGACTCTTTGGTAATGATGGTTCTGATATAATAGAATTTGTTTTATACGATGCATCTGAAAATGCGTTACCACAAGAAGCATCTAATGGTAAATTAGTTAGGTACATTTCAATAACCGAACCGAACATAAAAAAATATTTTAGTAAAACTGATCAAACTAAATTTAATATAAAATCAAATAAAGCAGATGAATTTTATGTTAACGTTGAATTACTTATTAGAGAAGCTGGGTATACTAATGGTATATTTAAATCATCAGTATCATTACTCAATAGACGATTAGGTTCTGAGGATAGAAAATTTGATAAAGCATGGATACATGAAATTTCTCCATCTCGTACAGAAATTAGAGTTCTACCCGTTATTGAAGATAACACAGGTAAACCAAATTCTGATTTATCTCTACGATACAATATATTTACAGAAGGAAAAGATTTTGCATCTGATATTATGGGATTCTTGGATGAATTTACAGCACAATTTGATGTAGCATCAATTATAACAAAAATGTTAACATTACGGGGCAACATTGCAGATGGAACTGGATATGTTGAATTAATTGAAAAAGAATTTAAAATTGATAACTTTGAAAGATGGTTATCTCTTGTTAAAATTTCATTTGATAAATCTCTCCAAAATTTTAGAACCAATAGATATTATAATATTTTAGAAGGAGCAAAATTCGGACAACTCACGGGTGAGCAAACCGGATTAGATTTTGATGGTGCTAGTGCAATGGATATGTTATGTGATATGGCAGAAAATTGTGTTAATTATCATTTACCTAACCAAGATTTACGTAATGAAACTACACGAACCAAAACTCAACAGAAAACTTTAGATGCGGTTAAAAATATATTAAGAACCGTTTCATCAAACGAAGACTTTACAGCAGAATCGCCAGTTACTAAAGCAGCTGGTATTAGAGGGTGTACGGATTCAAACGCAACAAATTATAATCCTCTGGCAACTGTTGCAGATATTTGTAATTATTCAAGGCAGGTAACTAAGTATAGAAAAGTTCCTATACCACCACCAATTCCACCACCTACACCACCAACACCACCCTATATACCACC
>TARA_R110000796_G_scaffold210102_1_pt1 | contig 16676 bp, 11 predicted proteins | sample TARA_R110000796 | Tara Oceans TARA_R110000796 (sample SAMEA4397815) | marine metagenome | biome: Polar Biome; feature: [SRF] surface water layer (ENVO:00010504); material: water (ENVO:00002006), including particulate matter (ENVO:01000060) such as... | depth 5 m
GTCATGGCGTTTTACTAGCCGGTACTTTTCGCGCACCACGGCGTGAGTCACGTCTTTAGCCGGGTCGAACTTATCTTTAATGATCTTAAACACGGTGCGAAAACTAGGCAGCACAAACACCGCCATCACCATGCCACGAACGCCAGGGGCAATAATAAACTGATCTTCACGCTTGGCGACCTGACGATTCAGCGCCCGGAAAAGCTCGGTTTTACCATGTTTGAAGAAGCCGATTGAGGCATAGAGCTCACCTTCGGGCTTATGCGGCATCAACTGCTGAAGGTAATCGACAAACTCCCTGGGCACCGCCACTTCGACCTGAAAGTAGGCGCGGGTGAAGGAGAAGATAATCGACACCTCGTCAGTTTCGATCAATACCGTATCCAGGTGCAGTCCGGAATCGCCGCCTGTCTGTTCACCAAAACCCTCCCCGTGGAGTACCGGCAGCACCAGTGGTACTTGCTCACCACCGCCGATAATCCGTCCCACCAGATAAGCCCCTTTATTGCGATAAAAGACGCTATTCAACAGCTCGATTTCAGTATCATCGGCGTCCAGTATCGCCGAGGGTAAGTGCTGCTGTAAGAAGCTGGCGCCAAGGTGGGTATCCTGGTCTATGTCCGCAAAGCAATTTTCGAAGGGAGCATCGATAAGCGCCCATTTGAGCGCGGCCTGCCAGTCTCCATTAATCTGTTTGCGACGGCATAGGTCAATTCCCGAGCGGTGGGCGGCATCCTCCCGGGAGCTATACACAAACATCCAGTCGTTACGGATATGGCGGTGGTGGAAGATGGCGCAGAACAGTGAGTTAAAAAAGGTTTCCGCCAGTTCAAAGTCGAGCCGATGGCTGATCAGTTCGGCGTAGTGGTTGCGCGCGTCCCGCCAGAACTCGCAGTGTGAAACCACCTCCGGGTCAAAAGTGCGCTTTAAGCGCCCTAGGGTGACGTCGATTTTATCCTTATAGAGATTGATCCGCTCTGCAGATGCCTGCTGGGCATCGCGCCAGGCCGCATCGCAAAAGCGTCGGCTGGCGTCAAAGGTGATCTCTTTAAAGCGCTCCCGATACTCGTCGAAGCCGTGCAAAATCGTCGTCGCTAGGCGATACCCCGGTGAGTGTTTCACTGGCCAAACTCCTGATATTTTCTACCAGCTTCGCGTAACGGCAAACTACTTGCGAGACGACGTTGGTGGGTAACCCAGGCGCATTAGCGCACAGACTCAATACGCTTGACCTGCAAACAGAAAGACCCAGCGGTGCGGTCAGCGATTAAGAAACCAAGTTGGTGGATCTCGCTTGGCGTTACGGCGGGGGCATCGCTGAGCAAGGCGCCTCGCCGCACCGCTTCAAAGGCGCTCCAGGGGAAGTGCAGCGTTTCCCAGCTATTTTGCGCAGGGGTAAATTTCACGCGGTAAGCGGAAGCATCACCCAGAGAGGTACTTTTCAGGCGCAGTTGGTAGGTGCGCCCATCACCGCGCACGGTGAGCGCTATGCCCTGGGCATCCGCCAGCGTTGATTCAAAATCTTGGGGTTCGCGACGAACGGAGGCAAAGCCACCGCCGTTTTCCAGCGACACCTCGCCATGAAACCGCCCTTCACCGTTGATAACGCGAAACCCGCTCTGGGAAACGCCGCCCATGACACCATCGTCAACCGAGTACCAGCGCTGCTGTTCGCAAGGATTATTAAAGGTCAGCGTCATAAGGCCACCTCGTAACGGCTCATAGATAGGAAAAAGGATAAGAAAAGCCCCTGGCGTGTTACCGCCAGGGGCTTATCACACTAGCCTAATCGTTGGCTTTCTTACAGCTTAGCGGCTGCCGGTGCAGGCTCGCTCCCGTCTAGCTCCTCCGGTGAAGCAGAGACCAGCGCGAACTCTTCCTCGGCGGTTTTCGCCACCAGATGATTTTTACTGTAGAAGAAGTAGTAGGCAGCTCCGATAATAAACAGCACGATAGTGTAGTTAAACGCGCGGGGATCAAAAGCGTAAACGCCGGTGAGCGCGACCAATGAGAGTGCCAGTGCAATGCCTGACGTCACCACGCCGCCTGGGGTTTTATACGGGCGCGGCAGATCAGGTTGCTGTACCCGCAGCAGAATATGGCTCAGCGCCATCAGCGCGTAGGAAATAGTCGCGCCGACCACCGCCATTCCCAACATCAGATCACCTTCACCGCTGAGTGACACCAAAAAGCCAAATACGCCCGGCACGATCAGTGCCAGATAGGGCACTTTACGCCCGCTGGTCAGCGATAATTGCTTAGGTAAATAGCCTGCCCGTGAGAGCGCAAACACCAACCGGCTATAGCCATAAATGATCGAAAAGAAGGAAGCAATTAGCCCGGCTAAGCCCAGTACGTTAACCACCGTGGCAAGCGTTGGGTTACCCGCCGCGTTCAGCGCATCCACCAGCGGCACACCGCTTTGACCGATCATTTCTGCCCCCGCAGCACCGGCCAGCAACACCACGACCAACAGTGCGGTGAACAGCAAAAACAGCATCGCCCCGATAATGCCTTTGGGCATATCCCGCGCCGGATCCTTGGCTTCTTCTGCCGCCAGTGGCACGCCTTCTACCGCCAGGAAAAGCCACATGCCAAAGGGTAGCGCTGCCCAAACCCCGTACCAGCCAAAGGGCTCGCGCCTGCTGCATTGATGAAGCGTCGGTTATCCTCTCAGCCACACCTCCCCTCTGATCTGCTTCGCCCCGGCAAGTGGGGCTCCAGCAAGGCCAAATCCTTATCTGAGAGGTCGTGACGGCTATGTGCTTTAGTCACTGTGATCCCAAGCTCCGCCTCGAAAGCAGTCATTTAATCGCATCCCGTGACGACATGCTCTAGCAACTCCGTTACCGCTCGCAAGCTCGCTGCATCGGATCTAACGGGCCGATCTAAGACACCACCTAGTTTAGTTACAGAACATCCGGATATTATATAACTTACTAATTCATAGTGACTTAAAAGCCTTTATCCGCTTAAAAAAACGCGATTGCCAGCCCCTTCAATATCAGCCCTTAAGCTGTCCTGCAATCGTTCGAAGTGCGATTTCCCATTCCTGATCATTCCGGGCAGAAGCCTTGTAAATTCTTAGACCATTCTGGTATGAGCTTTTCCCGATCTTGAAAACGTCTGAAGAAGAAACACCTACTCCGCGCGCTGCGAGCCGATCTTTCATCAAGCTGGATTGAGCGTTTGAACCAAGGGGCAGCCAGATGATATTGCCTTCTGGTTTAATATTGTTAAGCTCTGATCCTAGAATTTTAAGCGCTATAGCGTGTCGGCCCACATTGTTTTCACGTACCAGTTTTATTATTTCCTCGCCCGCGTTACTTTCAATAAGCCAGCGCGCCAGTGCCAGCGAATACCGGTCAGACATCCAGGTACTGCCCCGCAATGCTGTCGCTACAGCTTTGGAAAAAGCGGGAGGGTAGGCTAAAAATCCAAATCTACAGCCAGGCGAAATGGCTTTGGAAAGCGACGAGAAATAGAAAGTACCTTCGGGATACATACTATGAAGGCTGGCTAACCCCTCTGGTGCCAAAAATCGGTAGACATCATCTTCGATTAAAATCATAGAATGGCGCTTAGCGATGCTCGCAATAGACTTTTTACGTGCGCAACTAAGTGTAACTGCAGTGGGATTGTCAAAGTTGGGCATTGTAAACAATGCCTTAACACGTGGGTTTTGCACCGCCTTCTCTAGATCGGAGGGTATAATCCCTTCGCTGTCAATTTCTACGGGTGATATTCCGAGGCCCAGCATTTTCGCTGCGGATTTTAATCCTTGGTAGACAAGTCGAGGCGCGAGGATGATATCTCCACGCTGCATGCACGCAGCCATTGCGACCAATAGTGCGTGCTGTGCTCCCGCTGTAACAGCCACATGAACATCACTGATGTTGAAATCGCTAAAAAGTAGCCATTTCGTTGCGGTATCTATTGCTTGGCGATCACCAGCTACTGGATAGTACTGGTTAATCTCTGAGGTCGCTGACGCGACGAACTCCTTAGAACCATCGCGCAGGATGTTATTCACAGAGGTCAGTGTTTGTGTATGGACAGAAAGATCAATCTCAGGCGTTACATCCGGTACATCGTATGAGGGCGGGGTATGGTCAAGCGCCCGGCCACGCACAACAGTTCCTTTTCCGGCACGTGAAGAAATCATCCCCCTCTCTTTCAGGTAGTTCAGTGATTTTGTGACGGTGGTCAAATTGACGTCGAACGACTTTGCCAACGACCTGTGCGACGGAAGCAATCCACCCACTTCAAAATAGCCTTCTGAAATCTTGGACGACAAGACAGAAACAATCCGTAGGTAAATCGCCTGCTCGGTCGATGTGTCTCTGAGACATGCCTGAAGATGGTTTAGAATCTCCTCTTCAGATTGTGCCGACAAATTAAAAGTCTCTGTTTCCATGATCAGTCTTTCCTCTCCGCTGCTGCTGTTTCGTTTCTTTATGTATCAATCTGTTAGAAACCGACTTAGCCCGCCTGTGTTCTGCGAGCACTTCAACAGTGGCCAGCCATACAGTACCGACTATGGCCTCTGCTGACTCCTACTCACCTATCCGCATCACACTGTGCCCAGTAGCCAGTGACAGACGAACAAGCCTCACCAAATAAGACGAGCGACTTTCCTCCAACTTATCCGCCGCATCTACTTCCACACCTTTCGGATAGCTATTGGACGTCAAGCTTCTGGGCCCTTTCGCCCAGAAATAGCTATCTCATATGCGGTTAATGTTCCTCGGGCCAGGAGTTTACCTACAGGCTCCTTCAGTGTTTGCCCTCGCAACAGCCACCCTTTCTGTACAGCTAACGTTTCCCGCTATCCACAGGATTACTCTTACCCTAAGTCATCCAGCCAGCCAACAAGGCGAACCCGAATTGCGGCAGTTAACGCGCGGTGCGCCACACATGGTGCATCAAACATGCGCAGTGCACCAAAAGAGGGCAATTTATATCACGAAAAGATAAACTTTTAAAGAAAAGTATGACACACACTTAAAAATATACGTCATACAATATTGACTGTATGGCAATTCCGTGTGTAATCTTTAAGTCGAACATCAAAATTGGAACAAAAAGGAAGCAAATTCATGAAAACATTTCTCTGTGCAGGTGGGGTCGTGGCAGCGACGCTAACGTCATCAATTGCAACAGCTGGAGCAGCCGAAGTCCTTCGCCTACACTCCGTTTGGGTCGAAAGTCGCCCGGTTGCAGATTATGTGAAGTACTTTGCGGAACGCGTTGCGTCGCATTCAAGCGGTGAACTTGAAATTCAAGCGTTCCATGGTGGGACGCTCGGCATCAAGGATCCGGATATCCTGCGCACCCTTCCTTCTGGTGCTGTAGATATGGCTGTGCTCTATCCCGAGTATGTCGCTCGTGATGAACCCGAAATGGCTGTTGCCTACGTTCAGGGCGCGATCTCCGAAGTTGACCAGCAACTCAAAGCCGTCCCCGCTATTCAGGAAGTTTACGAGCCCATTTTTGAGAAATGGGGTATCAAAACGTTGGGATCGATTCAGGTTCCAGAGCGTATGGTTCACATCTTCTGTAAAGAACCCGTGAACACTCTGGAAGAGCTTAAAACTAAAAAGCTCCGCGTCTGGGGCCGTCATCAGGTCGAGACTTTCTCAAAACTTGGCATCTCTGCCAGTATCATCCCTCAAAACGACATGTATGTAGCACTGCAAACTGGCGTAGTCGACTGTGCAACATACATGGGAAGCGTCGCGACGACCGTGTCACTTCAAGAAGTTGCGCCTTATGGTGCGCCGCTCCAACCCCATGCAGGAGTCCCTATCAATATCCTGATTGCCCAAAATCGCTACGATGGGCTAACTGAAGAGAGCCAAGCCGCCCTCGAAGCTGCAGCTGCTGACACTCTGGAATACACCAATCAGGAATTTCTGAGCGGTGAGCGGGAGCAGGCGGGAATTCAGCGGTTGATCGACCAAGGTGGGCAAATAATCGAGCCTTTCTCGGATGAAGATCAAGCCACCTTTACTGAGGCCGCACGCGAAGCATGGGCATCCATGTCCAGCGAAATTGGCCCAAAAGCGGTCGAAAATATGGTCTCCATACAAAAAGCGATCGCCGAATAATCTCGGGTTTTCTAAACTATTTTAGGAAAGGAGGCTGGCAATGGTCAGAGCTTTTTCAAGACTTCTCAAGATTTTTGGGGCATTCCTCACTGCTGGCTTTCTTTCGCTAATCTTATACGCCACCTTATCGCGATACCTGTTCAACCGGCCCATTAATTACTCAGATGAACTCGCCGCGCTGTTGTTCGTGACATGCGCTTTCATCGGAATTTTGTGCTCAGCAATGGACAATGACCATATCGAAATCAACATTGTGACGCTGAAGATGAAGTTGGGATGGCGCAGTATCTTCAAAAGACTATCCGCCGTTATCTGCACCCTTTTCTTCAGCTTCTTCGCTTACCAAAGTTATATTTTCGCTGAGTTGTCCCATCAGATAGGGGCCTTAACAGAAGGTGCCGCCTTACCAATAAGCTACTGGATGTATGTGATGCCCGTGGCCTCTGCAATGGGTGCGATTACCTATGCATACCGCATATTTTTTGTCCCCCCATTCGCCCCTACCACTGATGAAAACTACGATAGGAGTACAGAAAATTGACTTGGGTTTTTCTCATAGCGCCTTTGGCGGCTCTTTTGTTAAGTGGTGTTCCGATTGGTGTTGCTCTCGGCATAACTGCTTTTTTTCTTCTGGAGATTTTTTTCGGAGGTTCGTTCCAACTTGCGATATCGTCCACCTGGAACACATTTAATAGCTTTACGCTGACGGCCGTTTCCGCATTCATCGTTCTAGGCGAGGTTCTATTGGCGAGCGGACTGACAGCCCGCATTTATACTGCGGTTGCCCCTCTATTTCAGCGTCTGCCTGGAAACTTGATGCACACAAATGTTGCCGTCGGCGCGTTGTTCGGCTCCGTGAGCGGTACGAGCCTTGCAACGGCCGCCGCAGTTGGATCCGTCGCCTACCCGCAATTGGCCGAGCGAGGTTATCCTAAGGGTAGCATCGTTGGCCTTCTTGCCGCATCTGGAACACTGGGAATTATTTTGCCGCCTAGCCTCATCCTCGTGATCTATGGTGCGACACAAGATGTGTCAGTGGGCCGCTTGTTTCTGGCAGGTATCGCACCTGGTTTGTTTTTGGCTATCGCCTTCATGATTTACATTACGATTCGTGCCAAGCTGAAACCAGATTGGCTGCCAGAGATTGTAGACCCGCCTTCGTGGCCCCAGACCTTTTTGTCCCTTTTAGGGTTGTGGCCAATCGCAATCCTTATGATGGCCGTCCTTGGAACAATTTACCTAGGCGTCGCAACCCCGACAGAAGCTGCTACCTTGGGTGCCGTTGCTACGATTATTATGGGGTTCGTGTTCGGAACGCTGACACCCCGACGGCTCCTTAAGGCGTTCGTCAACTCGGTGGTTAGCTTTGGTGCCATTGCGCTGATTATGGTGGGCGCCGCCATGTTAACGCAGGTTATCAGCATTCTGGGCCTACCTATGGAGCTGACCGCCGCCATCAATGAATTAGCACTTGGGAAATATACAATCCTTCTTGCTGTGGTGGTCATTTACATAGTGCTTGGGTGTTTCTTTGACGGTCTATCGGTAATGCTCATGACTTTACCGCTTAGTTTTCCGATGATGATGGCCGCTGGATTCGACCCTGTCTGGTACGGCATTGCTGTTACCATTCTAATAGAAATTGGAATGATAACACCGCCCGTTGGCATCAATCTTTTTGTTCTTTCGGCAATTTCAAAGGGTGAAGTTTCGGTAGCCGAGGCCGCACGCGAAACCTTCCCCTATTGGATACTTATGCTGGTATGCCTTGGCATATTCACTGCATTCCCAACAATAATCACCTTCCTTCCTAACTGGATAATGAATTGAGAGGCTTATGAACAATCCATCACTTACAAACATTTCAAAGAACGCAATAATTGCGGACACGCTATTAGTTTGCAATTTTGACAGGGGCATTTTTGAAGAAATGAAAAAAGGCGGTATTACTGTTGCTAACTGCACCTGCTGTGTATGGGAAGACTTCCACGATACTATGAAATCCGTCGCTCATTGGAAAAGGCTTTTCAATGAGAATGCAGATTTAATCATGCAAGTTAAAACCGTTGAGGATATCTACGAAGCCGCACAAAAAGGGTTAGTGGGTATTATTCTAGGATGGCAAAATACGTCCGGCATTGACGACAATATTGATTTCTTGGAAGTCTATGCTGACCTCGGCGTCAAGATCATGCAGCTCACTTATAATACTCAGAATTTTGTCGCGTCAGGATGCTTTGAAGAGCGCGACAGTGGGTTAACGGGCTTCGGCCGCGATGTTGTTGCGGAAATGAACCGTTTGGGTATCTTAATTGACCTTTCACATGTTGGCACGCTATCGGCAAAAGAAGCGTGCGAAGCCTCGACAAAACCTCTTGCTTATACGCATTGCTGTCCCTCAGCTCTAAAAGATCATCCGCGCAATAAAAGCGATGAAGAGTTGCTTCGGGTTGCAAACGGGGGAGGGTACATTGGCATCACAATTTTTCCACCGTTTTTACCCAACGGCACGAAATCGACAATTGATGACTATATTGAAGTGGTCGAGTACGTCATTAACCTTGTGGGTGAGGAAAGCGTTGGGATCGGCACCGATATGTCCCAAGGGCATCCATGGACGTGGCAAGAATATGCCATGCATGATAAGGGCAATGGACGGCGCCTGACAACTTTTGGTGAACTGAAGTTTCCAACGGGTATCGAGCAGATCAGTGATTTCCCGAACATTCTTGACGCCATGAAACGACGAGGTTGGAAAGAATCCAAAATTGAACGTGTCATTGGTCAAAACTGGGTGCGCTTGCTGAAAGACGTTTGGTGAACCGACAAAAATGGTTCTCGTATTCGGGCGCCATTCTCACAGATATTCTCTTCGGGCAAGAGGTTTGAACGTTGGGTTGCCCGGAATATGCTGTTGACTGGAGACTCGTAAATGGGTGACTACAATCTAATTATTGCGGGAGCAGGTATCGTCGGAATGTCGACAGCGCTTTTGGCCCGAAAAGAGGGGATGCGTGTTCTCCTTTGCGACAGCAACTCACCTGGCTCTGGCACCACATCTGGGTCTGCGTGTACCATCGCAACTTACGCAAGTGTCCCGATCAACAGTCCGTCTATCTTCACCTCACTTCCAAACCTTCTAAGCAGTTCGGACAGCCCTTTAAGTTTCAACTGGAAATATGGGCTTCAGAATCCAGGTTGGATGCTTTCGTTTCTGTCAAACTGCCGCGCATCTCGGGTTCAGGAAATTAGCGCTAATCTGGGAGCGCTTCTTTTGCACGCTGATGAACATCTCAATGTTCTGATCGCCGAGAGCCAAGCCGAAGACCTGCTGGTTCAAAACGACTGTCTTTACATTTGGTCCACAAAACTCGGCTTTGATGGGGCGCATGACGGAAACGCTATGCGAAAGCAGAATGGCGTTGAATTTGACTATTTAAGCCCAGACGATGTCCGAACCCTTGAGCCCGCCTTGGCGGGCCCAATCTATCAAGGCCTCAGATTTCGAGGCGCCCGTCATGTCCTCGATCCCCAAGAACTGGTGATGAGAATGCACAGGCGATACTTGGAACTGGGTGGCGATTGGAAGCAGACTTCTGTTCATGAAATCAATACAGATGATGCTGGTGTTACAGTTAAATTGGGCGATGGTACAGTGGCTCGTGGCGGTCATTTTGCTGTGACGGCTGGCGCCTTTTCCACGAAAATCCGAGGAACAGGCGCTGAGAAGCTACCACTTGGTGTCGAGCGTGGCTACCATATCGTATACCCAGATCATGGTGGACTTATTTCACGCCCTGTTGGCTGGGCTGAGGCTGGGCTTTATGCCACGCCAATGGCTAAGGGCCTTCGCTTCGCCGGAACCGTGGAAATAGCGGCGCTGGATGCTCCGTTTAATTCCCAGAATACCACTCTTTTGCAAAGAAAGTCCGTTGAGATGTTCGGATCGCTTGGCGCTCCTGAGGATCCATGGCTTGGCTTTCGACCAACATTTCCGGACTCATTGCCAGTAATCGGATCATCGCCAAGTTCTGATCGCGTGATACTCGCGTTTGGACATCAACATATTGGTCTGACTCTCGGCGCCGTCACTGGACAAATTGTTACTGAACTGGTGCAGGGAAAACCACCATGCCTTGATATTTCGAGCTTCAGTCCGTTGCGCTTCGGATAGGTTGTAACACGCGCTCTGTCTTTGCTGGGGTTTCGTTCATCTTAACTAGCTATGGGTGAATCTGGTGTCTGGGGGATTAGCAGTGCAGCACTTAGATAAGGTTTCTCATTCTAAGCCAAGCAAATATTCTTAGTATACGTATGAGGTGGCGGCAAGGATACACTTGGTTTTGAAACTCCCTTTGCGCTTAACCGGATCCAAGCGAATTATGTTGAGTGCCAATCGCTTGAGAAATGGCCACGTTATGGTCATCACAGGCTTTGGTGTGCCGCATTTGGCCATCTCCGAAGGTAATCTGAACACCAGTGCACTTGGTTATTGATGCCCCAATGCTATCAAATAGTCTTCGCCAATGTGTCAGCATCAGTAGCCAAGCTGATGATATTGCAGCTGTATTTCTCTGTTATTTTACCCTGATTATCCAATGACAGAAAAGCAACGCAGTTCCGTCAGCGAGACGGGACTGGTAGGCAGTCCAAGGGATCGAATTCATAGTAGTGGCGTGCTGGTTACTGTTTTGGTTCCGTTTTGTTGTATGATCATTACTATGGACATGGGCCGATTAATCAGCGACCAGAAAATTACGCGGTGAGCCTGATTCTGATTGCTCTTCCAGTACTTGGTCTTCCAGTGTATGGTCTTCGCTGCGGTCTTTTAACTTAACGCCCGACACCTTGAGCTGCCGGGCCTCTTTTAACAGCAGAAAGAAACGCCGAGCGGCCTCTTCTATCTGCAAACCTGCCGGGCGCACGTTGGAGATGCAGTTGCGACGATCATCTTTTAGCCCCGGCACCGGCGCCCAGGTCATATAAAGCCCCAGACTATCCGGCGAGCTGAGGCCAGGCCGTTCGCCGATCATCACCAGTACGGCGTCAGCGTTGAGCAACGCGCCAATCTCATCGCCAATGGCTACCCGCCCCTGCTCGACGATGGTTAGCGGCGCTAGCTGCCAATCAGCCGCATCGCTACTCATCACTTGGTACAGCGTGCTAAGAAACGGTGCGCTGTTCTGCTGCACGGCCAACGCAGAGAGTCCATCGACCACCACCACCGCCAGGTCATAGCGCTGTTGCGACGCGGCGGCTTGCTGTAATTGCTCGCGGGTTTCATCGTTAAGACGACGACCGTAGTCAGGCCGCTGCAGATACATGGCACGGTCTTGGGCATGGCTATGCAGGTGGATTGGCGCGGTGGATAAACCCAGCGTGTCGGTCAGCTCGGAGGCAAGCGTTTCTACATCCAGCTGGCAGTGAACCGCATCTTGAGCTTGAGCATGGGCCAGTTGAAACGCCAGCAGTTTACTGGTCGGCAGACTAACGCCAGCGCGCCCTAGGCCAATCCGCGCGTCGGTAAATGCATTGAGTCGCTCCCAGGGGTTTTCCACCACAATGGACGATGTGGGCTTATCAACCATGGCTTGGCTCCTTGGGCAGGTGGCGCAGGCTATTGGCAAAGGCGGCGGGAAGCTGGTCATTTAACCGGTGGGTGCTGACATCCTGGAAAATCTGCATTTCTTCGAGCCAGCGCTCAAATTCGGGCGCCGCTTTTAGCCCCAACACTCTCCGCGCATAAAGCGCGTCGTGAAACGAAGTCGTCTGGTAATTGAGCATAATGTCGTCGGAGCCGGGGATACCCATGATGAAATTGCAGCCCGCCACGCCGAGCAGCGTGAGCAGGTTATCCATATCATTTTGGTCGGCCTCGGCGTGGTTGGTGTAGCAAACGTCGCAGCCCATGGGCACGCCCAGCAGCTTGCCGCAGAAGTGATCCTCAAGCCCTGCGCGGGTGATCTCTTTGCCATCGAACAGGTACTCGGGGCCGATAAAGCCCACCACGGTATTCACCAGCAGTGGGTTAAATTTGCGCGCCACCGCGTAGGCACGGGCTTCGCAGGTTTGCTGGTCGAGCCCGTGATGGGCATCGGCGGAGAGCGAACTGCCTTGACCGGTTTCGAAATACATCACGTTGCGCCCCACCGTGCCGCGGTTCAGCGACTGGGCCGCCGCCTCGGCTTCAGCGAGGGTGCTCAAATCAAAGCCAAAGCTGCGGTTAGTGGCCTCGGTGCCGCCAATGGATTGAAACACCAGATCGACCGGGGCGCCCTGCTCGATCGCTTCCAGCGTGTTCGTCACATGGGTAAGCACACAGGACTGGGTGGGAATTTGATACTTCTGGATCACTTCATCCATCAGGCGCATCAGCTTGACGCTTTGGGCGACATTATCCGTTGCCGGGTTGATGCCAATCACAGCATCGCCGCTACCGTAGAGCAGGCCATCGAGAATACTCGCCGCAATACCGGTCACGTCATCGGTGGGGTGATTGGGCTGGAGCCGGGTAGAGAGCCGCCCCGGTAGGCCGATGGTGTTGCGAAATGCCGTGGTGACCCGGCACTTTTTGGCAACCAGAATCAAATCCTGATTGCGCATTAGCTTGCTGACGGCGGCGGCCATTTCGGGGGTAATCCCCGCTTTCACTTCCGCGAGTACCTCGCTGGTGGCGTGATCGGAGAGTAGCCAGTTACGAAAATCGCCCACGGTCAGGTGGTTGATGGGAGCGAAGGCAGCGGCATCATGCTCATCCATAATCAGCCGGGTGATCTCATCCTCTTCATAAGGAATCAACACTTCGTTTAAAAAAGTAGTGAGCGGTAGTTCGGCCAATACCATTTGGGCGACCACCCGCTCTTCGGCGCTCTCCGCCATTACGCCGGCCAAGCGGTCGCCGGAGCGGGGCGGCGTGGCTTTGGCCATCAGCTCAGCTAGACTTGCAAAACGGTAGCGGCGGCTCCCCACCGTCGTGTGATAGGTCTGCGTCATGGGGCCTTCCTCTTTTATATTTCAATTTCTACGTATATTTTTAGACACAGCGTCACGGCATACACGTTGAGGTATAAAACTTGCTTGTTTCTACCATAGCGCTATCACTCGTCACGTAGTATCGAGTTTTGGCAAACCCGCCAACACTTCCTTAAACCTATTAAATACATAAACTTAACTCACCAAAAAAGACTCATTGAGCGCATATAACGCCCCGAGGAGAGCCCCATGACCACGCTCGACAGCGCATTTGCACCAAAAAGATGCACTCAGGAAGCGTTTGATGCCGATGAACATGCGCAAAACCTAACGCGCTGGCAGCAGGAGTACGACCAGCTTAGCCCTGGCAGCTTCTATGGCCGCCTGGATGAAGTGGCACTTGAAACCATGCAGGTGTTTAAGGAGTACACCGGGCAGGCGCTACGTCAGGATTGCCGGGTGTGGCCAAACTCGCTGTGGATCGGGATTCCTACCACTCGCCAAGGTACGCGTATCAATGGTCAACCGCTTAGCGCGGGCGAGGTGATGTGCCGCCCTGGCGGACGGGACTTTGAACTGGTCACCCCCGAAACCTTCGATATCTACGGGCTAGTGATTCAGCTGCCAGCATTAGCAGAGGCCGCCCAACGGCAGGGTGTGAGCTTGGATAAACGCTGGCAGGAGAGACCGCGGCGGCCTGCGACTAAGGAAACTCTTAATGCGGTGTCGTTTCTTATCGAACGTTTACTCACTAGCCAAACGCTGGCGATCACCAGCCATATTCATCAAGATATTCTGCTTATGGCGCTGCTGGAACTGCTCCAGGCCGAGCAGCCTAGCGCCGAACTGCCCCCCAGCTACGCCCATCGCAAGGAGGTGGTTGATCGCGTTAAGCGCTATGTGGACGAACATTTGGATGGCCCGGTGACCATGGAGGAGCTTTGCCAGTTGACCCATGTTAGCCGGCGCACGCTGCAGTACAGCTTTACGACCATTTTGGGCATTAGCCCGCTGCAGTATTTACGTTTAACGCGGCTAAATCGAGTGCGGCGCGCACTGCGTGCCGCTTCGCCACCGCAATCAGTAACAGAAATCGCCACCTACTGGGGCTTCTGGCATTTGGGCCAGTTTGCTCACGACTACAAGCAGCAGTTTGGTGAATGTCCGTCACATACGCTTAACGCAAAAGTAAGCTCAGTTAAAGGTCGGCAGATGCTTAGATTCGCGCCCTGGCAGGCCTAACTCAAACCAACTGTGATGAACCTTGCTGTCATTCCATATGTGATAGTGGAGTTGTGACATCATCACTGGGTCATCCAGAAAATCCAACCGTTCCAATCGACTCATTCCTGCTGGCCCCATCAGTACAGCGCGCGAAACCCGCTCAACTCGACGTTGGCATATTGGCTCGACATCAGTGTGCCGTGATGTCCCTAAGGCAGTGGCCAACGCATTCGGCACAGGGTCGACCACCACTTGGGCAAAAGACGGCGCCGACATTCCTGTGTTCATACGGCTAAGCAAGCTCACCATACGCCGCAGTACCCGTGGCGGTTGCGTTTCTTCGGGAATCCGGAACAGCCGTTTTTGAAAGCAGGCCTGCCCTAGCGAGACACGACTCGATAATACCGATACCGGAATGGATAACATTAGGGAAACAACAATTGGCGAGAGCCACCAAAGAAAAGTCGGTTCCATAACGTAAACACCCGCTGCCCACACAGCCCCTATTAGCGTTTGACTCCAATGAGCTCGGATGGCATCACCCCACGTCGTGTCGCTATTTTCCCGCGATGGTGAACGCCATTGAACCGCCCACCCCATCACTGAGGTCAGTACAAAACGGGTGTGAAACAGCATTCTTACCGGTGCTAGTAGCATTGAGAATAGCGACTCAAGCACCATGCTCGCTAACACCTTGAGAGGCCCACCAAATTGTCGGCTACCCTGCATCCACACCAGTAGTACGCTTAGCAGCTTAGGTAAAAACAGCAGTAACGCGGTCACACCGAATAACCCCACCGCCAAGGTGGGATTCCACTGCGGCCAGACAGGGAACAGCATCCCCGGCTCAGGAAAGTAGTTGGGAGTACTAAAGGTATGCACCGCTAGCAGTCCCGTGGAAAGAACCAGGAAAAGGCACCACAACGGCGCAGAAAGATAAGACATTAAACCGGTAAGAAAGACGGCACGGTGTACAGGGTGAATGCCTTGCGAAAAAAACAGCCGGAAGTTCATCAAATTACCGTGACACCAGCGCCTATCGCGATTGAGCTCATCAAGCAGATTAGGCGGCATTTCTTCATAACTGCCTTCCAGCTTGTAAGCAATCCATACCCCCCAGCCAGCGCGCCGCATCAGCGCCGCCTCAACAAAGTCATGCGATAAAATCTCGCCTGACATTGAGCCTTTACCGGGTAGCGGCGCGAGTATGCAATGCTGCATAAACGGAGCTAGGCGAATGATGGCGTTATGGCCCCAGTAATGCGACTCGCCTAACTGCCAAAAATGCAGTCCCGCGGTAAATAACGGCCCGTACACCCGCGTCGCAAACTGCTGCATGCGAGCGTACAAATTAAGGCGGCCGGAAGCGCGTGGCGCCGTTTGAATAATGCCAACCTTGGAATGCACCTCCATCATTTGCACCAACCGGGTAAGGCACTTGCCACTCATAACACTATCAGCATCCAATACCAGCATATAGCGATAGAGTGCCCCCCAACGGCGGCAAAAATCGTCAAGATTACCGCTCTTGCGTTTGACACGGCGCTGTCGACGGCGATAGTAAACTTGGCCGAAAGCATCCAGGTCTCGGCACAACACCAGCCAGGCATAGGTTTCTTGAATGGCAATATCGGGGTCAGACGTATCACTCAGGATGAAGATATCGAAATGCCGGTCATTGCCCGTACTGCGCAGTGACTCCAGGGTGGCGCGCACTCCGGCGAATACCCTGGCAACATCCTCATTACAGATCGGCACCAGCAGTGCTGTGCGCGCCTCATCATCAATCGGCTCGTCGCCCACCTCGCTGTCAATGGCGTAGCGATCATGGCTTCGCAATAATTGGAAAAACCCCATCAAAGCTGTCCAAAACCCCGCGGACACCCAGGCGAACAGCAGCACAAACAACGACAGGATGGTGACCTCAAGCCACTGTAGGCCCTGGCCGGGAAGTACGGTACGCATCTGATTGGCAGCGATGATACTTTGACCGAAAATCAACACCAGCAAAATCCATCGACGCCTTCTGGCGACCCACTTCCAGGACGCGGAGGGCGACTCTCTTTTCCGCTTTCGAAAATCACCGTTAGCCCAGCGCTTGAAACGTTGACCAATATTCACAAAAGGATTGGTCGACCACTTCTGGGGCGCTAATGGCGTTCGTTTCATCGGCGGCGCCGTTCGCAGGCGCGTAATGTTGGAAGCATCCGTCGTTAGCACGTCTGGTGGCGCTAGCGGCGGCTCTGCATAGGCAAGCGCCAGGCGTCGTCCCACTGATAAGGCCGCTGGATCATCACTATTTTTATTCTGCCAATCACCTTCGCCCTCGCTATCTCCACCCAACGCAGCATGCAGTGAAGCCATATCAAG
>TARA_R110000796_G_scaffold38318_4_pt1 | contig 16599 bp, 18 predicted proteins | sample TARA_R110000796 | Tara Oceans TARA_R110000796 (sample SAMEA4397815) | marine metagenome | biome: Polar Biome; feature: [SRF] surface water layer (ENVO:00010504); material: water (ENVO:00002006), including particulate matter (ENVO:01000060) such as... | depth 5 m
CCTTCAGGCACGGAGGCGCGTAGCGTTCATGGCTCGTTTATAATGCGGCGCGACTAAGGTTTAGACCTTTGTAAACGCGCTGCATCGCTCCCTTATCGTCCCGTATTTGCGGGTATCTTTTTTATTGTGACAATCATGAGGCACCATAAAGCAGCGAAGGTCAATGTCGCGTTTTGCGCTTTCATCGTTAAAAAGCGACATTCTTGCGCGTTGCCGGGAAGGTTTTAGATCATGATTTGGGTTTGCGTAACTTGCTAGGAAGCTGACCTGTGTGTTGCTGGATGTATCGCGTGAAATATGCGGCCGACCCAAATCCGAGGTGTCGTGCGATGTCTTGGGCCGAATGTTCGGTCGTCGTCAGTAAATCTCGTGCTTCATGTACTACACGTTCGGTCAGAATATCTGCCGCCGTTTTGCCGGTGGCAGATTTTACCGCTCGGGTTAGGTGGGTCGGCGTCACATCAAGGGATTGGGCATAGGCGGCCATAGGCGCACCCGTGGCGAACCGGTCTGACACCATTTGGCAAAATCGGGCGCTCAATCGTGCGCCAGCGTTGCGTTTGGGGGGGATGTGTTCATCTTGCATGATCTGGCGCCTTAACCAGACCGACATTAGAGCTGCGTACCCTTCTATTGCGTCGTGTGAAAGCGAACGCTTGGCTTGCTGTTCGCGTTGTGCGGCCTCGACTAAACCTGTCAGTTCAGTTTGCACCTGAACGTCGCGAATACGCAGATGCCGAGGCATTTGAGGCAGGCGCAAAGATGTCCCTTCGGGTATCACTACAGCATGACCAATGCCTTGCCGCCCAATATCAATCGAAAATAATGCGTGCGCGGGGATGAAAATAGCATTGTGCGCCCCCAATCCGCGCCTTTGGCCATCTAATTGCAGCAATCCCTGACCACGGGTGATCCAAATTAGCAAATGTGCAGGGCAATCATGGCAAAGCTGTACCCGCCATTCCTGACCGCGGGATAGCTGAGCAAGTGTCTGAACTTCGATAGCATCAGGCGTCACAAGTGAAAGCTCATCGTAATAGTACAATAAAATTCATATATACCCACATTTGAAGAAAGTACCCATCGCGTATGTTGTATGCATATCGCTGTTAGTGAGGCGAATATTTTAACCAATTATAAGTATTTTTTCGCAACCACGTCCGTTGCCGTTTGGCGTATTGTCGTGTCGCTATGATTGCATCCATTCGCGCTACGTCAAGTGTAAGTTTCCCTTTTAGGTAGCATATCAGCTCTGGCACACCTATTGCCTGATGTGCCGGCAACGTCGGGTCATAGGTCTCAAGCACAGCGGCAACTTCGTCCAATGCGCCTTGTTCAAGCATCTGGTCGAACCGGCGAACGATCCTAGCGTACAGCCAATCTTTGTCGGCGTGAACCGCGATGGCATGGCATTGGCTCAACTCCAATACTGGCGGGGGGGTGGTGTCTTGCCAATCTGCCAACCCACGCCCCGTAGCCGTAAGTACCTCCCACGCCCTTTGCACCCGTCGGGGGTTGTTCAGGTCTATCCTGCTGGCCGTTTCGGCATCCAGCGCGGCGACCATATCGTCAAGAGGGGTGGCGTTGGCGTTGCTGCGCACCGCCTGGGACACAGGGGGAATATCGGCAAGCCCGACCGTAAGTGCATTGAAGTACAGCCCAGTTCCCCCCACGATGATCGGTCTTTGTTGCTGCGCCAGTATCTGTGATACCTCGCGTAACCAATGGCCAACTGAATAAGATGATCTTGCATCGACATGTCCGTAAAGCAAGTGCGGTGCCTGCGCGATTTCCTGTATCGAGGGGCGGGCTGAGATGACGCGCCAACAATCATAGACTTGGCTAGCGTCGGCATTCACGATTACCCCGCCTTGGGCCTGTGCAATCGCCAGCGCCAAGGCCGATTTTCCAGACGCGGTAGGTCCTGCGATCAATACTGGTGTATTCGGATCGACGATATCCAACACATCGGATGACTTATTAAGCAGAGCATTAGTCATTTCTTTGCGCGGACCTTTGACAGAGCATTGAACCTTTCCGCTATTTGCGACATTTTACGGCTTAAAGAAAACCCCAAAGCCACCGATGAAAGGTGCTCCTATGACCGACAGTCTCCCCAAAGTGACATTCAAGCGGGTTATGCTAAAAATTTCGGGAGAAGCATTGATGGGTGATATGGGTTTTGGACTGCACCCGCCGACTGTCCAGCGTATCGCCAACGAAGTCAAAACCGTTCATGATTTGGGCGTAGAGATTTGTATGGTCATTGGCGGCGGTAACATATTCCGTGGCTTGCAAGGCTCGGCACAGGGGATGGAGAGAACAACGGCAGACTACATGGGCATGCTAGCCACAGTGATGAACGCGCTGGCGATGCAGTCGGCTCTCGAAGAGCTTGGCATTCACACCCGCGTCATTTCTGCGATTACCATGAATGAAGTCGCCGAACCGTATATCCGCCGGCGCGCGGTACGACACCTGGAAAAAAAGCGGGTATGTATTTTTGCTGCCGGTACCGGCAACCCTTATTTCACGACAGACACCGCCGCGACTCTGCGCGCCAATGAAATGGCATGCGAAGCGATCTTTAAAGGCACGAAAGTCGACGGTGTCTATGATAAAGACCCTGCGAAGCATGCGGATGCCAAGCGATATGATACCGTAAGTTATGATGACGTGCTGCAAAAGCGTCTCGGAGTTATGGATGCATCAGCCATTGCGCTGGCGCGCGACAACAACCTGCCGATCATCGTGTTTTCGCTCGACGAGCCTGGCGGATTTCGAGGCATACTTGCGGGGCAGGGCACCTACACACGGGTACAAGGTTAGACTGCCCGTCCCAGATATACGCGTCTCCCTATACAACTGGGACCCGATAGCGCTATATCGACCCAGATTTATACAGTTACCAACCGACCGAGGACATTATGTCAGACGATTTTATGCTTGATACAGACGATCTTGAGCGACGCATGGACGGTGCCATATCATCATTGCGCACCGAATTCGCGTCCCTTCGCACCGGACGGGCGTCTGCGTCGATGCTGGAACCGATCATGGTGGATGCCTATGGCAGTAAGACACCGATCAATCAGGTTGGAACTGTCAACGTTCCTGAACCGCGCATGGTTACGATAAATGTGTGGGACAAAGGTCTTGTCGGCAAGGTTGAAAAGGCGATCCGCGAATCCGGCCTTGGTATCAACCCGCAACTAAATGGCACGATCATCATGTTGCCCATCCCCGAGCTGAACGAAGAACGGCGGACACAGTTGACCAAGGTCGCCGGTCAGTATGCCGAACATGCCCGAGTTTCGATCCGAAACATTCGGCGGGACGGCATGGATCAGATCAAAAAGGCCAAGGCCGATGGAATGTCCGAGGATGATCAGAAGGTCTGGGAAGGCGAAGTGCAAGACTTTACCAATCGGTTCATTGCCCTGATAGACGAGCAGCTTGACACCAAGCAAGCTGAGATCATGCAAGTTTGATGTCCTCAGCATCGTCCCCAACGTCAGAACTGGTTTCAGGGGCACCACGGCATGTGGCGATTATCATGGATGGTAATGGCCGTTGGGCGAAGCAACGAGGACGGCCTAGGTTATTTGGCCATCATGCCGGGGCAAAAAGGGTCCGCGAGATCGTTGAGGCGTGTCCGGATTTCGGGGTTGAATATTTGACGATATTCGCCTTCTCGACAGAAAATTGGAAGCGCACCCAGGTTGAGGTTGCTGGCTTGATGAGCCTCTTTCGGCGTTATATTGCCAAGGAAACACGCGCCTTGAAGGCCGAGGGCGTGCGCGTACGGTTTATCGGGGACCGTGTCAGATTGGACGCCAAACTGATCAAGCTTATGACGGAGTTGGAGCAAGAGACAGAGACCAATAGCCGGGTACATTTAACCATCGCGCTGAATTACGGTGGGCGTGACGAGGTCGCCCGTGCGACCCAGCGTTTGGCGCAGGATGTCGCTTCGGGGCTTCTCGATCCAGACGACATTGATGAAGAAACCTTGCCGCGCTACCTAGATACGCGGGTACTGCCTGACCCCGATCTGGTCATTCGAACCAGTGGCGAGGCAAGAATATCGAATTTTCTTCTATGGCAGTCGGCCTATGCGGAATACGAATTTATCGACACGCTGTGGCCAGACTTTTCCAAGGCCGAATTTGGTGCACTGTGCGCATCTTTCGGGGGGCGAGACAGACGTTTTGGCGGGGTGAAGAAATGATCATCCGTTTGAGAGGTACACAATGACGCAATCATCGGAAAGATGGTCAGACTTGACGGCGAGGGTGTCATCCGGTGTGGCGATGGTGGTCATCGGGGGTATCGGTATCTATCTGGGTGGTTGGGTATTTCACGTTCTGGTTTCGATAATCTGCGGACTTATGGCGTGGGAACTGGTCGGAATGCTGAATCCGAAGCGGCCTAGTGCAAAGCTTCAAATGGGGCTGCTGGTGGCGGGTGCCACGTTGGCCGCGGTATATTTACCCATCGGCTTTGCCTTGCCGGTGCTGCTGGCTCCCGCGCTGGTCGGCTTTGGATTGCTTGAAAAACACCGCACCGTATTCATGTGTTTCACTGTGATGATTGTTTTGGCCGGATTCGGATTGGTGCAAGTCCGGGACGATTATGGCGTCGGCTGGTTGATGTGGTTGGTTGTGGTCGTGGTGGTTACCGATGTGGTCGGGTATTTTGCCGGTCGCGCGATTGGCGGTCCGAAATTCTGGCCCAAGGTCAGCCCCAAGAAAACCTGGTCGGGTACCGCAGCCGGGTGGATAGGTGCTGCGCTTGTCGGGCTGTTATTCTCGATCAATACCGGCGTAGGTTTTCAGCTGATAGGCATCTCTGTGGCGATGTCCATGGCATCGCAAATGGGGGACATGGCCGAATCCGGAATGAAGCGCCGCCTGGGGGTTAAAGACAGCTCGAATTTGATTCCCGGCCACGGTGGTCTGCTGGACCGGTTTGACGGGATGCTGGGTGCCGCGTTCTTCCTGTTGATCATCGGGCAGTTTCTTTCGATCGCACCGATAGCCGGATAATCAGAATGTCGCGTCGGGTAAGCATCTTTGGGGCCACGGGTTCTATCGGGCAGAACACAATTGATCTGATCGCGCGTGCTCGCGATGGTTATGACGTTGTGGCGCTTACGGGTGCCGGCAATATTACGCAACTTGCGCAAGACGCTCGTAATCTAGGCGCACAGGTCGCTGTGACAGCGCATGAACATCTGTTGGGCGATCTGCGCTCGGCGCTGTCGGGCACCGGCATCGAAGCCGCAGCGGGTGAACAGGCTATCAAGGAAGCGGCAGGCCGACCTGTTGATTGGGCGATGTCCGCGATCATCGGGGCAGCCGGGCTGGCACCGGGTGTCGAAGTGCTAAAGCAAGGGGCAACCTTGGCGCTTGCGAACAAGGAATCTCTGGTTTGCGCGGGCAAGCTAATCCTTGAGACTGCGGCGGCGCACAATTCTCAAATCCTGCCGGTGGATAGTGAACATTCCGCAATCTTCCAAGCCTTGATCGGAGAAGATATCGACGCCGTAGAGCGTATTATCATCACTGCCAGCGGGGGGGCATTTCGCGACTGGCCGCTTGACAAGCTCTCAGATGCGACGCTGGCACAAGCGTCAAGCCATCCTAACTGGGATATGGGTCAGCGCATCACGATCGATAGCGCTTCCATGTTCAACAAGGCGATGGAAGTCATCGAGACCCGCGAATATTTCGGGATCGCGCCGGAAAAAATCGAAGTGCTCATACACCCGCAATCCATGATTCATGCGCTGGTTGGCTTCAATGACGGTGCACTTATGGCGCATATCGGCCCATCGGATATGCGCCATGCCATTGGCTTTGCCCTTCATCACCCCCACCGGCGGTCTCTTCCGGTTGAGCGGCTTGATCTGGCCAAGATTGGTACCTTTGAGTTTCGTGCGCCCGATGATGTGCGCTGGCCAGCGCTACGTCTGGCACGCGAAGTGATGGAGCGCGGCGGGATGTCTGGCGCAGTTTTCAACGCGGCTAAAGAAATCGCACTGGATGGATTTATCGAAGGTCGCCTGCAATTTCCTCAGATGGCAGAGGTCGTCGAAGAGGTGCTTGAGGGCCTAATTCCAGACACAAGCCTCATTGATGCCAACATGACCCTTGATAACGTCGCCCAAGTTGACCATTTGGCAAGGCAGACGGCAAAAGCCGTGATCAAAAAAAGGGCAGGATGAAGTTTTGGACATATTTGCATTGATTCCGCAGTTCGGCGGGCTGATCTGGACGTTGCTGGCCTTCGTTATTTCACTCTCGGTGATTGTGGCAATCCACGAATATGGTCATTACATCGTTGGCCGCTGGTCTGGCATACATGCTGACGTGTTTTCGCTTGGGTTTGGCCCTGTGCTGTACAGCCGCTACGACAAACGAGGTACGCGCTGGCAGATAGCCGCGCTTCCTTTTGGTGGGTATGTGAAGTTCGCGGGCGATGCCGATGCGGCATCGGGCAAGGATATGGTCGCGATGGCCCAAGCTGAGGCGGACCCAGACAAGTTGCGCAGCACCATGCATGGCGCACCGCTTTGGGCGCGTACATTGACGGTAGCCGCAGGCCCAGTTTTCAACTTTGTGCTGTCTATCCTGGTTTTCACCGCCATAGGGTTATCCGTCGGTGTGCCTAAAGATCCTTTGACCATCGGGGAAATGCGCAGCTTGCCTTTTGAAGGTTCAGATTTGCAACCCGGTGACGAAGTGGTCGCCATTGGCGGCATCCAACTGCCGCCTGCATCGGATGTCACTGCTTATTCGGATGCGTTTTCCGCAGTTCCGGTAGAACAACCGCTTGAATACGGGGTGGTGCGTGATGGGTCGATGTTGACCGTACCCGGCCCCTACATCATGCCATCGTTGATAAACCAAGTCATGCCTCAATCTGCCGCATACCAAGCGGGGCTAGAGTCGGGCGATGTTATCACCGCTGTTAACGGCACACCAATATTTGCCTTCAAACAATTGAAAGACATAGTCGAATCGTCATCAGGAGAGCCGTTACAATTGACGGTGTGGCGTAGCGGGGAAACGCTTGAGTTTACTATGACCCCCAAAATTACCGACGAGCCGCAAGCTGACGGAAGTTTCAAGACTCAGATGCGTATCGGTATTGTTGGCGGGGCGGCGTTCGAAACAGCGACCACGTCACCTGGTCTGTTCGAGGCCATGTGGAGCGGTGTCGAAAATACCGGTCGGATCATTCAAGGATCATTGTCGGGTCTCAAGCATATGATCGTCGGTAATATCAGCACCTGTAATCTTAGCGGTCCTATCGGGATCGCCCAGACCTCTGGTGCGATGGCATCACAGGGCGCGCAAAGCTTTATTTACTTCATCGCGGTCCTTTCGACTGCCGTTGGATTGCTAAACTTGTTTCCCATCCCCGCGTTGGACGGCGGTCACCTCGTGTTTTACGCTTATGAAGCCGTGACCGGTAAACCTCCAAGCGACGGAGCGCTCAAGGTGTTGATGACAATCGGCCTGACACTGGTGCTGGCGTTGATGGTGTTTGCATTGGGTAATGATCTTTTCTGCCCGTGATTGTGCCGATGAAATCGCCTTAATTTCGCCGCAATTCGTCCAAACCCTGCCATATTCACGCGTTAGACTTAACGCATGAAGGAGAGGGTAAGAAGATGCAGACTATAAAAACAAGTTATCGAGGCCTCAGCCTTTTGGTCGATTTGAACTGGGACCGCGCCTTGTATTTGGGTACCATGGCTGCTGCTTTGGCTCTTGGCGCATGGTTGGGGCAGGTTTAATTCCCGCAATTCGGTATTAACGTACCTAATGGTGATAAATATCGGTGCCTAATACTTTATATAGCGTCGTTTGATGGTCTCTGGGTTTTGACAAAGGCAGTTAATCTGTCTAGTCAGGACAAAAGATAATACATCAAAGCGGGTAGGGTATATGGCGCAGAATAACAGGTGGAACAAACCCACCGATACGGTGAAGAAAACACCTTTCTCTAGCACGCTGCGAAATGCATCTTTTTGTGCAATGCTGTCAGTAGCTTGGATGGTGCCTGGCCAAGAGGCTCAGGCGCAAAGCTATCAGTTCAACACTGTGCAGATCGAGGGCAACGAACGGGTCGGCGACAGCGCCATTCTAAGCCGTGCAGGAATCGTCCGTGGCCGTGCCATTAGCGGTGGTCAACTTAACGATGCCTATCAAAAGCTCCAGGCTTCGGGCTTATTTGAATCAGTCGCGATCGAACCGCGTGGGAATACTCTAGTTATCACTGTTGTGGAATTCCCCACCATCAACCGGATCAGTTTCGAAGGCAACGCCCGCATCAAGGACGAAGTGCTGGCAAAAATGATTTCATCCGATGAACGTCGTGTGTTCAGTCCAAGCCAAGCTGAAACCGACGCCAATGCCATTGCTGAAGCCTATAACAACGAAGGCCGGATTGCAGCGCGAGTGCAGCCCAAGATTATCAAACGTAGCCAGAACCGTGTTGATCTTGTTTTTGAAATATTCGAAGGCGACAATGTTGAAGTTGAGCGGATCAGCTTTATAGGCAACAGGGTTTACTCGGACCGTCGCCTGCGCCGCGTATTAGGCACGAAACAAGCAGGATTGTTCCGCCGCCTTGTCAAACGTGATACCTATGTAGAGCCGCGTGCAGAAGCCGACCAAAGGTTGCTGCGTGATTTCTATTTGTCACGCGGCTATGTGGATATGCGGATTTCAGCAGCAAACGCTCAGCTTACACAAGAACGCGATGGCTATTTCGTCCAGTTCAACATCCAAGAGGGTCAACAGTTCAAGTTCGGAGAGTTGACCGTGTCGTCAACCATCGATGGTGTCGACCCCGAGGCCTATCGTCAGGTTATCAAAACAAAGCCGGGCGGCGTATATACACCAGCTTCCGTCGAGACCGATATTGCGCGTATGGAACGACAGGCCATCCGTGACGGTATCGATTTCTTGCGCGTTGAACCTGTGGTGACGCGCAACGACCGTGATCAGACGCTTGATGTCGAATACCGTATCACACGTGGCCCCCGCATCTTTGTTGAACGCATTGATATCGAAGGTAACACCACGACGCTTGACCGCGTGATTCGTCGCCAATTTGACAGCGTGGAGGGTGACCCGTTCAACCCACGCGAAATTCGCGAGAGCGCAGAGCGCATTCGCGCATTAGGCTATTTCGAATCTGCAGATGTGAACGCGCGCGAGGGATCATCCCCCGAGCAGGTTGTCGTTGATGTCAACGTTGAAGAAAAACCCACAGGAGCACTGAACTTCGGTGGGTCCTATTCGGTTAATGACGGGGTCGGGGTTGCGATCAGCTTTTCAGAGCAAAACTTTCTTGGGCGCGGACAAAAGCTAAACCTTACGGTCAGCACCGCGACCTCTGCAAAACGCTACGGGTTCAGCTTTATCGAACCGAGCCTACTGGGTCGCGACGTGACCTTCGGGCTTAATCTTAACTACGCGAGGACCAGTTCATCTTATAGCAGCTTCAACACCAAGCGGGCAGTTATCAAGCCCACGCTGTCGTTCCCTGTCAGTGAAAATGGTCGCCTCGCGTTAAGCTATACCTATGATGACCTTGAAATGATCGCCCGGTCCGTCACCGCGAACGGTCCGGTCGTCGCGGATGACATCGCTGCAGGGTCGCAGGTCGCGTCAGCACTGGGGTATAACTATACCTATGATACCCGACTTCGCGGGCTTGACCCGACCGCAGGTGTGCAGTTCGAATTCGGGCAGGATTTTGCCGGCGTTGGCGGAGATTCCAAATATATCAAGACTACCGCGAAGGTTATTGGCGAGAAAAGCATATACAACGAAGAAGTTACCTTGCGTGCGACGCTCGAAGGCGGCGCATTGTCTTGGGGCAGCGGCAATAATCGGGTTGCCGACCGCTTCATCCTTGGCCCTACGATCATGCGCGGGTTTGATCCTGGCGGCATTGGACCGCGGGACCAAACGGCGGGGTTCAACGATCCGCTGGGTGGCAACATGTATGTTGTAGCACGTTTCGAAGCCGAATTTCCTCTTGGTTTGCCGGAAGAGTATGGCATCAACGGCGGCGTGTTTTATGACGTCGGGAATCTTTGGAACCTCAACAACGTGAACTATAATGGCGGTACCATTGTTGGTGAATCCGGATCGTTCCGCCACGTCATCGGTGTTTCGCTATTTTGGAATACGCCGGTTGGCCCGCTTCAGTTCAACGTGTCCAAAGCGTTGAAAAAAGAAACCTATGACCAAGAACAAAAGTTCGAAGTCAGGCTCAGAACTACTTTTTAATCGCTGATGCGCTGGATTTCTCTAGTTGTGTTCCTAGTCCCGGTTTTGTCTTTATGGGCAATTCCGGGTCAGGCACAGCAAGATTTACCTATTCAGAAAAAACGGCTGAACGTTCAAAGCCCGATCCTCACCATCGATTCCGACCGAATTTTCAACGAAAGCGCCTTTGGCTTACGGGTTGCGCGCGACGTGGAAGTTCAAAGCTCAGTTTTGGCGGCTGAAAATCGAAAGATCGAAGCTGAACTTGAGGATGAAGAAAGACTCCTTACAGATCAACGCAATACGTTGGACACAACGGCATTTCGCGATCTTGCAGATGCCTTTGACCAGAAGGTTCAGAAAACCCGGGCAGCACAAGCCGCCAAAGGTCGTTCTCTTAACCAAATGGTCGATCAAGAACGTTCCTTGTTTCTTAACGCCGCTGTTCCTGTATTGGAAGAATTGATGCAAGATGCTGGCGCGGCGGTAATCCTTGAACGATTGTCCGTCTTTGTCAGTGCCAATGCAATTGATATCACAGACGAGGCGATAAAGCGTCTGGACGCAACGCTGGGCAGTGGCAAGAACTAGCGTCGCTGTTGCCCTTTGTGGTCGAAATAGGTAGCCATATCAAAGCTTTTTAACAGACAGGACATGTTATGACCGACCCCCTGCCAAGTGCCGACATTCAAATGATCCAGCGGATCATTCCGCATCGCTATCCGTTTTTGCTGGTTGATAAGGTCGTTGATATCGATGGAACCCAAAGCGCTGTAGGCATTAAAAATGTCACCATGAACGAGCCACATTTTCAGGGGCACTTCCCCGGCATGCCAATCATGCCCGGGGTCACGATCATCGAAGCCATGGCGCAAACGGCTGCCGTCATGGTCGGGGTAACTCTCGAGATGGCAGATAAGGAAATGAAAGTTTACTTTATGGCGATCGATAAGTGTAAATTCCGCCGTAAAGTCGTTCCTGGTGATGTCCTACGGATGGAAGTTTCGACCCTGCGGGGTAAGGCAGGTGGCAAGGTCTGGAAATTCGGTGGTGTCGCCTCCGTAGAGGGTGAGATGGCAGCAGAGGTTGAATTTACCGCGATGATGGATTTGTCCTGATGGCCAATATCCATCCCAGTGCGGTGATCGAAGATGGGGCACGTATTGCCCCGTCGGCGATTGTCGGGCCATTTTGCGTTATCGGATCGCAGGTGGTTCTTCACGCCGACGTAGTCATCAAATCGCACACCGTCATCACCGGACAAACCGAAGTCGGCGAAGGCACTGTCATCTTCTCTTTTGCGGTGATCGGAGAGATCCCCCAGGATCTGAAGTTTAAGGGCGAGTTCAGTCGTCTGGTGATCGGCAAACGCAACCGCATTCGCGAACATGTCACGATGAACTGTGGCACCGAAGGCGGTGGCGGGGTCACCAAGATTGGGGATGACGGGTTGTTCATGGCCGGATGTCACATCGCCCATGACGCCATTCTGGGCGACCGAGTTATTGTGGTGAACAGTGCCGCAGTGGCGGGTCACTGTATCATCGACGACGATGTCATCATCGGGGGGCTGGCAGGAATTCACCAGTTTGTTCGGATCGGTCGCGGCGCGATCATAGGGGCGGTTACCATGGTGACCAATGATGTGATCCCTTATGGCTTGGTGCAGGCACCGCGCGGTGTTCTGGATGGGCTCAACCTTGTTGGGCTAAAGCGCCGTGGGGTTGCACGGAGCGATATCACAGCTTTGCGTGCCGCGTTCCAGATGCTGGCACAGGGCGAGGGGACATTTCACGACAGGGCGCAACGTTTGGGCGATGAAACGGGCAGCGATTATGTACGCGAAATCGTTGATTTCGTGATGGCCGATACGGGCCGTCATTTTCTGACGCCGGGCTGATGTTGGCTCTGATCGCCGGGGGTGGCGGACTGCCCCGTCGTGTCGCCGAGGCGCAAGAAAGCTTCCCACTGATCTGCGGATACGAGGGGGTGGTTCTTGAAGGGATCCGCGCGGATATGACGTTTCGTTTGGAAACACTCGGGACGTTGCTCAACATGCTCCAAGCGCGCGGTGTGTCGCAAGTGAGCTTCTGTGGAACCGTTGCTCGGCCCAGCTTTGACCCTGCGGCGTTGGACGCTGATACTCTGTATCTAGTCCCTTTGTTTCAAAAGGCTCTTGCCGCGGGCGATGACGGAGCGTTGCGAACCTTGGTAGAGATCTTTGAACATGCCGGGTTCGAAGTGGTTGCTGCGCAAGATATCGCTCCGGGCCTGATGGCCGAGCCAGGTGTGTTGAGTCGTCGCCAACCCGATGAGCAGATGTCAGCTGACGCGAAACGTGCGGCCGATGTTTGCCACACTCTAGCGTCTCTCGATGTGGGGCAATGCTGTGTCGTGGGCCAGACTCAGGTGATGGGCATCGAGACCATTGGCGGTACGGACCATCTGTTGGCAACTTTGCCTGCGCGCGCGCGCGGCAGTAAGGCCATTCTGTTCAAAGGGCCTAAACCACAGCAAACCCAGCTTGTCGACATGCCGACAATTGGACCCTCGACATTGAAGGCGGCTCATAAGGCGGGTTTGGCCGGGGTGATCATCGTCGCCGGGCAGGTTATTGTACTGGAAGCTGATCGCTGCATAGCGCTTGCGAACGAACTGGGCTTGGTACTTTGGTCGCGGAGCGCCGCGTGAAGGTGTTTATCATCGCGGGTGAACCTTCGGGTGATCGGTTGGGCGGCGCGCTGATGGCGAGTTTTAAAACTTTGCGCGCCGACATCGTATTCGAAGGAATTGGCGGCAGCGTCATGGCTGCACAGGGGCTCGAAAGCCGATTTGACATGTCAGAACTGTCAGTGATGGGGATCGCCGAGATTTTGCCCAAGTACCGGTCTCTTATGGCACGTATTGACGCGACCGCCGAAGCCATCATTGTCGCCGCCCCTGATGTGATGATTACCATCGACAGCCCAGATTTTTGCCTCCGCGTCGCAAAGCGCGTCAAAGCCCGGTCCAAGATCAGAACCGTGCATTATGTTGCCCCGACGGTATGGGCATGGCGCCCAGGCCGAGCCAAAAAGATGGCACGCTATATTGACCATGTATTAGCACTATTTCCTTTTGAGCCACCCTTAATGCGGGAGGTCGGGATAGCATGTGACTTTGTCGGACATCCTGTAGTAGCCGAGCCGGTGGCGACCGAAGCGGATGCCGTTGCTTTCAGGCAAGAGTTTGAGATCGGGGATGCGCCGCTTGCGTTGGTTTTACCGGGATCGCGTCGGTCAGAGGTGGCACGGCTATCTGGTGTTTTCGGCGAATCCGTTGCATTGTTGGCGAGGGCACATCGTGATCTGCGCGTCGTCATTCCTGCTGCCGGGGCTGTTGCAGACGCGGTGGTTGCGGCGACGCTAGATTGGAAGGTAAGGCCTATTATTCTCGACCCGCGAACGGTTTCATACGACCAGGCGCAAAGCCAGAAACGTGCGGCATTTCGAGCCGCAAACGTAGCGTTGGCAGCGTCGGGCACCGTTTCGCTTGAGCTTGCGGCATCAGCGACGCCGATGGTTATCGCTTACAAGATGCATTGGCTGAGCTTTCGGGTGATCAAGGCGATGGCGTTGGTAGACACAGTTACTTTGGTCAATCTGGTGTCTGATACGCGCGTGGTGCCCGAATTTTTAGGACCCGATTGCGTGGCCGAAAAAATCGCGAACGGACTGCGTGAGGTTATGGCGGAGCCGCAAGCGCAGACAGCGGCTATGGCCCTGACCATGTTGAGGTTGGGTAAGGGTGGCGAAGCACCATCGTTGAGGGCGGCGCGGGCGATCATGCAACGCCTGTGACCAATAACTAATAAAAAGTAGAGGTTTATCCAAAAAGAAATGAGGGGCGCTGCCCCTCAAACTCCCCGGGATTTAATCCCATTTGGAATAGGCTCAACCTTTGTGAATCCAGCCGCCCCCGAATATGCGAGAGCTGTCAGGATCGTAAAAGACGCAGGCCTGTCCAGGCGATACCCCTTCTTCAGGGGTCAGCAATTCAACGGTCGCGGATGTATCGGATAACGGACGCAATATCGCGTCGGTCGGGGGTCGCGTGGACCGCACCCGTACCGAGATGGGCCATTCGGTTTTGGAGGTCAGGGGCGCTTCTCCGAGCCAGTTGATTTCGCGGATGGGCACAGTACGCGTAGCAAGCATGGATTTGGGCCCAACCACTACCCGGGCGTTGTCTGCATCTAGTCTTACAACGTAAAGTGGTTCACTAAGCCCGCCAATACCCAAGCCCCGTCTCTGGCCAATGGTATAGTTTATCACGCCTTCATGCTGCGCAAGTATACGGCCTTGGGCATCGACAATATCCCCAGGTTGCGCCGCTTCAGGCCGTAGCTTTCGAATAACTGATGCGTAATCGCCATTTGGCACGAAGCAGATATCCTGACTGTCGGGTTTATCGGCGACGCTAAGCCCGTATTTAGCGGCCAAAGCGCGGGTGTCATTTTTAGAAGGTAGATGACCAAGTGGAAAGCGAAGGTAGTCGAGTTGATCGGCAGTAGTGGAAAACAGAAAATAGCTTTGGTCACGATTGGCATCGGCAGCACAATGCAATTCTGCCCCGTCGGGACCCAATTTGCGTTGAATGTAATGGCCGGTCGCCATGCAATCCGCTTCCAGATCCTTTGCGGTTTCCAGCAGATCCTTGAATTTTACACGCTCATTACACCGGATGCACGGTACTGGGGTCGCGCCACCTAGGTAACTGTCGGCGAATTCGTCGATCACCGCGTCCTTGAACACATTTTCGTAGTCCAACACATAATGAGGAAAGCCCATCGTTTCAGCCACCCGACGTGCATCGTGAATGTCGATCCCGGCACAGCACGCACCCTTTCGCGCCAGCGCAGCGCCGTGATCATAAAGCTGCAAGGTGACACCTACCACGTCATAGCCTTCTTCTGCCAACATGGCGGCGACAACCGAGCTATCGACCCCACCCGACATGGCAACGACGACACGGGTATCGGCCGGGGCTTTAGCAAAGCCCAGTGAGTTTAGCGGCAAAGTGCGATCAAGCGGCATTATAATTTCTCCGGGAAGTTTGACGCATAATATCAGAAAATACGACCTACTCTCAAGGGGGGGCTTCATACGTCATTAAGTCCGGTACTTCCATATAGCCCAAGTAGCTAAAAGGGAGAAAACTTGTGTATTTGAAAAAAGTCGACGGACCGCGTTTTGTTACCTTACCGGATGGTTCGACGTTTAGTTGTGCGGACCTACCGGCCCGATCCACAAGCAGGTGGGTCGCGTCACGTAAGGCCGCCGTGGTACGGGCAGTTATGCACGATTTGATTACCCAACAGGATGCGCAAGAGCGTTATCATATCAGCGCTGACGAATTCGGGGAATGGGTACGTGCCGTGTCCGAGCATGGTGAAACTGCATTACGCACGACGGCTCTTCAAAAATATAGACAACTTTAAGTTGCTTGCGTATTAAATTACTCATTGTTAACGTGTGATTAATATATTTTATTCACGGTACAGGCTGTACCCAATTGATTTGAGCGGAGAGACAGAATGCGTGTACTGCTGGTAGAAGACGACCCGACCACCTCGAAAAGTATTGAAATGATGCTGACACATGCAAACTTAAATACCTACGCTACGGATTTGGGGGAAGAGGGAATCGATCTTGCGAAATTATATGACTATGATTTGATCCTGCTTGATCTGGATCTACCCGATATGAACGGCCATGAAGTGCTGAGACAGCTGCGCTTAAGTCGAATTGAAACGCCGATCCTGATACTATCGGGCGCGGACGATGCCGAAAACAAGATAAAAGGCTTTGGGTTTGGGGCCGATGACTATCTTACCAAGCCGTTTCACCGGGAAGAGCTGGTCGCGCGTATCCATGCGATTATCCGCCGTTCCAAAGGCCATTCTCAGTCTATCATTCATACTGGGTTAGTATCGGTGAACCTAGATGCCAAGGTCGTCACGGTTGATGAAAAGCTCGTTCATCTGACTGGAAAAGAATACCAGATGTTTGAGCTTCTAAGCCTGCGAAAAGGGACCACGCTGACCAAAGAAATGTTTCTTAACCACCTTTATGGGGGGATGGACGAACCTGAGCTCAAGATTATTGACGTTTTCATCTGCAAACTGCGCAAAAAGCTGAGCAGAGCGACCGGCGGCGATAACTACATAGAAACCGTATGGGGGCGCGGCTATGTTTTGCGGGATCCAGAACCTGCTATGCAACCCGCCCCACATAAGCTTGCTGTGGGGGTTTAGCCTCAATAT
>TARA_R110000796_G_scaffold123761_2_pt1 | contig 16495 bp, 34 predicted proteins | sample TARA_R110000796 | Tara Oceans TARA_R110000796 (sample SAMEA4397815) | marine metagenome | biome: Polar Biome; feature: [SRF] surface water layer (ENVO:00010504); material: water (ENVO:00002006), including particulate matter (ENVO:01000060) such as... | depth 5 m
TTCTTGTGGGGTTTTTCTTTTAATAGTCGTAACTTTATCATAGATTGAAGAACCTTTCTTCATTATATCCATTTCCCATCTATTACCATTCTTTTGAATATCGTAAGACTTTCCAGTTTTAGGTGATGTCCAAACTGCTGAATTTTTACCTTCATTAATGGATTCTTTAACTACTTTTTTAACATCTCTTCCAAACTTTACAATTGTATCATTCTTGTCCGGCCCTGTCTTCAGAACTAATGGACTTGCAACTTCAACTGTACCTGTATGGGTTTCTCCACTTTTGGTAGTTATAGTGATTTTCTCACCTTTCTTCCATCTTGCTTCATTAACTGGTTCATATAATATATTTTCCATTATTACATGGTTAAATCGCCATTGTTTAATATCAAAATTTTTCACGATTTTTTTGTTCCTTTTTTGTAAGCTTAGTTAATTTAGCTTGTTTCATATTGTTTATTCTCATATCAATAAATATCTAATAGGTTTTTTAAAAGCGCCCCCATAAATAATATACCATTAAATAGACCATAACAAGTATGACAACTATTTGGATTATAAATGAAAATATGTCACCCGGAGGTATCTCATTTTTCTTTGCATTTAAAAGGGTAATTGCTGTTTCTCTAACTAGTAAAAACGAATAAACCGATAATACTAAAGTTAAGAGAAATCCAAACATATTTATAATCCTATTTAAATAGCCAAAATCCAGCTAAACCAAATATTAATAATATTAGTGTTATAAGACCACTTAGTCCTTCACATAAAAATTTTTTAAGTCTCATCAGTATCCTGTATTTCATATCCTTCATTTATTAGCATAGATAAATATCCATCAACATCTTTTTTAACGATCGTATTTGATCTAACTTCTTTATCGCTTTTAATCCATCTTCGGCTCATCTTAATAAACCACGGATCACTCATTTCTTCATCAATATCAAAGACTATTTTAACTCTAGCGTTTTTCTTTTTTAACACTATCGGAAATTGCATTAAAGCTTTCCCTTTGTTGTATAGATCTGCCAAGATAATGTTGAAGGATCTATACCCATTTCTTGTAGTTCGCCTGAAAATTGAAAAAAGTAATCCTTTAGTTGCTTTAGCTGTTCTTCGCCACTATAAGTTTCTAAGATCTTTTTTATTTGGTCTTTGCTAACAATTTCATTTAGTTTATACATTTTAGATTCCATACATTGCAATATTTCTACCATTTTCATATTTAAGTTTATCTGTAAATTCTTTTTGCAGATCTTGAAATATTTCACAGTAATTATTTTTATCTTCTTTAGATAATGAGATATACCAAGCAGGAAAATCCCCACCTTTTAAATGTGATAATTTCTCTATTATTTCATTTTTTTTCATATTATTCACCATACAAATTGAATGTTTGAGGTTTTGGTTTTATTATTTCTTGTTGTTCCGTTCTAATTACAAACAGCTTACTATCTAAAGGAGCTAATCTAAATTCTACCTTTTCTTGCGTTTCCTGGAACCAAGCTTCTAAAGCATGGGTAAGTGTAGGGTGAATGATCTGATCTTTATCGTTAATTAGAGTCCATTGATCTCCTGGCGGTTGTCTAGTTGCGATCAGATCTGTATATTCAACTGTTTTTAAATCTTCACTCATATTTTTCCCCCAAATAATCCAATATAAATGCAGCTGGAATCCAACAAAAGAGCACCCATCCTATCTCTCCATAATAATAAGGTATTCCGAACATTACCATTCCTGCTAAAGATAGGTTTAATAGTTTTTTAAAATATATCTTCATAGTTATAATACTTTACAAATTGAACTTTTAGTTACAGATTTTACTTCAAAATCCATCGAATATCCTTCAAAGTCTTTGACTACAATGGATTCTGCTTCGGTTACACTTAAAGCATCTACCAAATAACTTTCGGTATGCTTTTTTACTTTTCCCGTATTGGGATCTTCTATCTCAACGGAGACTTTTGCTACATAATATGTTTTCATTTTTAATTGTTTTATACGTTTCTAAATAATTGTTTATAAGCTAAATATCTATCATCACCTTTTTTACGTCGTTTATTATTAAACTCTTCTGTAAATAGGTAATATTCATAATCCTCTTCCGGATTATATTCTTCTGATTTTTCTATATCATCCATTTTTTTCTAAGGTCCTTTAATTCATTTCTAATTTCTTGATCTCCATCCCCACATTCTGGTTTATAACCAGATCCTCTACTTTTTATTATCTTTTCTGTTAAGTAAAGATCTAATTCTACTATCCTAGAATAATCTTTTACTTTTCCCATTTCCAAAGCATCTATAAAACTAGTCATATTTTTAATATTAAGTTTGCTATAATTTCTGCAATTACTTCTAAAATCAATATTAAACCGAAAGGTATTAAATATTCCCACCAATTGGTTTTTCCATCTTGATTCCAATCAAAATAATTTAGCCACCATTTATTCCACTGTTTACCCACCATAACCTTTAAGTATGTTAATCAGCTGATCAAATTCCGGTTGGTTTTCCCAGGATTGTTTTGCTTCTGAAAATCCTGCACCACTTGAACTACAATTTCCAGATTCTCGAGAATGATGCATAGACATTTGTAGTCCACAAACTTTGCATATTTTTTTCTCCGTCTTTTTCATAATAATATTCATTTAATAAATTCCATAACGTATACTTCCAGCTAATGTTCTAGCGTGAATTGCTGAGTAGCCAAGACTTGTTAATGCTTTTCTCTGATCATGTTCTTCATATGCCAATTGATAAGCATAAAGAGGCTCTATATTATCGTTTACATGTATAATTCTTTTTGCATATATAGCTAGCTCTCGATAATCAAAGCCATTACTTTTTGCTTTTTCTAATACTTCTTCAATTGATGTTGGTGGTTTTTTCATGTTAAATTTATTATTAATTTTCCTGGGTTAACTAAAGTCTCTTCTGAAAATAATTCATATCCACTCAGAACTTTTTTTACCAGATATTTCATTTCTTTGCTTTTTCCAGTTATTATTTCTACACAATAGGTTCCTTTTAAAATATGTTCTCCGATAAAACTATCAACTTTTGAAAACACTTCTTTGTGTTTTACTCCGTGTAGATCTAATTGCCAATTTCTAATTTCCATTTTGATTTGTTTTCCATTTTTCAACTCTTCGACCAAAATTATATCCAATAATCATGGAGAACCATGTCCAACAAATTACTGTAAATATTATAAACCAAGGTTCTGTTATAAATTTCATATGTTTTAATTAAGTTATATAGGGTTTGTTTAATATATTAAAGTTGCAATAATATTAACCCATCCCTTTGCAACTTACAATTTTTTGCTTATTGTTTTTTACTAAATATCAAAAGGGTTTGAGGCTTCTCCACCTTCCCCAACCTCATCCAGGAATATTTCTAGCTGAATTTGTCTTAATAAATCAAGCTCACACTCATATTGATACCATTCACAATCAAATAATTCATTAGAGTTAACTGAACCATAGTGCCAATCCATATCAATTTTCTTTAGGTGCAACCACGCATCGATTAGCTTATTAAATTTTATTGATATTTCACTTCCCATTTATTCTTTTACTTTGCTAATATCATTACTAGAGCTAGCATAATTTATTAATTCATTATGTACGATTTGACATTTTTCATATTCTTCCTGTTTTTCAAGATAATCCAATACAGACTTAGCAACTGGATATGGTACCCCTGGCTTATTAATATCTAAGTCATTAACATGATATATACCATGATTCAAAATATCTTCATATAGGATATCTATATATACTAATAAGAGTTCTTCTATACTAACTGTTTCATGTTTATATTCCATATCTACTATAAATATCAATCTACTTATTATAATATCGAATTGTGTAAAACAATACTTCCTATAAAAAATAACATTGCTACCATAGCTGATGCACCCAATACAAACATTATATCTTCTAATGCTTTTTTGGGATTTTGCTTAATATATTTCATCATAAATTTTAGCATAATTTTTAATTTTAAATAAACATTTCATTTAATGATTTGGCCAATTGACCTAAATTTTGTACGTTTATATATGAGGATCCTTCACCATACATTGTTTTGAATTTTGATCCGTCACCACCAAACATTTCATCTTTAGAAGAAATAAAATAGCTTAAAACTTTTAGGCCTTTTTTTCTCATCTTTTTAACTTGATTCTGTGTGTGACGAGCAGCTGCTGTACCACCGTAGTAAGCTCCATTACTTCCTCCATTGCAGTATGGCTGACCATCACTGAAATTTATAAAGTATGAATCTAAACCATTTTGCTTTTCTAGCATTTTTGATGATATAGCTTCAAAACATAATCCTTCTGGAGTTAATCCTCCTGGATAAACATATGGGAATAAATCTCTTATCTTTGAGATCTTGTCTTTTCTGCTGTCATAAGCAATTAATATTGTTGGGGTGGAAAGTCCGCCTCTAGATCCTCCGGAGCAAGTGGTACTTCTAAAACTGATTTGAACGTTTATGTTTCCAACCATAGAAGCTGCTTTTGCAATTGCAACGGTAGTTACCAAAGCTTTATCCCATTTATCTCCATTCATAGAACCTGAAGCATCTACTGAGAGGTGTACGTTAGCAGCATTATATTTCTCTTTTGTAATCTGATTGAACACGTTTTCTGCTCCGTAACCCAAACCAGCTATTAATCTTCTATCTATCTTTCCAGCTGAGAGTCGACTATACTTAGTATCTTTTTCTTCGTTTCTTATTTGTAATTTTCTGCCAAGCATATTACCAAGGATTAACCCCTTTTCAATGTTTTCTTTTGCTTTTTTACAACCAGGAGAATTCTCGTCTGTGTATTTTGATTTTTTACGAACCAATCCTGATAAGCCTACTCCAACTAATGGCCAACCGAAATTATTGATAATTAAGGTTTCAAAGCCTTTGAAATTGTCTCGTTCGTAAGGATTAACATCTTTTCCAGTCATCTTTAGATCTGCTTCGGCATTTTCGAAAGCTTCCATTCTTTGAGCTTTGGAAGTTGTTAGCTGACCTTTTTTGATCTTACCTTCTAGAAAACCTTTTTGGTTGTCCAAGGCCTTTTCCAATTGTTCTTCTTGTTTATCCGTTAAGTCGAATTCACCCAGACTTTTACCGGCATCTGAACCTTCATCTTCACCATCTGAAGTACTTTCACAAGAGTCATTTTCTTTGTTTTTTTCTGAAGAACTATTTTCACTTTCTTCTCCACAGGATCCTTTGGATTCTTCTTTTTCTTTATTTGTTGTTTCCGGATCTGGGATATTATCCTCAATTATTTTGAAAATTTTACAAGATAATTCAAGAGCATCTTTTGTAGTCTTTAATCGGCTTATGTTTTTTAGGTCTATTAATTGGAAGATTTTTCTTAATCCATTTAAAGAATCCAAATCTCTGTTTGTATTGGTTATATTGACTAGTCTCATTAAGTAAGATTCCCAATCCTCTTTTCTGTGAGATGTAGATTTTAAAGCCTTGTCGATTGCTCTGGAGTGGAAATATTTTTCATATAAAGAATGATAATATCCCCTGTAGCCAGGAGAGTTTTTATAAATGAAATTATCGATTCTTCGGTCTTCAATGATATTTAGAATCATTTTTATTTGGGGTAGTATCTGAACAAGTAGATCGCCTCTTGCTGTTTGATCGTATTTTTTCATTAATAAATTAATGGTAGTGTCACACAGATATGAATTTTTAGAAGCGAAGAATATTCCCAGATCTCTTAATAGGCTGAAATCACTAAGTAGAATGTGTGAACCCTCATGAAGAGCCAATCCTACAGCGGAATCGAAATCCTTTTCTTTTAGGTTAGAAGAAATAACAACGGATTTCCCGTCAGTATAACTGTCGCCTTTTTTAGTAAATTTAACCGGTATTGATTTACCAGTTACCAAGTTTACAAAATTAGAAATAGCTCTACGATAAGAGGCCAATCTAATTATATCAGCAATTGGGTCTTTTTGGACTTTATTATTTAAAACGTCAATGTTTAAATAATCATCTTTGAGCCAAAAAGAGCTTTTAATGTTATTAGAATATTGCATAGTTGTGTGTTTAGTTGTTTAGTTACATAGCTAATATACGAAATCTTTTCGAGATAAAAAAATTTTTTTGAGGTTATTTTGTTGGAAAGTTATTAACAATTTAAAAAACAGTAGGGGAGCCGAGAGGCTCACCCTATCTGTCCAACCAACTAAACAACCATGACATTGTTTTTCGTTTATGCTGTTGTATGTTCTTCCATTTCTTCTACGTTAAATAGATCTGAGTCATCATCAGAATCAACGTATTTTTGAACCAATTGCTTAACAAATGTTCTTTCGCTATCGACTCCACCATCGTCTGCGAAGAGAGGATAAACTATTACCTCAGCAGCTTCCTGAAGACTAAAACCATCATAGAGTAATCCGGCAATATTTACACTTGCTCTTGTACTAATAGAGGTGCTTATTCTAGGTGCCTCCGTTTTTAATTCGATTCTAGTTCCAGAAGCAATAGAAGCCACGGCTTCTAATAATTTAGAATTTACAGTTGGAAATAGTAATTCTAATAATTCTTTTTCTTCTGAAACATCGAGAGTGTCCATTTCGATAATAGTAAATCTATCCATTAATGCTCTGTCGATTACACGAGTCGAAGTATATTCGTTTCCAATATTAGCAGTAGCAATAAAGCTAACCCCTTTGGCAACTTCAACAGTTGGTGAATCAGGATGTTCGTCCAATCTTAAATAACGTTGACCTTCATCCAAAACAGTCATTAAAATATTCCAAGCCTCTGGGTGTGCTCTGGATAATTCGTCCAAGAGTATAACCGCGTTTTCAGTTTTTATTGCTTTAACAAATAGGGATTCAGAAAAGAATGTTCCCGATTCTTTAGCAAAATGAGTGTTTCCAATTAGAGTAGCTCGAGGGTCTTGGGTTGCACCAAGATTGAAATAAAAATTTGGACTTTCCAATGCATTAGTAATTGATTTAGCTGCCATAGTTTTACCACAACCAGCAGGTCCCGTCATCATTATATTTTTACCTCGAACGACTGAACGAACCAGATATTTCCATTTGATCTCTGACATTTTTAAAGCTTCTGGTTTTAGTTTGTAGCTTTCGTGAATAAATGACATAGTAACAGCTTGTTCTTCACTAATACCTTCAGGAACTTTTACATAGCCAGTTTGCGTTTCCAATAATTTTCCAGTAATCTTTTTAAGATTATTATCGAAGTAATGTTGTTGAGCAGTTCGATATTGCAAAGTGCCATCTTCGTTTTCAATAACTCGAATAGCTTGACCATATGAAATACTTTGTTTTATTTTGCGAATATACTCTTTATTTTTTGGCAAATTATATTCATTGCCTTGTTTGTCTTTTAAGACCATTTTTCCCTGCCCCTCTCGGTAAGCAACTAAGAAATTTTCATTGTTTTTTTCCGTCATGTTTTGTTGTTTTGGTTAGTAACTTAATTTACACTACTAATATACGAAATCTTTTCGAGATAAAAAAATTTTTTTGAGGTTATTTTCAAAAAAAGTTCATTTTTTCATATAAATTCCTGAATTTCTATCTTAGACACGTCATTTTGGAACTTTTTAGTATTTCTTCTACCAATACGACTCCAATGATCTACTACCATTGCATTCTTCCATGCATCGTATACGTTATCACAAACAGCAAGTTCTGGATAATTTGCTATGATTGCTCTTCCAAATTCATCCTGTATTACAAACTTCCCATTTGTCTTAGCAATTAGATTTGCTGTTTTATATTTCTTTAATACCTTCGCCTTTATACCAGGGAAAGTTGCCATCTTTTTTTCGTTCATTTTATAAGCTATTTAAATATAATTTTAATTTTTTATCTGTTGGTTTAATATCCAATTTATTTTCAATAAAAATATCCCAACTATCTTGGGCATATTGACCTATTCCATAACAATCTGAGATTCTTTTCCATTGCTTAGTTTTAAAATCTACAGAGAATTTTATTAGTGCTTTTGCTCTTCTATTATATAATCCCAAAGGTTTGAGTAGTTCTGCGATCTCTTTCTTATCAGAATGTCCCATTACTGTATCATTTGGGTATTTTTTAAATAAACCATCAATAACTTTGGATACTTGCTTATTATTTGTTTGGTTTAATAAAATACAACAGACCATCATTTTCCACCGATTCTTTAGGTATTGTTCTTGTAATAATTTCATTTTACCAAGTTTTCCAGGTTCTAAATACTTCTTTTATTTCTGGATTTATTTCACCATCTGCATAAGTAGAAACAGATTCTTTTGCTACCTTACCGTGTAAAGCATTTAGTACACTTCTAAGTTTAGAAGCCTGCAATCCATTAACTTCCAGATCTGCTTTTGCACGAGCTAGATATTCCAATGCTTTGTTATACCCTAATAAATCATACTTAAACATTAGCTTTTTGCCAACATTTTTAAAGCCTTGTTCCGAACCAACATAGCTTCTAGAAGCGCCGCCATTTTGTATGTTTTTGGGATTGTATGTTTGATTTTTAGAACCACCACGCATTCCAACGGGAATACTGAAACCTTTACGATCTTTGGAGTTAACGCTTTTTGCGGTTTCCTTATCTACGATCTGTATGGTGTTTCCAGTTTTGTGGTTGATTATATTGATAGAACTATATTTTTCTACGTCTGAACATTCTATACATAGCTTATAGCCAAGCTTAAATCTGTTGTTTGGTATTTTACTACCACAGCAATTACATTTCATATTGGATTATTTATAAAGTTAATATACGAAATCTTTTCGAGATAAAAAAATTTTTTTGGAGTTTTTTAATATGCATTTAATTCTTTTAGATCTAGTTTCTTAAGGACATAAAAACAAAAAATAGCACTATATGTTCTTTCTTCGTCAAATTCAAAATCTGAAGTCGGTGATTTTGATAAAAAGAAAGCGTATTTTTTTGAGTTTTGGTTGGTAAGGCTTATAGCTGCTTTTAGATCTTCAATTTGATCTTCTCCCCAAGCGTTGACATTTTCTATTCTAATAGAATTACCTTTCCTTTCTCGACCATGGTTGTCAGTAAAAGTAGCAAAGCCTAGGTTTGGAAAAATATAATCTGCAATATCTGGAGGGGGATTGTATTTTGGTTGAAAGTCAAAAAATTCTAATGCGTCTGCTAGACATAATAAGTCTAAATCGGTAGAATCTATTCGCGAATTGTAGTTTTTATTAAGGTCTATACTTACCTTGTTTTTTAATTCTTTTTTTGTCATGGTATTTATTTTTTAAATTTTTACTATATCTTTTACTTTATTAACTGCATTACGATAATCTAACACCCTACCATTTCTTTCTGCTATTATCATCTCCATTCTAGCTGCATGATGAACTTTATCCCAATATAAACTTTCATTTTTTGTCATGGTCTTTATTTTAAATAGTTAATTCAATATTATCACCTTCTGCTTTCTCAAAAAGGCTTTGAATAACCTTTTCCAATTCAGCTTTAATTTTAAATCCATATTTTGTATAATCAATATTGTTTGTGATTAAAATACCATCAACGGTCCAACCGTCAATTTGACCATCATCATATCCTTGGATAATCCATCTTAAAGCAGTTTCTCTATCACCAGCTCCAAAAGCTATAGTATCCTTAATTAATTTCTTGAATTTAAATTCCGATGCGACTTGTTCCGTACGCATTTTCCAATATAGATCATCTGCCTGCTCATTAAGATCGGCTAAAAATTCATCTAATTCCTTATCGGAAAAAGCGTCCCAATTATAATTTCTTGGTCTAAGTCCGTTAACATCTTTGTAAACGTCGCTGATATAGCTAATTGTCTCGTTTCTTTCTGAATTTGTCATGGTTTAGTATTAAGGTTAATAATTAATGTACACTACTAATATACGAAATCTTTTCGAGATAAAAAAATTTTTTTGAGGATATTTTTAACTTTTTTCTGGTTTATATGGCTGGAATTTGGTTGTTCTGGAATCATAAAAAACATTCCTATGCCACCCTTTAAAGTTTAATGCACCAACTAGGGTAAAATGACAATTGTAACATAATAGATAAACATTATCTAGGATCTTATTATCCCGATCCGAATCTTTATAATTTAAAAGTAAGGGTAGTTTTCCATCTGTAACTCTAGGTTCACTGAAACCACAATTACTACAGCATTCTGGTAAATAACCATCCCTAACTAATCTATCCTTTAACCTTGAATCTGGATAGTTTGGATACTTTCCATCTAATATTTCTTGTAGGGGGTATCTAGTATCCCGATCTTTTTTACGATCTTTTATACCCCTACCTGCCTTATTCATGTGTTTTTCATATAGATTAACACCAGCTTCATCAGAATATCTTATTGCATATTTTTTATAGGTTTGTACTGAAACTCCCAAAAATCTAGATGCTTCAGCATTAGATCTGGTATTCTTCATAGCTATCTCAATTTCTCTTTGTAGTATAGCTCCTTTTTTGTTCCTGGGATTCTGGACCCTTCTTAGTTCTTTTGGCCATGCCATAACATTAAATCGCTTTCTTTTGGTGTTTGTTTTTCTATATAAATATATTTAAATTTTATATCACCCCAAGTCGTATCACAATTTTTATACATATTAAAACCTTTCTTAAAAAAAGGCCCCAGCTCTTTTCTGAGGCCTTTTATACTATTAAACTCTATTATCTTTATTTTTTATTAAATAAAGAATATAAAACTAGCAAAGCTACAATGCCCACAAAGCCACTCTGGCCAAGAGAATCTATTACTCCAACTACATTTCCAATCACGTCCATGCCGAAGATAGTCTGACCAAATAAGATCTGACCTACTACTGCAAGTGATAAAAATGCGATCAATAAACTTGTTAAATCACCAACAAATCCGTTGATATGTTTGAATACTGTTTCCATATTCATTCCTTTCGTTTTTAGTTAAACTTAATCCCGTGCGCGTTTGGGAACCATATTATTACATAAATGTAATAAATCTTTTAATAATTTAAAAATATTTTAGTTGTTATTTTCCATTATGCTAAACCCTGTATTAAATTGTATTGCATTAGCTTCATGGCGTTCGGATAATTCATAAGCTAATTCCCTACTTTCATTTACATTGGAGGCTAGGTGGCTTTCTAGGGGATGTCCAGAAACTGGATCTACTAAGTTTACTAAATACTTAATAGTATCTGGACCCTGTTTGAATTTGTGGGTAATGATCTTCATCGAGTATAAATATCAAAAATTTTTTATAAAACCAATTTTGTTTGGATTTTTACGTCGGGATATTTTTTCTTTAAAGCATCTACAGCTTTTATATTTTTACGACTATCATCCATGAAATATATGGGGCTATATCCTTTTTTAATATGAGTTTCAATCCAGTCGGCCTTCTTTTTTGGGTCTGCTGAGCCTAATGCAACTACATATGGGTTGATTCCTATTGTTCTAAAAAAATGACTAATTGGTGCACCCAATCTTCTAGCAGTTAAAATTGTAACTTTTCTTCCACCTTTTTTAAGTTGTTTTTTAAGTAAATCTACATTTTTCTTTATTAATTTAGGATTCCTCAAAGGTCTATCGAAATCCCTAAAATCAAATTCTTCACCTTTTTTTGGATTATAAACTGCAAATTCTCCTGGGTCTAATTGCTTTTCCATACCATCCGGGGTCTTAACATATATCCAAGAATCTGTCTTTGCAAGGGTATCATCAAAATCAAATACGCTTAAAGATCTACGTTCTAATAATATATCTTTTAGTTTAATCATTTTGATTTCCGTAATTCCAATTCTTTTTTAATCCAGTTTTTGGCTATGTGATTTTGAATAGGTCTATTAATAAACTCATTAGCTGCTTTTTTTACTACTGTGTCAAAATCCCCATATTCACTATTATCAACAACTAATATATTTGATGATCCAAATAAACCTTGAAATTTACCCAAATTATTTTGAACGCTCTGCCAAGCCGTCTTAACTAAATCTGTTGTTAAAACTCTTTCTCTAGCTTTATTTCTTTCTAGAGCAACATCTAAATCTGTATTTACAAATATCATAAAGCAATCATAACCAACTTTTTCTAATTGGCTTTTTTGTTTTGAAATCTTAGGGTAATCTTTGCCAGTTCCATCGATTAATATACCTAGTCTTCCATTTATATAATTCTTTAATGCTGCATCTCGAACTTTTTTGCTCTTTCCTCTTAATTCCATAGCCTGCTTAAATTCATCTGGATTAAGACTTGCAATGTCCTGGGATATCCCCTTCATATTCAAATATGTTTCAAAATATTTATCACTGTTAACGGATTTTAAGCCCTTAGCAGATACAAAGGGCATTTTTGCAGGCATGCCAAATAGAGCTGACGCAGTATGGGATTTCCCACTTCCGGGACCTCCTGCTGTAAATACAGCTTTAAAAATACCAGGATCATACACGCCTTCATTTAATATATTCAATAAACTAATCATCTGAACCTTTCCATTACAACTTGATCTACTTTTTCTTGTATATTTTTTCTCGGTGTAGTTAATTGAAATGATACATTAGCTTGAAATCTATAGCGTTCTTCTCCATTATTAAATATAACAATAGTTGGTACTGAAACTACTCCATATTCGGCTGCTAGATCCATATTACTATCTATACATATCCTATATTTATTACATTCGCTTAGTTTGCTTAGTTCATTATATTGATTCCCGGAATTCCAACTTGCCCAAAACTCAATGACAGTTACTCCTAGATTTTTTTTCTTAAAATCTTCTTTGGATAGAAATTTCACATTTTGTGAAAATGATGATATTGTAAATAACAAACTTAAAAATAATAAACTTAATTTTTTCATTTTCTTCTTCCTTGATTTTGAAGCATCATTCTAGCATATTCCTTTTCGTAATATGCCGATTTTTCTTCCAAGGCTTCGATTCTTTTTTCTAATTGTAATAGAGTTTGCCTTGCCAACTGATCTTTCATTTTATATTCATTACGTCCCGGTGGCCATGTCTGAGCTGCACTGGGATCACCAGGATCTACTATATAAATTCCTTTTCCAGCTACCGGTAGTTCTTTTGCTTCTTGAATCTCCCCCATTATCATATAATAAAAGCCTACGATCGAAGCTATACCTACTGCAACTGCAATTAATGTTTTTATGCTGATCTTAAAGCTAGTATCTTCACCCAATTCTTTAGCCATTATCGTTTTCCTCCAAAATATTCAACCCCATGACCTTCATTAATTAAAGTTCTATTGACGCTATCTTCTAATCCATCGACAAACAATTCACCCAAACATCTTCCATATTTTCCTACACCATATGACTTTAATTTAAAAACTCCAGGTTCTTTGGATTCTTTTATTAGTATATCATGTAATCGTTCTTTAGCCGCTAAGCCCCGTTTCTTTTCTTCTAAGTCCCTCGTTCTGGTCTCTGGTGTATTTATCCCATAGAAGCGAATTCGCAATTTTTTCCATATACCGAATCCTAGATCTACCATTGCATCTACGGTATCACCATCTATTATTCTATCTAATTTTGCGTTATATTCAAACATAATTAAAATATCAAATAATTTATTCCAGCTTGGGCAGAGTATACTGTTCTATCCCAATACCTTAAATAATCGGATTCAACAAAAAATCCAAAATGTTTTCCCAATTTTATACCCATATTCAGACCACAATTATAATCAAACCATTGATCTGAACCATTGCCTTCCGGATCTTTAGATATAAAAGTTCCATAGCTAAAATTGTGATCACCATAAATATGTTTATGGTATGGCAATAAATTTGCCCATGCATGAATCCAAAACTTATCAGTATATTTGTAAATATCCAAGCCAACAGCAGCAGATAATGTTATCATTGTTCCAACTTCTGACATTTTTTCAGCATTAAAATCATTGATAATATCACTATAGTAGTATCTTCTAAATTCCTCATCAGTGCTTGCAATTTGATTTCCTTCGGGATCTTTCCATTCCCAATCTCCGGTGGTATCTGCCGGCCAATTGGTATAATCTATAATAGTATAATACTGATCTTCATATCCAGCTTCATAAGCTAAGTCCCACCAATAGTTTTCACTTAAATAGATTGATATGGGATTATACCCATAAGGACCGTGGGTTCTAACTACCGCGCCAGCTGTTAAATTAAAATGGTTGAATATTGATAATCTACCTCTTAGATCTGCCTGTGCATATCTTAGATCTACTATGCCTGCTTCTAAAAATTTTACATGTCCTACCCAATATTTTCCAAAATACCTTAAAAAGTAATTTTGATTTGTATATTCATCGCCTTGATTCCTTACCCAGTCTTTGGAAAATTCATATTCCCATCCCTGTACTGCTCCTACATTTGTTTTCCAACCAACATTTTCTTCTGAACCATCATAGAAAATATTAGGCTTTTGTTCATAATCGAACCTGGCCATTTTTCTAATCCCAATAGAAACTGTATAATTAAATGGATATATTTCGGTTATTTCCGCTAACTCTCCATTTTGGGTTACATACCATTCTTTAACTGGCTCTTGTAATGGTTGACTTAAATTCCCAGAAACATACAATGTTGAATATTTAAAAAATTTTTTTATAAATTGAGCATTTACGTTTCCACATGTAAATAATACAACTAATAAAAATAATAACTTTCTCATTTTAATACCTCTTGATCCTTACCCACTTTATCTGGCCCTCGGAAAAACTTGATGGTAGCTTTACTATATCAATATCCCTCCCATTAAGACTTTCTATATGAAAGCATCTGTGTCCATCTTCCGATTCGCCCATTGTTTGGACTACTATATATCTCTTAGGTAGCGCACACGATGTTACTAAAAACATCATAAACACATAAAATAATTTCTTCACTATTCTTTTTCTCTCTCTTTGGGAGGTCCAGTAGTCTCGTCTTTAAAGCTACTTTTGATTACTTCCCAAATCTTATCACTTACAATATCTTTCAGTTTGGGTTTCAACTAATTCCGATTCTTCATATGTTTCTTCTATGTAATATCGATCATGCATATTGTTTATTTTTTTTTACGACTTTTTAATTCTTTTTTAAGTTCTTCAATATCTTTTTCTAAGTATTTAACCTCTTTTGAATTGCCTCGGGATTTAGCAGCTGCCTTTTCATTTGAAAGGTTTATAATATATTGAGCTAGTTCATTATTAGTAGCGTTTTTATAAGCTGCTTCATTAACAGATTCATACACACCGTATGGTTTTAAGCTGTCAATCCATTTACTACCAAGTTGTTTACCTGTTTTAATATCAAAAAACTGAAATAATGTTCCTACACTACCGTTTTGCTGAGTTACATTATATTTGGTACCCTTCTTCAAGGTAATTTCCTTTGTGTCTGAGAATGGTCTTATGCCCTTTCCACCAATGCTCAAGTCAGTTTTTAATTCAATTGTTTTTTTACCTTCATTAACTGATTCTTGGAGTACACTACGTATTTCTTCTTTTATAATTTTTTTAAGTTTTGCCGTAGCTGATTCTTCTATTTCTCCTGCTTTTAATTTCTTTCGAAGTTCAATGAATTTTTTATCTAAGTTTGCCCAAGGGTTTCCTTTTATTCTTTTGATGTGGCCATAGAATTTTCGGTATGATGAAGAACCTGCAGCTATCTCATCAATGATTCTTTTAAGTTCAGGATCTTGTGATAAGCTTTCAATAACATCTTTATCAGTTACCTCATCATTAACATATTTCTGAAGTTCCTCAAGTTGCCAAGCAGTTAATTCTTTCTTCTTTATCTTCTTACCTATGATTGGTAATTCCCTAGCTAAAGCAGTTCCTGCCATCTTAAGTGCTTTACCTGCTTCTTTAGCGCTTCCCTTTGCAGTATCAATAGTCTTTTGTAATTTAGCATCTGACATAAGACCAAGTTTAAATAAAATACCGGCTCCAATTGCAGCGGCTGCAATAGTACCAATCCCAACCGCTTCATTTAACTCTTCTTTTAGTTTTAGTTTTAAAGTTTTACCAATTTTTTGTAGTTCTTTATCATCGTTGTAAAATATTGAAACAAAATGTGGACCAGTATCCATCATTTTACCAGGAACATAATCTTTTGTATAGATTATCTTAACAAACTTATCACCTCTACTACGAGTTTTTCTATATTCAATATCCTTTATTGTATGTGGGTCTTTTAATTGGTTCTTTGCATTAGATATATCATAGTTTAATGATTCTCCTACAATCTTAACACTTAAAATATCTTTTTTATCAATATCACCACCGTTAAATACTAAATCATTAAACATCTTACCAACACTACCTTTTATATTTTTTTTAGATTTTGTATTAATTGACAATGATATATTCATTCTATTAAAATAATCTAATATATCATAATTAAGATCCTTTGCTTTAACTGTTTCACCTTTTCCAGGAAAGTCTTCATTAATAGATTCACTAAATAATCTTTCTCCAGTTTTAGATTCAATATGTATA